>Ga0307515_10003305_pt1 | contig 34083 bp, 12 predicted proteins | sample 17_EM_MG_FD_194513 | JGI IMG/M metagenome (GOLD analysis project Ga0307515, IMG submission 194513) | Populus trichocarpa ectomycorrhiza microbial communities from riparian zone in the Pacific Northwest, United States - 17_EM | ecosystem: Host-associated > Plants > Roots > Unclassified | place...
GTTGCCTGCTTACATAAGCAGATTCCCTTTGGTTCCTTTTTGGACGACGTCCGTAAGCAACCACTTATGACTTAGTAGGTATAGGCCTATATAAGGGCCTATATTCGTTGTAGATAGATTCAATAGATTTATATTCATTCTTTATCCTCAGATCCAGTTCATTAGGTTATGAGCACTCGTTGCTACTAAGCTGCGACGTTAGAAGATTGACACCTTACCACAGGTTGCATAAAGGGTTACCATACCCGTGCTAGGTTATATCTTACTGCTCTATATTTAACGCCTTACTACAGGCCGCATTAAGGGTTACCACACCTGCGTATAAAGTCATTCCTTATTATTAAATTTACGCGTTAAAATCGTTTATTTACGCGTTAAAAATCTTTTGTTTACGCGTTAAATTTATTTATTTACGCGTTGCCATGGGTAAAGACTATCCAGGCATTCAATGCCTTAAGAAAGACGGTTTAAATTGGCACTAATATTGGACACAGCTTAGCACGTACCTACGTGGTAAGGGCCTTCTGTATATTATTTAAGAAGATACGGCCCCACTCTACCCAAAGCTCCAGGAAGAAAAACCTACGATATCTATTAATTAAGTACCAAAGGACGCCGGCAAGGAGGAGTGAGACAAGATCCTTAAGAGGTCTTAAATCATTGCGGATACTAATAACTTAATCCGCTTAACTAATAAGGCTCTCTCTAATGAGTACTAAAAGAAGTTTAAATAGTTCGATAAGGACGACGGCAAAGTCTGTTTAGTCATCCTTGGTATAATCGACAATGAGATCCTTACTGCCTTAGAGCATAAGCAGACGGCGAAGGACTATATTAATTACCTCAAGCAGACATTCGAGGCCCGTGGCTTGATCCATAAGGCTAACGTATAGGAGACTTTCGTTAAGCTCCGCTTTTAATTGGACCAAGTAGTTACTACTTTCTTAAGCCGTTACCAAGAAGCGGTTTAAGGAGTTAAGTAGGTAAAGCTTGCCCTAGATAATAAGATTATTAACTATTAATTTATTAACGCCGTTGATAAACACTTCCCTATGTGGGCTTAAATCCAACGTGATAAGATTCGCGACGGCTATACAATCTTACTACCCTAATTAATCGCTGACCTTACTAATGAGGCCCAGCAGAAGGACTTACCTAAGAGCTTCGCCTTGGTTAATAAGCTACTAGGTGACTTATGTTTAAATAAGCAGTCTGGTTGAGGACGCGGCAACGGTTGTAGTTGTGGTAATGGTCGCGGCGGAGGCAGGGGAGCCGGTTATAGTGCCTTATTAGGCAATTAAGGCTCTGCCAAGGATGCTTTAAATAGGTATAGGTAGTGTAAGTAAGGTCATCCAGGTAGCAAGAAGGGCTGCTAGATAAAGTACGCCCACCTAAGGCCCAAATGGTGGAGACCTGGAGAAAGGCGACCTTAATGCTTAGGTAATGGAGCAGCCTTAAATATAAATAAGGCCTTTAAGGGGATATCTAATCGCCTATCTTAAGCTACTAATTCGGTAACCAGATCGATCTTTACTATATAGGTCATTAGGCCAGCAGCTATAGCTTTAGGAACAAATATTAAGGACTCCTGGATAGCCGACAGTTGCTTGAATATTCACATATATAACGATATTAGGAGGTTTGTATAATATGAGGAAATTAAACCTATCTAAATCCAGACGGGAGGAGGCCTAATGAAGGCTATTGGCGTTGGATTAGTTAAGCTTATAGTCGCCTGAACTAACCACTCTGCCTATATAATTATATTTACTAAAGTATATTACTGTCCTAACTTCTTTACGAATGTCGTCTCGCTTAGCATTCTACGAGGGAAGGGAGCCTTCTTTAACGGTCTCCATAATATAATTAACTTCGTTAAAGATTGGGCAGAAATAGCCTATACCCTATACATTAACGGACTTAATACGTTTATACTAGTAGATAACCCCGTGGAGGTTCCTTTCGCAATAGCTCTGGCTACTGCACGATCGCGCCTTTATAAGAAAGGCGTGCTTGCTAAAGCTACTATGGAGACTTGGTATAAGAGACTATAATACCTTCCTTCTAACTAGATATGTCTCCTTGCTAGAAGCATAAAGGGGATTATAGTCACTGAGGATAAGCCATTTTACTGCGAGGACTGTTACCTTGGAAAGGCCAAGAAGCAAATATTAAGACGCCCTTAACGACGCAGCAATCGCATATTTGAAAAAGTGCATATTAACGTGGTTGGGCCATTAAAACACAAAGGTCTCCACAGTGAGAAGTACTGGGTATTATTCACTGATAACCGAACACGCTTTAGATGGATCTACTATATATTAAATAAAGGCTCCGCAGCCTCTACCTTAAAGCAGTTCGTCTATATAATTAAGACTTAAACAGGGATAACGATTAGCTGCTTCCAATTGGATGGAGCTGCTAAGTGGTTTAGTAAGAATATAACCGATTTCTTTAAGAACGAAGGTATAGTCACTAAGGCCTTTACCCCGTACACTGCACACTAAAATGGAATAGTAGAGAAGGCTAATTACCTGGTTAAAGAAAGGGTTAGGGTGATGTTAATTGAGACTTAATTGCTACTAAAGCTCTGGCCTGAAGTCGCCAAGGTAGCTATACATGGGCTTAATATATTGCCTATATTAGTTAATAAGGATAAAGCTCCGCCCGCTTAAGCAATGGCTCTCGCCCTAGGTGATACCGACTCTATAATTACGTACGCTAACTAGAAGATCTATGGCTGTCCCGCCTACGTCTATATTAATGAAAAAGACCCTTAGTGGTAATGGGGTAATAAGTTCGTTGCAAGAGCTTAGAAAGGACGATTGGTTGGCTACGAAGGCTTATATATATATTGCGTCTATCTACCTTATAAGAATAGGGTTGTTCGATTAAGTAGCGTCACCTTTAATAAATTAGGAACCTTTCTTACTACACTAATTAGTGAGGAAGAAGGTGGCGACGACGATATCTGCTGGATACTACTTGAGGAACTTCCTACCGAAGATACTGCACTAGAGGTCTCTCGGTTACTGCAGGAGGGAAGCGAGGTCGCTTGGTCACTACAGGAAGGAAGTGAGGCTGCTTGGTTACTATAGGAGGTAGATAAGGTCTCTCGGGCCTCGCAGTCGGGGGGTGACTCTTAGTTGGGGGGTGCCTCTGACGATCAAGATATCGCACCGCAGCCTAATTGACCTTCCCTTACTGACGAAGAATAGGCAGGTCTTGACTAGCAAGAGCTACCTAATCTAGGAGGACACCTCCGTTAGGAAGCAACTCCCCTAAGGGATATTTACTAGGAGAATCTGGAACAGATTCTAACTGAGTACTTAAAGGAAGAAGTTAAGATTAATATACGTGATACGGTGAATACGCGTACGCGATTAAAGCTACGGCTTGACTATAGCGTACTCTATAGAACTAGAAGGAAGGAGCCGGCTATAAAGGCTACCTACCTTACCCCGTCCTTTGCCTATACGTTTATAAGTACTCTATTGCAGCCTTAGTGGATAAGGACAACTAAAGGACTACCTCTGGAGCCATAGAACTGGAAGGAAGCCATGAATTTAATATTTAAGAAGGAGTGGAAGGCTGCGGCGGATGAGGAATAGGAGTCTTAAATAATTAATAACTTATTTAAGATTGTCGAACTTCCACCTAGAGCTAAGGCTCTACCCGTTAAATGGGTCTTTATATATAAATTTGATGAGAACAACGTCCTATTTAGATGGAAAGCATGGCTGGTATTACGCGGTGATAAGCAGCGCCTAGGGATTGACTATGGCGATATGTTCGCAGGCGTTGTTTGACCTAGTATATTTAAGCTACTAATGGCCCTGGTTGCCGTATACGATCTAGAGTACAAATACTTGGACGTAATTACGGCCTTTCTTAATGGGAAGCTTGACCGTAAAAACATCTACATTTAGCTGCTAGAAGGATACCGCCAGTATCAGAAGGACGGCGTTGCTCTCGTGGGCCTACTGCTTAAGGCTCTCTACGGTCTCAAGTAGGCGCCACGTCTTTGGTATAAGGAGCTTAAAAGCTTTCTTATTACCCTTAAATATATGCTAATTCTAGCTGACCTATGCGTCTTTGTTAGCCAGCAAAGCGGCCAAATTATTATCGTCTACGTTGATGATCTTATCTTAATTAGACGAGATATACAGACAATCGAACTGCTTAAAGAAGCACTCAGGAATAAGTATAAAGTGAGAGACTTAGGCCTAATTGCGTACTACCTAGGTATTCGAATTATAAGGAACCGATAGGCGCGCTTAATTCGACTGGTACAGGACGCCTATATTAGGAAGATCCTATATACATTCTATATGGACGATTGCGCACCGGCTTCTATACCAATTCACCCCTCTGTGGTAGACTTTAAGCCACGCGAGGATTAAGCTCCGCCGGAGCTGATAAAACGGTATTAATTGCTGATAGGCTCTCTACTTTATCTATGTAATTGGACTTGGCCTAATGTGGCCTGGGCCGTAGGAAAGCTTTGTTAGTTCCTATATAACCCTGCCGAACTATATATGGAAGCCGCAATGTAGATACTTGCCTACTATGCAGGAACGATCGACTTAGGTATAGAGTTTGGCTTCCCCTAAGGGCAACAACTACCTCCGAAAGCCTTTGCCGAGGCATTAGTTACGGACTATACTACCCCTAATTATAATAGGGAATATAGCGGAAGCCTACTAGGTAATATACCTGACCTATAGCTACATGGCTATAGCGATGCAGCGTTTACAGATGCGGTCGATAGGAAGTTAACTTCTGGCTATATCTACAAGTTAGTGGGTGGCCTAGTTTCACATAAGTCAAGCAAGCAGTTAATTCTTATAACCTCTACTATAGAGGCTGAATATGTAGTAATGACGCATGCGGCTAAGGAAGCCTTATGGCTTCGTCGATTGCTTACTAATTTGGGCTATACCGGAAAGGATCTACTACCGATACATTTATATGGCGACAATTAACTAGCTATTAGCCTTATAAAAAGCGATAACTACCACGCGCGCACTAAGCACTTTAAGCTATACTGGCACTACATTCGTGACAAGGTTTAAAGCGGCGTGATCCACCTACAGCATGTTCCTACGAGCAGTATAGTGGCAGACGGTCTTATAAAGCCACTGACGACGGCTTAGTTTAGGAACTTTGTCAAGCAGCTAGGCCTCGTTTGATGCGATATAGACACTAAACCCAAATAGGAAATCATACACAGGTTGGTAAAACCTCGGAGGGTACGCCATTTGACGACTCTGACCCATGCTGACGACTTTTAAGTGGGGGATAAGAACGATGTAGAGCTCGTGACGGGTAATCGATTATAGCTTAGGGAGAGGTTAAATAGGACCTATAGGATACTTGGAGGATTATGAGGTGTTTCTTTTATATATTATCAAATTTAACACTGATTTAGGAAGGATCTGCTTCTGTTTTGGTGGAGTACTGGGGGGTGTAACGATGGTGCTGGAAGAGTCCTCCACGTTTGTTGCCTACTTACATAAGCAGATTCCCTTTGGTTCCTTTTTGGACGACGTCCGTAAGCAACCACTTATAACTTAGTAGGTATAGGCCTATATAAGGGCCTATATTCGTCGTAGATAGATTCGATAGATTCATATTCATTCTTTATCCTCAGATCCAGTTCATCACTTTTAGCCGCCTAAGCTCTAACTGCCTTCTGCGACTAGCGATTCCTCTTAAGGATATTATAAACAGTTACAGCACAGACTTAGGCGTCAAACTTATCGAATAGGAAGGCCTGCATCTTATCTAAATACGTGGTCAGCTGGTCTTTAAGGAAATTAAAAAGCCTCTATAAAACTAGTTAGCAAAAAGCTTAATACTATAACGTAATATATCACCATTTCTTAGTAGGGCAGCAGAGCTCTCAGTCGCCTAAGGACGACAGTAAAAGGAGCGTATGGTTCGCCCTAAATATCGAGGTTTAATTACATCTTATAAATCGTCGGCTTGGACACCTTTACAGCCTCCGCAATAGCTAGTACCGCCTCACCAGCTTCAATACAAATCCTAATTCTATGAACAACTTCATCTGGAAGGCGGCGGCCCATAATAACTTCAATTGTGGTGGTTAAATCGAAAGAATTGCCCCTCATACAAATTTTGGTGGGGTGCAATGCGGCTCTTTCGCGTCCTAAGCGAGTTAACGATATTATTGAAATGGCTGTATACCGATATTGGTGGTAGGTGCTTAACGATATCGGCAAAAGTCAGATTATCGTAATATTTCACCAAAAAAGGCTTGATTAAGGGGTATGGATCGTAATGTAGAGGGTATCGTTATATACCCTATATCGTATTAAGGAGATTTTACTGTAATCAATATTATGGCACTTTAATAATCCTGCAAGCATTAAGAACTCTTTGGGATTCGATGGATTAGTAGCCAAGACAATCCAGCAGATGCGATGACAAAGGCAATTTAAGAGCATCCCTATTGGTTAACTGTCGTTCCTATTTGCTCGAGCTAGCCATATCTAGTTACACTCCGCTAGCTCCGCAACCCTATTTTAACGACACAGCTTCCTAGGGCGTGCTACCTACCAAATTCCGTTATATTCTGTAGACCCTGACTTTAACTAGCTAATTAGGATTTTCCATCCCCGGGATAGAAAATCGCCATTGGCTCGCTTACTACTAGCGCCTTAGCGGCCTTCGCAAGATGTTAGGGCACTGAGCAGGCTAATGGAATGATACATATAATACTCTATAAGGAAGGATCTTAGGGGCTTAAAGGCCCCGAGAAGATATCTACATGATGGCCCGCGCGCTGTTACGTGACACGTCGCTAAGCTTAAAGAGACTGCCCAAGTACCCCCCCCTACCAACATAAGATGTCCACCTACTACTACTTCTAAACGATTCTTTCTCCTTTCTCTTCTTCTCCTTAGTTTAGTATTTTCACTAAATAGTAATCTACAAGCTTTGGTTTGGAGGCATTTATACGAGCCGCTATAAGAGGCAAATTTTCGGATAGCGAGACTTATATTGCAATGGCAATAGTAAGTAAGGAGGATTGATATTTGTTACGCTAGTTAAGCGGTATTTTATATATAAATGGCAACCATAAAGAAGAGTTGCCAGTGTCGGGAATATATCACGTGTGGTCACGTGTAGCCGCGGCACTAGCGTGGCGAGGAGCCTTAAGCTCCTCGCCCTTCCTCATTCCAATCAAAGAAGCTTTATTAACCATCATCACTGTAACCTACTCGAGTAGTCGTTATTAGTGAGTCACCCTATGTGACCAACAGTATCCTTAGGTAAGATATAAATAGGTTCTTTAAGCTATAGCAGATTAGTCTTAGGTATTAATAGGTTAACATACTTTCAGAGATAATTATTATTAGCTTTTAACTTAATAACCTTAATCTATTTATCCTAATTGTTTAGGCTTATAAGGATAACGGATAATATAATAACGGGAGGGGTTTCTTATTAAGAAGTTATTATAGGTAGTTATCTATAATTAAGATAATAATTAAAATTAATGGGAATAAAGGCTTTGGAATTAAAGATAATACAGTAAACGGCCCGGGCTTATAACTATTAAACGGACGATTAGGAATAAGAACTCTGTTTATTAAAGAGGGCTCTAGAAGCTCTCTTATATACATTAGGTAGGTCTAAATACAATAATAACAACGTCGTCATTTAGTAGGTCATAGTTAAGAGAAATAGGTAATAAGACATTTGGTAAGACATACGAACTTAAAATACAAGACAACTAAGACATAGTTCGTATAGACGATCTAGGTCGTCAGATAGTATTACGATGGTAGTAAGGAACTCCGATTTAGGTCGACAGTAAGGTACCTAACACGCTGCTTCTAGCGACGTTTGTCTCTTTAGGTAGCGCCACTACAAAATCACGGACAATAGTAGTCGCATCGTGTCACGGGACACCCCCGTGACACCTTACACACGTCCACCTGTTTCCACCAACTCAGCAATTAGAGACTAACCGCGAAATGGCAATCTAATGGCAATCTATGGCATTCTGCTATATTCTGCCAAGTTCCACCAAATTCTGCTAAGTTCTGCCAGGACCACGACCTAAACCCTATTCTGCCCTATGCACGTATTAACTAAGCAACTAAGTTAACAATATATACCCTTTCTTCCCGTTTTCCTACCTTCTTTCCTTATATAACGTCTTAATCTTACTATATAGTTTATATATATAGCTTATTAATATCTACTTTACTATATATTATCGTCGCTTATACTTACTCTATAATACTACATTATATTAAACCTATACTACCTTACCTCGCCTAATATGCAGAATAACCTAAAAGCCCCTATATCTGTAACTAACTTATGTAATATATTTACTAAATAAATAAAGGGCCTATAACAGGCCTTTATAGATACCCTTACTTAATAAAAGGCTTAACACTAAGAAATAATTGGATCCCTAAGAAAAGAAATTAAAGAGATCCACTGTAACCTACCGTTTACTATACTATTGCCCCCACCTATTCCTACTAGTATTAACCTATAAGTACTAGATAGAGAAGACGTATCTAAAACTAGCTCCTTAACCCTAAATTCGCTAATTAGTACTTCTGTAAAGAAGCTAACCGAACGTCTCCCTAATCCTCCCGCCTATTTAGGTAAAAGGAGTAAACTATACTCCTTCCTTAACTAACTTAAGAATAAGCTAAATGGTAATATTAATCGCTACCCTACCCCTAATAATTAACTATATTATACTATAAGCCGTCTAACAGGAGATGCCGCGGAAACTATATACCTATTTTAGCTAAACATTATAGAAGAACTAGTTACTATACTAGAAGTATCTTATAGCGACCCTAACCAAATTATAATAGTATAAAGGAAACTAAATAAAATAATATATAGCTCTAAGAGCTTCCTATTATACTTTACTAAGTTCCACCGCTATACTAAAGAGACTAAATAAAATAAAACCGCCTTAATTAATCGCCTAGTAGAATCCTTAAACTCCAAACTAAAGGCTTCCCTTATAGGAGTTAAACTGCTAAATACCCTCACTACCTACGCTAATGTTATTAATAGCCTATATAATAATATACTACGCCTTACCCTAAAACATATACCTTAATACTCTACCCCCTAGCCGTCTAAGACCCGTAAGGACCTAGACGCTATAGATATTAACGCTAAAACCCTTTCTTACGCCCTAAAAGGATCTGCTAAATATAAACAACGTATTAAATATAGCATTTGTTTTAAGTGCGGAAGTAACACTTATATCTTAAGTTACTGCTCTATCCCCCTACCTAAAATAAATATTCAAATAACTAGTATAGGCGGTATACCACTACCCTAATTATATAAAAGGATAACTAATATAAGTAACTAATTGCCTTAACTAAGCTCCGTCCACTAACCCTAATTATTATCTGGCTCTAATACGTTATATAATAAGCACCACTTATAAGGACGAGACTATAACTAATACGCTATAAGAACTCTGTCCTAATTGCCTCTAAAAGGAAAACCCTAGAGCTAAGTCGCTCTCTAGAATAGCTCTACCTTAAGATCTCGTTAAATACTTTAGATGTTACAAACTCTAACTCTTAGGATTATAGCATAACCGTTAACTACCGTCTATAGTAGAATAATTAATAGGTTAGTACTTAAGTCTTAATTAATATAGGAGCTAACGGTATAGGATTTATTAACAAGATTTTCGCGTAAGATAATGGTTTTACCCTAACCCCCCTTAACCAGCATATTAACGTATTTAGATTTAATAGCAAACGCACTATCTTAGGCTGTATTACCTACGTAGTATTCCTAAGACTCTAATACCTAAACCATAAAGAACTAATTAGGCTTTTTATTACTACCTTAGATCACTTAGTAATCCTTAGATAACCCTAGATAAAGCTATATAAGGTAACTATTAATTAGAACAACCTTAAGCTTCTATTTACCGCCTCCTGTTATAAGTAGAAGTGCTATATAACTTACCGCTTAGACCTAAAACTAAAATCCAAAAAATCTACTAAGATTTACTAGCCTAAGAATTCTACTAAATTCTACTAACATAAGACTTCCACCAATATCCATTAAGGATCCGAAAATTCTACTAACCCTATAAATAGACCCCAAGTACCACACCACCCCGCGCTAAGTAAAAGCTTAAGCTTACTACACAAAAGTACTAGAAGGACTAGTACTCTACTATAAAAAGCATACTTAAAGAACCCAAACCTAAACCTAATACTAACTCCATACCTAATACTAAACCTAAAGCCAAACAGAAAGCTATATAAGAAATTATAGACAATCCGAGCGAGCTTAACACCCTAGATATCCGTATAATTAGAGCTACCCCGCTAGCATAACTTGCTAAAAAACCTAAGTATACAATCTTCGCTATTATAATAGCCGATATTAAGAAGGCCTTAGTACTAAAGAAGCATACTAACCCTACCACAAAGGTACTAGTAGAGTATCACTATCGCCTAGATATATTTTTATAAAAGGAAGCTAATAAGCTACCAGAATACCAACTATATAACTATAAGATTATACTTATAGAATAAAAGCAGCCTGGATTTAGACCCTTATACGGAATATTTTAAAATAAACTCTAAGTGCTATAAAAGTATTTAGACGAGAACCTAAGTAAAGGATTTATTAGAGCAAGCTCATCGCCTATAGCTATACTAGTGATCTTTATTAAGAAACTTAACAGCAGTCTGCGCTTCTATATAGACTACTAAGCCCTTAACGCCGTTACCGTTAAGAACTAATATCCAATCCCGTTGATATAAGAGACGCTAAATTAACTAAGTAAGGCTTATTACTACATAAAGCTTAATATTATCTCTACATTTAACCGTCTCCGTATTACAAAAGGAGACAAATAGCTTACTGTATTTTATACCCAATATAGACTATTTAAGTACTTAATAACACCCTTTGGCCTTATAAACGCTCTAAGCTCGTTTTAATATTATATAAATAACACCCTACGCCCCTACTTGTATATCTTCTATACCGCTTATATTAACGACATCTTAATATATAGTAATAACCTAACTAAATATCGGAAGCACGTTAACTTTATTTTATAAGCCCTGTATGGAGCTAGTCTATAATTAGATATAGATAAGTATAAGTTCTATAAAACGGAAGTCCTATACCTTAGACTCCTTATTTCTATAAACGGTATATAAATAGACCTAAAGAAGGTTAAAGTAATTGTAAACTGGCAAGAACCTAAAAACATTAAGGATATAAGAGCCTTTATAGGATTTGCTAATTTCTACTAACGGTTTATTAATAACTTCTCCGCCCTAGTTTTACCCCTTATAGCTCTAACCCAAAAGGATAAAGTCTTTATCTTTAGTAAGGAATATAAGAAGGCCTTTGCCTATCTAAAGGTTATATTTACTACTGCGCCCGTACTTTAATACTTTAACCTAAACTAAATAAATGTTATAGAAGCTAATTTATCTAACTACGTTACTAGAGGTATCTTATCTTAATATAATAAGGATAGAGTATTACACCCTATAGTATACTTTTTAAAATAATTAAGCCTAGCCAAATATAACTATAAGATCTATAATAAGGAATTGTTAGCTATTATTAGATGTTTTAAACAATAGCAACCCAAACTAGAAGGCGCTAAATTTCCGATTAAGGTCCTTAGCGACTATAAGAACCTATAGTACTTCACAACTACGAAATAGCTAAGTTATCGTTAGGCCCGCTAGTTAGAATATTTATCTTATTTCCGATTTTCAATTATGTACCGCCTAGGCGTTTAAGGTTAGAAGCCTAACGCCCTAACCTAATACTTATAAGATACGCCAGCCCTAAAAGAAGCGCGCTCTTACTAAAATTAGACCCTACTTCGCCCTAAACTATTTAACCCTCCTACTAAAGACCTTATAGTATACGTCCTTAAAATAACTAATTAATTAATTAAATAGATTATAGTTAACAAATACCTAAATAACGAGTTTATTTAAGAGACGCTTAAGCTAATATACGATGGCATTAGACGCTCTAAAAAGATTTCTCTAAGTAAATACAAAACCTATAAAAACCGCTTATATTACCGGAACCGCCTAGTTATATCTAACTATAACGAACTTAAGCTTAAGCTCCTTAAACATATATACGATTTACTAGTAGCCGGCTACCTAGGTTAAGGAAAAACCCTAAAACTGCTTTAACGAGAATACTATTAGCTAAATATACACAATATAACACGAAGGTACGTCTCTAGCTGCTATATCTACTAACGAGCTAAAGCTTTATATAAGACGTACAACGGCCTCCTAAAGCCACTGCCTGTTCCGGACCAAAGATAGAAGGATATCTTAATTAACTTTATTATTAACCTCTCCGTAAGTAAAAGCTGTATAAATATTATAGTAGTTATAGACCGACTATTTAAGGTAAGGCACTTAATTGCCTGCCTTAATATATTAACGCCTCTATCGCCTAACTATTCTTAGATTACGTATAGAAACTCCACGGACTTCCTAAAACGATTATCTCCGATAGAGGTAGCTAGTTTATCTCTATATTCTAGAAAGAATTAACTACCTAACTCCGCATTAAAGCACTATTGTCTACTATATATTACCTAGAAATAGATGGTTAAATAGAATGTATAAACGCTATAATAGAATAGTATATCTGGATATACACGTCGTATCTATAAGATAACTGGATTAACTAGCTTATATTTACTAAGTTTACTGCAAATAATTCCGTCTTAGAAACTATAAAGGTCTCCCTGTTCCTAGCTAATTACGGCTAGCACCTATAAATAGGTTTTAAACCTTTTAGTAATATTCCTCGCCCCACTTATTACGCCTTATAAGTTATAGAAGCAAATAATTTCGTAAAGAAGATGGAGGAACTATAACGGTTCCTTACTAATAAAATAATATAGGCCCAATTTGTCTATAAAGCCGCAGCGAATAAGAAACAAACCCTAGTACCAGCTTACTAAATTAGTAACTTTATCTAGCTAGATATAAAAAACCTAAATACGAAATAACCTATTAAGAAACTTAATTGGAAGAACGCTGGCCCTTATAAGATTAAGAGGGTTGTTTCCTCTTACGCCTATTAACTAAAGCTCCCTAATATAGTTAAAATCCACCCTATATTCTATACATCAGTCCTCCCCCCTACTACCCCTATATTAGACGCCCTGCCTAGATAGATATAAGACCCTCCCCTACTAGTTAAAGTAGATAGTAAGAACGAGTACTTTATTAAAAGAATTAATGATATTAAGTATAATAAACGGAAACGCTAGTATATATACCTTACGAAATAGAAAGGCTTTACTAAGCCCTTATAGGAACCCGTTAACTTTATAGGACTTATATAAGCCATAGAAGACTTTTATAAACTCTACCTAGAACTACCACAGCCCCATCTTATAGAAGCTTGAGTTTAAAAGGGGGGTACTGTTACGGGACACCCTCGTAATACCTTACACACGTTTACCTATTTCCACTAACTTAGTAATTAGAGACTAACCGTAAAATAGTAATTTAATGGCAATCTAATAACAATTTAACGGCAATCTATGGCATTCTGCTATATTCTGCTAAGTTCTACTAAATTCTGCTAAGTTTTACTAGGACTACGACCTAAACCCTATTCTGCCTATATACGTATTAACTAAGCAACCAAGTTAATAATATATGCCCTTTCTTCCTATTTTCCTACCTTCTTTCCTTACGTAACGTCTTAATCTCACTATATAGTTTATATACATAGCTTATTAATATCTACTTTGCTATATATTATCGTCGCTTATGCTTACTCCATAATATATTATCTAAAGCCACCTAAGGCTGTCTGGTCATTGTTCATCTTAAATATTTATACGTTTGGCTTCTTAAAGATCTAGGACAGAAGTCTAGCTTAGTGGTGGTCTGTGGTAGAGGGACTTGCGAAATGATTGCAGTACTAAGGATTATAATCAATAAATCTTAATACGCAGGCATGGCAAGCTTAGATAATAATTAACGTTGCGCTATATAGCCTGCTTGCACAGTCTAGCTGCCTTTAGCGTATGTATAAATATATTAAATCCTTAGCGCCCAAAACTCCGAAAAAACACGCTAAAAAACTAGAGATTTTAATACCTACTATTATTTATATTTAAAAGTTAGTAAAGTTCTCCCTTTATATAAGAACTTATTTTATTAACCTGAGTTTACAAGTAGTCTATTACTTTCGTGTCTTAAAATTCAAACTTACACCAAGCTAGCTTCTAATTGGTTAGAAAGCCGGCTCCTAATTGGTTAAAAAAAAGTGCGGGCGGTAAGTTGTAGCAGACTCTACGTAACGAATATTAAAATATTATAAACGTTAAAATATATCGATTGGTAGTCCGTACACCGATTATAAGAAAAGAATAATGACTCTGTTTATTAAATGGTGGCTTTAGAGCCTCTATATATATATAAGAAAGGTATAGGAAATAAGAACGAGATGGGGGTAAAGGTAGGTGACCGAGTTAATGACTAACTCAATGACTAACTCAATAGGAGGTAGCTGAGTCGGTGACAAGATAACCTAATTTAGGTCGATAAAATATCTTAGTACTACACATTCCTTTTTATTGATACCTTTATTAATGCTACTATATATATTATAAATATGGCAGATTTTACTATTATTAAGTGCAGCAAGTGCTATATCTATAAACCCCGCCTTAACTTTATTAAAGACGGCCCTTTAAAGAAGCTTTTAAAGCTCTGCTAGTTATATCGGTTAAAGGCGCGTTTTCCCTATATATTACTTCTACTTCTACTTACTTTTATAGGCCTCTAAGCGGAGAGCTTTTGTAGAGTTAGGTTCTACTACTAATAATCATCCTATAAGGCGCCAGTAAACTACTCTACCTAAAAACGATACTAAGAACACCTTCCTGCCTCACGGCCAGAATAGTTAAGATACCCCTAAAATGGCTTAACGGCAGAAAGACAACTAGGGTAATATAATAGGAGCACCGCATTTTTAATCGGCGGGGTAAAGCTCATTTGCCTACTTCTTCGCTATATACCATAAATAAAGCTTTATGTAGTAGAAGAGATGGTTTAAATGCGTCCTTGCCAGGGCTGGCTCTTATACCTACTCTACCACCAATACCTACTCTACTGCCGATACCTACCCTACCATTAATACCTACTTTACCACTAATACCACCTTCCTTACAGCAAGCTCCCTCGCGGCAAGCTCCGACTACGGCCACACTACTACCTATTTTAGCTGTTAATTGGGAGCGAATTAAGAAGTTTAGGAGTATACTACAGGCTAAATATATAGAGACGTGCAATCGTTATAAGGAGCAGTGGTTTCAAATAGGCCTAGCTATAGAGGGTAATAATATAAGTATATATAAAGCCTACATTAAGGATACTAATGGTCTTAAGGATCTAACCCTTTTTTCTTTATTTGGTAAAAGTAACGGGCTTAATCTGGGGCCTGTTCCCGGCTTCCTACCCGTACTTACCGCGGTAGAGGAGCTTCTAATTACGCGCGTATACATTTATCTGCAAGTCGTGCGTATACGCGGCTAGTAATATCGCTATACTGGCCATGTTTACTACTTTGGCCAGAACACACTAAAGACTTAGAGGCAGCTACTACGGCTACCTACTAAACTCGATATACTAGTCGTGAGGCCTATAGTAGTAGAGGGTAGTAAATACCCAAGTTAGCGGTTTACTAAACGGTATACCGTAAGGCGCTCTACTATCCCTTAACACGGTAGGGTCCTTAAAGGCAGTGGTCCGTGCACGAACACTAGAATTAAAACAGTCTTGCGGTTAATACCCAATACCCCTAATATATATCGCCGATACCTCCGTATCCCGATATGGCCTAGTATCTAATACGTATCGCCGATACTCGTACAAAGGCTTGGCATTTATATAAATATCCAAAATTTTACTTATATAAAGCTGTAATAGCTAATTAAAATTCTATTCTTTTATCTAATAACTCCAAAACTTTTAATTCTCTTAATAGAAATACCAATACTGTTCTCTTTAGTGGTAATACTAATACTATATCAGCCTTAGTATCTCATTGTTAGCGACTTAGTTAATTAAGGCATAGGCATGGTAAAGGGGACGCGCAAGCCTATATGATTGGATTGTTTATAAACGAGAATCTAAAGCTAGGGAAAGGAAAGGAGAAAAATGGCAGCGCCGTTTAATGTTTTATAGGATCTTTATATTACGTGACCGCAATATACGGCAATCTGTAGTAACTTGCTAGTGTAAAGTTCTACTAAGTTCTGCCAGTGCCGTAATATTACCCCCCCCTCTAAAAAAGCCTACCCTTAGGCTTTGTCGCTAAAAGTCTTAGTAAGAGAATCTAACTAATTAGACAACTTTAACCACTAGTTAAAGTTCCTAGATATCTTAAGACCTTATATAACTAAGAAATTTCTAGGGCGTTTTTGTCCTTATATTCTTCTAGTAGCTTATTATCTTTATTATACTAACATTCTATCTACTTATCTAGGTACTTTAGCGGTCCAGGTCTATTAAGGTAACGGCTATAAAACCCCTAAAGCTTATAGGGACTACCTATAAAGTTCTATATAGGGTACTAAGTGGGGTTTAGGTTATATCCTTTCTAACTAATACAATACTTTAATATTCCCTTTACAAGTTTATAGGCTAGTATTTCTTCAATTTCCCATTTATTATTGCCATTAACTTAAATTAGTAGGGGAGGTTTATTCTTTTATCTGGGTAGTAAGTTATTTATAGCTTTCCATAGCTTATCTGGTAAGAAGATAGAGTAAACTTTAATTAAGTCTAGGAGCTTAACCTTATATAAGTTACCTACTTTATTAAAAATCTTATACGGTCCTACTATCTTATAGTCTAACTTACGGCTAAGCCGTTCTATCTTTTAGTTCTTTATTATAACCTAGACTATATCGCCTATAGTAAAGTTAGGCTTACGCCTATACTTATTTGCCTACTATTCTATTAATTTCTAGGCCTTTTTTAGGTTTATATAGGCTACTTTCTAAGCTTCTTCTAAGCGCTTAGCGTACTACTAGGCTTTCTTATAAGATAGTTTTTTACGTACAGTCTGGGGCCCTTCTAGTCTTTCCTAGTTAAAGCTTATATAGGGTAGGTAACCTATTTCTAGTTAAATAGGGGCAAATCCGGTAGAGTCGTAGGGTAGGGTCGCTTAGGCGTAGTCTATTAAGGGTAATAGTTCGGCTTAGTTATCCTAGAAGTAGTTAATAAAAGGCCAAAGTCTCTGGTCTAAGTATTAATTTATAATCTCTATTTAACTGTCTATCTAGGGGTAATATGCTGTAAAAAGCTTTAGCTTAATGCCTAGGATTTAGGTAAACTTATTCTAAAAGGCTAATATAAACTGCGGCCTATAGTCGGATATAATAGTATCTAGTAGTCTATAAATTTAGTAGACGTAGTAGATATATAGTTAAGCCGCCTCTTTAGCATTAATATTCTTATAATAGGGAATTAAGAACGGGCGCTTACTAAAGCGGTTAACTAGGATTATAACTATATTATATCTATTACGGTCTAGAGGTAGCTTATAAAAGTCTATAGAGATATATTACTAGGGGCAGTTAGGTATTAGAAGGGGTTTTAATAGTCTTAGGGTCTTATCTTATAGAATTATAAACCTATAGCAGTTATTACAGTTCCGTATATAGCGGTTAATATCTATAATTATTTTAGGCTAGTAGTAGCGGTCGCCAATAATCCTACAGGTTTTATTTTTTCTAGGGTAGGCCGTAGAAACCTAGGCATATGCCTTAGCAATAAGCTAAGTCCGTAAATTCTATTCCTCTACTACTACTAGCCGTTTACGGTGCTTAAGTAGTCCACTTTTAAAGGACTATGGGCTAGAAACGTTCTTTACCTTTTTACGGTACTCCTATAGAGAAGGGGCCGTATAGTTTACTTATAGTAGTTTATTAATAAGGTCTAGTTCTATAGAGTTAACTAGGTATATCTCGGCATCTAAAGAGTCTGTATTTAGTTCTGCCTATATTTAGAAGTTAAGGTGCTCTAGTTATAGTAGCACTTAGGTTTATAATAAGATCTTTACGGCTATCTAGTTATTTATATCCTATTTACACCTTATAAGGGCGTCTATATAGTTAGTGGCGCCTAGCTTATATATAATTAGGAAGTTAAACTAAGATAGGGTGTCCGCTTAGCGCGCCTATTAGGCTATAAGGGCCTTTATTATTATAAAATATTCTAAGGCCTTATAATCGGAAACTACCTAAATAGACTTAGGGGTGCCTTTTAGTTAGGCTCGCCAGTGCTAAAAGCTAGAGATAATAGCCAGTATTTCTTTATTGTAAATTGGGTAGTTTAGCTTAGTATCTACTATAGTCTTTAAATAGTAAGCAATAGGGTACTATTCTCCGTCTGTCTACTTTTAGGAGTAAACGCCAGCTATAATATTATCTAAGGCATTAGTTTCTAGCATTAAGGGCCATTCTAGGTTAAAGTAGGCGAGTAAAGGAGTAGAGACTAGTTGTTTCTTAAGCTTATTAAAGGCCTGCCTATATATAGTGTTAAAGTAAAAGGGCCGTTCCTTATAGGTAAGTAGGCTTAGTGGCTAGGTAATCCTACTATAGTTCTTAATAAAGCGTTAGTAAAAGTTATAGAACCCTAAAAATAACTACACCCCCTTTACGGTCCTTGGGGGTACCTATTAGTTAATTATAGCTGTCTTTTCTAGGTCTACCTTAATCCCGTTTATACTAATAATAAACCCTAAGTACTTTATACGCTTAATACTAAATTTTAACTTCTTAATATTAGCTTAGAGGCTAGCTTTTTAAAGCCGTTATAGGACTTTATAGACATACTCTTTATATTTTAGTTTATTTTTAGAGTAGATTATAATATTATCTAGGTATACTATACAGAAGTCATTAAGGTAGTTAAATAGTACATTATTTATATATTATTGATATATGGCCAGTCCGTTAGTTAGTCTAAAAGGTAGTACTTTGTATTTATACGTTCCGTAATAGGTTTAAAACATAGTAAGGTTTTCTAATTTAGGGTCCATCCTAATTTAGTAAAAAGCCTAGCGGATATTAAGCTTTGTAAAGATTTTAGCTCTACTTATTTAGGCCAAAGTCTCATTAAGTAAAGGTAGTAGGTAGCGGTCTTTAAGGGTTAAATTATTAAGCTTATAGTAGTCGATACAGAAACAAAGTCCTCTATTTAGCTTTTTAGTAAAGAGAATAGATAAGTTAAAAGGGGCTTAACTAGGCTTAATAAAGCCCTTATCTAGGTTATTAATAAGATACTACTTTATAGCCTATAATTCGGCAGTAGATTACTATCGGAGGGGGCTATAGCTAAGGGTAACTACCTTATCCGGCTTAATTTTAATCTTATAGTTATACGGTTAGTAAGGTGGGAGTATATTAGATACTACTTTAGAGACGGTATTTTTAAATTTCTAGTATTAATGGGGTAGTTTCTGTTCTACTAGCTCCTTATCTATAAGCTCGCCTTTTTCTTAGGCTAGGGCTTCTTTCTCTTTAATTATTTAATTAATTTCGTATAAGCTAATTATAAAGGCAACGGTATTAGGCTGAACTAGGTTCTAGTAGAATCCTATAGCGCCAATATAGCAGATATCGACTAGTTGGAGGTCCGTGGGTTTCTTTACGGATGTTTATTAGGCCGTATTTTACGGTATTGGGTTTATAGTCTTCCTTAGCTTACGTTTTATTTTCCGTAAGTTATTCTTCCAGTTTATTAGTTTAGTATGATTAGGATCCATCTATCTAACGAATTTATTACTAAGGGTATATTATCAACCTTACTATCCAAGACTTTCTTTTTTAAGGAGTAATTAATATTTCTATAATTAAGTTATATAAAGAAGATAAGATAAACGGAATAGATCTTAATAAAAAGGAAAGAAAGAAAAAAAAAGCAGACTTTTTGAGCCATAGGAGTACTTAGAAAGCTCTATAATATCGCCGTCTATAGCCGTGCTTCTGCGGGTTATACGGCTAAGTTTAAGTAAATTATTAAAAGGATAATTCTGCTAGATAATTATATAAGATAGAATTCCTAATTTAGCCTTCTTAATATAGCGCTTAAAGTAGAGTTAAAAGTTAATAAGTACGTAAAGAAGAACCTAAAAGCTCTTAAGGATAATATACTTTTGCCATAGAACTAGGTAAACCTTTGTATAATCCACTCCTTTCTAAAACTTTTCTATTAAGCGACCCTTAAGATATAAGGTAATTCTATATAAATTAATTAAGTTCTCCTTACTATAGATATTTTTCTTATATATATTAAGCGTGCTCTTATTACCTATAAGAAGAATAAAGACTTAGTTACTCAAATTTAACGTTACTAGAAAAAGTATACTTTATACTACCAGCATACGGATAATTTACCCCTCTATACTACCGCACTTATCCTCTACCCTACCTATTATATAAGATATATTAAAGCAAACTAGAAGAAGGCCTAGCAGACGCCAGCCTTATAAAAGGTTAAAGAGTTTTAGGAGCAATATAAAGAGACTTATTAAGCTAAAATACCGTATAATTATATTAGAAGCAATATTCTCTAAGAATAGGAGCCTCTTAATAAGTATAATTAGATTCTAAAAGAGCTTAGAAATAACGTTAGAGCGAATAAAGATAACGATAAGTACAATAATTACTATTCTAAAGTATTATACAATATTTAAAGCCAGCTAGCACTTTAGTGGTAGTGCTAGGATTAGCAACGAAAGAGTTGGCCCCTTCTTTTATAATTTACAATTAAAATTCTTTTAATTCCTGCTATAAGCAATAAGCTAGAGAGGGTATTTTCTGGAGGACGTTGTACGATTATATAGGAAAGAATATTACTTAAACTAGAGAATATTAAAAGAACTAAATGTTTAAAAAGCTGGTATAGAAGTGGTATCTTAAAAGGGTAGAAACAAACCTCTATATAAGGTAATATTTAGAAAGGCTTCCGAGAATAGTCCTTGCGGCTTTAAGTTGCCAGTAGGCAACTTCTAACGCTAAGGACGGCAGAAAACGGCAGGGTAGATATTACGGGTAAGCTCTGTGACAGCTGTATATATATAGATTAGTATAAATACTTAGGTAAGGGTCTTATTAATAAAATAGCTATGGCTTAACGATTATCGTGATTCTACGCACGATTCTTAGCGATTACGATTATTTTATCGATAAGAATCCCGTGATCGTTAAGACCCCTGCGTCTTACCACATCCTGGAATGCCGTAAAGCTATAAGAAGTTCTGCCGCCTCTTTTATGTAGCGAAGATATCACTCTGTAAGAACCAGAGGCCTAAACCTTTATAGCGTTGCTGTAGGGCTTTGTTTTAATTTGTTGAGGGATCTGGTGGCGATAGCCAACGTTTGATCTTTTCTCGTCTCTGCTTGAATCCCAAGTGTTTAACAGCATTACCTGCATCTTGAATATTATAGTTTTCTTATCGACTGCAACTCGCCTCCGGATAAGAGCCTCCCACATCAAATAATACACCCCTAATAGCCCCACTAGATATAGCTTTATATTTTATAAATAGAGGCCTATTTAATAGCTCTATTCCAGGGCTGCAAAATAAGCCCTTATTTATATAATTTAGGGCTATTTTGGTAGTGTTATAAGGGGTGCTTATTTTGAGGGTAAAGGGGTCGGATTAGTCAGTGCAGAGCCTCAATTCAAGTTATAAAGCACCCCATATAATTCCACTAATATTCGTCCAATTTATATAAATAAGGGCTTATTTTATAGCCCTGGAATAGAGCTATAAAATAGGCCTCTATTTATAAAATATAAAGCTATATTTAGTGGGGCAATTGGGGGTATATTATTTGATGTCGGAGGCCTTTATCTAGAAGCGAGTTGCAGTCGATAAGGAAACTATAATATTATAGTTTTCTTATCTACTGCAACTCGCTTCTAGATAAGAGCCTCCCATATTAAAATATCGTCTTTGTATACAAATTCTCATATAAATCAAATATAATCGTATGTGCAGCACTTTTTTTTAACTTAAAAATATATAAAGCTCTATTTCTTACTAGCTTTTCTATCACCAAGTCTTGGTAGGTGTTTTAGTCGATATGGCACCCCTATTAAGCCGTCGTAAACGAGCCGCGTCGTAGGTCTTAGTACCCCAACGCGCTCTATAAGGTCGCCCTAGCTCTAGTTCTCTTACTAGAAATACTCCGCGCACTAAGGTTATACCTAAAAAAGCTAAAGCTAATGACACGGAAGCTTCTCCTATTGCCGTTAAAGTAAGCAATAATAAGGTTGACTTCTTAGATGAGGACGATATTGGGATTAATAAGGATGAGAACTGTAGCTTGCCCACTACTATCCCTCCTAGTAGGGAGGGCTTTATTCTAGCTGGTATACTGCCTCTAGACTATCCTCTTGATAATTATAAGGTGACTTAATTAGCAACACAAACTTCACCGCGGCGGCGACGTTAGTTAAGAAAGGTAGTAGAGAATAAGGAAGTATCCTCTTAGCGATCTTCTAAATAGGCTAGGAAGAAGACGTTAAAGAAGCCGAAGCCTTATAAGAAGCTACCTCCTCAACCAGTATATAAATCGCTGCGTATAATACTAGCAGAACGTCGAGCTACTGAAGCTGCTGTAAGAGAGGAGTCTCCCTTAGTATTATCTAAGGCTGTATCCGAACTAGATGTAATATAGGAGCCAGAGCTAGAGGTAGATTTAGAGATTATTTGATATACTCTTACTTGGCGTATAGTAGTAGGAGCAACACCGCTTGCGAATACTGCTAAAAGAGTGTATATATATGGAGGTTTTGTATACTTTTAATTGATTGCCTAGATTAACGAAGTTTAAGCAAAATACCTAGGGCGATTTAAGCCTATTGCCTTAATTTAAGCTGCAGCTTCCTATAATTGGGGTACCAAAAAAGATAAAGTTATTATAGATCTATATAGCCATAAAGATATCCAAGCTATAGATTCTGTCTTAGACGCTTGGCATAGTAATAAAAGAAAGGGCTTAAAAGTAGAGGCTACCGCAACACTTTTAAAGCTCCCTGCGACGTTAGATCCGTTAAATTCGCTAGGAGGCTATATAATATAGGCTCTCAGCACTTAACTAGAAATACTTATAGATGCCATAACTAGCTAAAGTAAGAAAGGGAAGGCCTCCGGTAGCAGTGCTACTGCTATTTAACGCCTAAATCTACCCAGCACTATGCTAAATGAAGTTATGGCTAAGAACGGAGGCCTACTAATTATATTTCGATGGGAATGCAGAACCGACGCATACTAGAACAATGGGCGTACTTACTAGGTTAATGGCAACCTAAATCACCCAGTAGATTACTACCTAATTAATAGAAGTATAATGACATTATAAGGGAACAAGATCCTTAAGGGGAAGGCTACTGCTAATAAGCCTCCTGCTTAAATTGCGATCCTATTAAGCCAAAAGGACGGTGTAATAAAGGCGCGACAGGCGAAGACCGTGCTCAATTATCCGACGAACTTCCCCCCCTACACCCCCTACTAACTACACCCTACTTAATATTAACACTAGCAGCATATATAGTACGCTCCTTACCTATATTAGCAGGCCGTTATACCCCAGCAACCTCCTTAGCAACCTCCCCCGGTAAAGCCGGACGATTTAAATTAAGCAGCAGAGCCTCTAATAAGCCCGATTGCGCCTGGGCTTAATCCTACTATAGAGCTTCGCGACTACTTTAACTGGCTTTAAACGCAGCTATATTGGAGCTTGGTAGAGCTAATTACTAAGCTTAATTATATTATTGACACCCTGCTTAAAAACGATTATAACTTAGAGGCCTTGCAGAATAAGAATGAAATTAGTAATAGCATATGGGAAGACCTTAGCTTTAAGGGAGGTGCCCTATTAAAGCTTTGACGAGACCTAAGGGCTTATAGGAAGTTTAAATTTGGGTAAGCTTTATATTCTTCTAGTGTCTTTTATACCCATTATATATATAAGAAACTAACTAGTTAACTACTAGATAACCTACGTGCTGGAAATGCGATCGTGCAGCTATATAATTACCTATATTTTGTATACCAAATCTTAAAAAGCTTCTAAAGTCTATATAGTTACTAAGACTGTAAATATTGCATTAAACCCACGTCTTAAGGTTATAAAAAGCAAGCTTAATTGGGTTAAACTCTGGAGAATATAGTAGCAGATACTCTATATAGACGCTAGCTCTCTCGCAGAGAGTTTGGAGCTCCTACTTCCTATTAACTTTCATATATATATACTTATCTAATTTAACTCCCCTACCTAGTTCCTGTAAATTGATGCGTTATTTATAATTAAGATTGTACCAGGTATATACTGTGGTAAAACTACAGCCTTAATCTAAGCGTTAAATATTTCGGCAGTAACAGAGCCTTAATATATTAACGTCCCCTTAAGGAAGCCATTACAGGTATAGGCTGGTAGTATACTCCACCGCTTAGAGCGTTAAATTAAAGAGACCTTAATTATAGGTAGATTAATAGGACTTTACCTAAACTTCCTATACCTAGTTCTCTTATTAGCTCCTAATCCGTTAATAAATACTAACTGGTGAATATCCTATATAATCTGGCGTCCCTTCTATAGGGAATGTAGATCCTCTACCCGCTTAAGCGCTTTTCTTTATACTACCTTCCTGCTCTACTAAAGGCGTGAAAGTGTCTTCCAGATGGTTAAGAGGCCTGTAATTATATTAAATTCGTTATATAGAAACCAGGCCATTTTATTAAGGAAGGCAGTTGGCCAATCGGTAAAAAATATAAGGAGAGCCTATATTAAAATTGGTTAGAAATTAACCAAATACCATAACGTTAATTATCACGTACATTCTTATACAAAGTAGTAAGAACTTAAGGCCTCCCTATTCTAGCAAGGCTTGGTAGGTAAGGAGTCCCCTATACATCTAAGGATGTTCTAATACGGTATATCGTCGTCTTATATATTTGAGTGGCTGCAACAATCTATTTAACTGCCTAGCCATAGTATAAGGCGACGCAGATCTGCCAGACACGGTAGGGAGGAAGCCTTGGGCCCATGGTGAGAAAATAGAGTTAAGAAAGTATGCGCATATGATTATATTTAATTTGTATAAGAATTTGTATACAAAGACGATATTTTGATGTGGGAGGCTCTTATCTGGAAGCGAGTTGCAGTAGATAAGAAAACTATAATAACATGCGGATCGTTGGTACCCCCCACCGAAAATTTTAACCCGAGTTTATAATTAATAAGCTGGTTAATTAACCCAAAGCTTTAATTTAGAGCCTTATTGTATAGAGCTTAATTAACATATACTAGTAGGTATGGATTTATTTTGTAAATCCTATACCTCCGTCATGCTTTGCGGTAGGGGGTAAGCTTTTGGCAGAGCCTCGTATAGAGCTTTTATAGAGCCTTATGTAGAGCTTTGGTAGAGCCTCGTACAGAGCTTTATTAGAGCCTCGTGCGGAGCTTTATACAGAGCCTCGTGCGGAGCTTTGTATAGAGCCTTGCGTAGAGCCACGTGCAGACGTATAGGCGTGCAGCCGTTTGTTCTAGTGATTAATTGCAGAGATATTTATAGAGACGATCGTATAGGCAATTGTATAGGCGTTTGATTAATCGTTCGTACGGGCGTTCGTGTGGGCAATTAATTGATTAATTAATTATATGGACGTTTGTAGAGCTGTGCGTAAAGCCGTATATAGAGCCGTTTATAGAGCCGTTTATAGAGACGTTCATACGGGCGTTTAGTTAATTAATTAATTGATTGATGGTATAGGCGTTTATATAGGCAATTAATCGATTAATTGACTAATTATATGGGCGTTTGTATGGGCGATTGTATAGACGTTTATAGAGCCGTTTATAGAGCTACTTATATAGACGATTATAAAGCCTTCCTAGTATATTAGTGCTGTATGCTAGTAGAGCTTTAGAGCTCTGTATTAAGCTTTAAGTAGAGTTTTAAGTAAAGCTTTAAGCTTAAGGGGGAGACCCCCTTAGACCCCCCCTGCGCACTACGTGCTCTATTTACCGCGTAGGCAGAGTTCTTGTAGAGGCTTTAGTAAAGTATTTAGTAGAGCTTTTATAGAGCTTTATATAGAGCTTTATGTAGAGCTTTTATAGAGCTTTTGTAGAGCTTTTATAGAGCTTTTATAGAGCTCTATATAGAGCTTTGGTAGAGCTTTATATAGAGCTTTAGTAGAGCTTCGTATAGAGCTTTAGTAGAGCTTTATGTAGAGCTTTAGTAGAGCTTTGTATAGAGCTTCGGTAGAGCTTTGTATAGAGCTTTATATAGAGCTTTGGTAGAGCTTTATATAGAGCTTTAGTAGAGCTTTATATAGAGCTTCGGTAGAGCTTTATATAAAGCTTTATATAGAGCTTTATATAAAGCTTTATATAGAGCTTTATATAGAGCTTTAGTAGAGCTTTATATAGAGCTTCGGTAGAGCTTTGTGTAGAGCCTTATATAGAGCTATGTGCAGGCGTTTACACGGGCGATTAACTGTAGAGATGTTTGTAGAGACGATTGTATAGGCAATTGTATAGACGTTTAATTGGTCGTTCGGCGTTTAATTAATTAATTATCTAGGTGTTTGATTAATTGATTAATTGTATAGGCGTTCGTACGGGCGATTATATAGACGTTTATAGAGCTGTTTATAGAGCCGTTTGTGTAGACGATTATAGAGCCTTCTTAGTATATCAGCGCTGCGTGTTAGTAGAGCTTTAAGCTTAAGGGGGAGACCCCCTTGGACCCCCCTTACGCACTACGTGCTCTATTTACTATATAGGCAGAGCTCTTGCAGAGGCTTTAGTAGAGGCCTTAGTAGCTTTTAGTAGAGCTTTTGCAGAGCTTCGTATAAAGGTTTATGTAGAGCTTTGTAGAGCTTTAAGCAGAGCTTTGTATAGGCGTTCGTGTAGGCGTTTGTATAGATGTTTGTAGAGACAATCGTATAGACGTTCGTACGGACGATTGTATGGGTAATTGTAGACGTTTATAGAGACGTTTGTAGAGACGTTTGTAGACACTTATAGAGACGTTTATACGGGCGTCTAATTAATTGTATAGGTGTTTAATTAATTAATTGTATAGACGTTTAATTAATTGATCGTATAAACGTTTGTACGGGCGATCGTGTAGACGTTTGTAGAGCCGTTTGTAGAGCCGTTTGTAGAGACAATTGTACGGCGATTAACCGTATGGGCGGTTATACGGCCGATTGCAGAACCTTCCTAGTATATTAGTGCTACGTATTAGTAGAGCTTTAGAGCTCCGTATAGGGCTTTAAGTAAAGCTTCGAGCAGAGCTTTAAAGGGGAGACCCCCTTAGACCCCTGCGCACAGCGTGCTCTATTTGCTGCATGGCTAGTACACTAGGTAGGTAAAGGTGCTGCAAGGCCTTTGGCAGAGCCTTTGGTAGAGCTTTTAGTAGAGCTTTTGGTAGAGCTTTTGGTAGAGCTTTTGGTAGAGATTTTGGTAGAGATTTTGGTAGAGCTTTCGCAGAGCTTCGTACGGAGCTTTTGTGCAGAGCGTTTGAGAGCTCAATGTTTTGAAGTTCGTCACGTGGATTCTGCCATAACTTACCGCGCGCAAGTTTTTTTCTAACCAACCAGAAGTTGGCTTGGCGGGGTTTGAATTCCAGGACCCGAATATATAGACCACTCGTACCTCGGGTCAATTAACACGCATTTTATTTATATCTTAACTTAAATTTCGTTAAAAAAAAAGGTTTATATAGTTCATTAAGCTGACAAACCAGTAGAAAGAATATCAGTAATTTTCCTCTCAGCCACTACTCTGCTAGGCGCAATTCGATAGAGAAGGTCTTTGGCGTATGCAGCTGCCGCCATTGCTGCATACCCTTGCCATTCCTTATTCTTGTGGGAATCTGCATAGTCGCATATACCGCGAATAACGAGACACGGAAAGTGGTTCATCAGCCCAGCCGCTTCCATTTTAAAGCACAATACCTCCTTCTCTTTTGCAAGGGTATCCTGTATTAGTGCGTCCTTCATTAACTGGTTTCCCGAAGCAATTAAGCCATAATATATTGCTGGATTATCTTCCATCTCGGTCCGTTTATGTCGGCGTATTACGTTCGATGGATCATTGCCGCAGACTGCCGTACAGCTGGCTTCATTGTTTAGAGGATGGGCGAACCCGGCTCGGTACAACCTATCACTACTTAGGTCAGGTCGCTTGTATTTCTGCCGCAGTCTTTGCTTCTTCTCGAGAATGCTGCTTATAGCCTCTTCAAGCCGATGCCCGCTGTCCTTATACCGCGCCTTGAGCCCATTTACTGCCGCCCGCAGGACTGTAGGTGGCTGGTTCAAGAATCTTGTTTCTCGGAAGCTCTGATCTTAAATCGTTTTGCCAAAGTCGTACTGAAACACCCCTCCTTTCCCATCACGAGGAGAGCTGACCACAATGTCGCCCAGACGGATATCATGCTTTTCACTTGGCGCACCGCCGCCGATACCGACCATTAGACCAATTCTAATATTGGGAAAGCTGTGTAGCATATCTCTAGCAACACTTGTTGCGGAGTCTGTGCCATATTCCCCGTCGGAAGACAGCGACGACAACATTGTGTTTCCCAATCTTGCCTAATGTATAATCATTATTATCATTGTCCGATACATATTCTGGTCCTTCGTGCTCTTCGTCGAAAAAGGCTCGTGCGGAAACATACTCGGTAGTGACAGCGCAGATCCAACCAACCGTGTAGCTCGTAGGGTCCGACATGCCGACTAGTAGGGTATTGCGGATTCCGAAATCCTGGACGGGGTCGAGATGGCTATGTTAGCATTATTGCGCGTTGATAGACGAGAAGGTGATTATAGCTGCGACTAATGTATCTATCCTGCACAATCTTGGACGCTTATACTCGTTATCTGGATACGAACGGAGTGGAAGTCGACTCTCTAGGCCCCGTTCAACTCTTTGCAACAGGTCAGAAGGATGGGTCTTCCGGGATCGGTCGGCGAATCCTCGAAGCACTTCAAGGGCGGCATCTCCAAAAGTAGAGATGTATGCGCTGAAGGGTATATCCGCTCAGTTCTGAAGACAACTGATTGCATGTACTCATCTCGCTTAGGTTCTGCTGCCGAGCGGGCTGGAGTTACCGAGATCAGAGAGATTGAGAGTCATGCCGCATGCGAAGCCAACTTTTCTCGGCTTAGGAAATGGCTCGAACAGTGTAGAAGCAATCACGAGATATGTTCTCTGGAACGTATTCAAACAACTTATTGGCCCCTCACCCATGCCGAGGCGACTTATTGATTGACCCGAGGTACGAGTTACCTCAGCGAGCTCAGACGTGAATTTGATTGGAGCGGATGTTCCTTCGGCCCGTCAACAAGTTGACTAACATCCACCAAAATCACGTCTGAGAGCGTTTGGCGAGTTTTGTTAAAAGCATAAGCAAAAATCTTAGTTTTGGCAATTTTATAAGGGGATTTCCTCCACGACATAATAAAATAAAGTCTCTAAAAGTTAATACATAAATTTTAGGGCGCTACTTTATACATTAAAGGGCTTTAAATTGCATTATCCCCTCCCGAATCTAAGATTAATTTCGTTAAAGTTAAAATTCCTATTATTAAAAGCATAAGCACTTTTTGTATAGGCCCGTACGGGCCCATATAAAAATATAAAAAGCCTAAAATTTCATAATCTATAGAGCTCAATCTCCTAAGTAATTTAATATAATTTTTACCTTAAAATATGTTGTGGGGATGTTGATTAATTTTGTTGGGGTTTGTGAGTTTTCCTTACTAAAAATGCTTATGTTTCTATACAAATCTCGCCAAAGTGCCTCAGACCAAGAAATCGATCAAATATCCGAAGGAGATTAGCGCGCCAGCGCAATCGATTTCTTAGTCTGAGCTTCTGAGGTAAAGGTACGAGTGGTCTATATTTTCGGGTCCTAGAATTCAAATTTTGCCAAGCCTGCTTCTGATTGGTTCAAAAAAAACTTGCGGACGGTAAGTCGTGGCAGAATTCACGTGACGAACTTTAAAATATTGGAACATCAAAATATTATACACGTACCTTTTTGTTGATATCTCTATTAATACCACTATATATACCGTAAATATGGTAGACCTTACTGTAATTAAGTGCAGCAAGTGCTGTATCTATAAGCCCCGCCTTAACTTTATTAAAGATAGCCCTTTAAAGAAGCTTTTAAAGCTATGCCAGTTATATTAGTTAAAGGCGCGTGTTCCCTATATACTATTTTTACTTCTACTTACTTTTTTAGGCCTCTAAATATGATTTAAATAAGCGGAGAGCTCTTATAGATTTAGGTTCTACTACTAAGAATTATCTTATAAGGCGCTAGTAAACTGCTCTACCTAAAAACGATACTAAGAACTCCTTTCTGCCTCGCGGCCAGAATAGCCAAGATATCCCTAAAATAGCTTAACGGTGGAAGACAATTAGGGTAATATAACGGGAGCACCGCATTTTTAATCGGCGGGGTAAAGCTTACTTGCCTACTCCTCCGCTATATACTATAGATAAAGCTCTATATAGTAGAAGAGGCACTCTAGATAGCCTAAATACGTCTTTACCGGAACTAGCTCCTATACCTACTCCGACTACGGCCACACTACTACCCATTTTGGCTGTCAATTAGGAGCGAATTAAAAAGTTTAGGAGTATACTATAGGCTAAATGTATAGAGACGTGCGGTTATTATAAGGAGTGGTAGTTCTAAATAGGCCTAGCTACGGAGGGTAATAATATAGGTGTATATAAAGCCTATATTAAGGACGCTAATAGCCTTAAAGATCTAACCCTTTCTCCCCTATTTAGTAAAAGTAACGGGCTCGATCTAGGGCCTATTCCTAGCTTCCTACCTATACTTACCGCAGTAAAGGAGCTTCTAATTACGCGCGTATACGTTTATCTATAAGTCGTGCGTATACGCGGCTAGTAATATCGCTATACTAGCTATATTTACTACTTTAGCTAAAACATACTAAAGACTTAGAGGCAGCTATTATAGCTACCTACTAAACTTAATATACTAATTATAAGGCCTACAGTAGTAGAGGGTAGCAAATACCTAAGTTGGCGGTTTATTAAGCGGTATATTATAAGGCGCTCTACTATAATATAGTAGCTTTACTTTCTAAAGGTTAATTATCCTAATTATTATAATATTGAAATATATAGTACCCGGCTTACTAGCATACCCAAAAATAGCTCTATATTAGATTAGCTACCTTATATTAATAAGTTAAAGTCTAATTCTAGCGGCCCGACGGCTTATCCTACTACTCCTATATAACGTCCTCCTACTATTAATCCTCTACTTACCGAGCTTAACAGTAATATACTAGACGGCGAATTTAATAACAATATACTAGATACTTTAGTTCCTAATCTAGTACCTAACCTTAATAAATTAGAGCTTTTGAGTTGTAAGATTTAATACTAATAAGACCTATAAGCGGGCCTAGAGGTTCCTACTATACGATAAATACCTCTCTCTAAGCGATTAGCTAGTTTTATTATATATAGCGCCTTTCCTACTCTATTTCCTTATAATAAAGCCAATTTTAATATGCTATAAAGCCGTACGGTTACCCTAGCTACGTACGCCAAGTATATACTTAAGTATTAGGACGGTCAGTTTAGCCGCTACCCTTTATTTCGCTACTATATGTTTAATCGGATTATAAGAGAGCAAGCCCTTAACGCCACCCGCTTTCTCTACAGCCGATTAAATAAAAATAGTCTGTCTTTAAATAAGTTTAGTAATTTTATAAATAGTAATAGGGGTAGCTAGTTACTAAATAAGATTATACGGCATATATAAAACCTTAAGGGCACTAAACCTTACTAGAGGCAGAAGAGAAATAAGCTTACGGCTTATACTAAGAATATTAAAAGCGGGTCTCTATTCTTTATACTTAGCGCTACTAATCTACATTAGCATAATCTACACTCTTATATACCTCTATTTAATAAATATAAGGCTACTAATAAGGCTTAGCGCTACCAGATTACTTCTTAGAATTTTAATAATAATCTATATATTGCTGCTTACTAGCTACATCGCCGCTTCAATCTGTTTAGGAAGCACGTACTTATAGACCTATTTAATAGCACTAACTTTTAGTCCTAATATAAGTGGTAGGTATAAGGTAGCGGCTATATATATAGCTTCTTATAGAGTTTAATAGCCCTAAAGCTAGATCCGTTAGCTATTAAATTAAAGGCAGCTTTTACTAAGTACTAGGCTACTTTTATATTTATAATTAATCCTAATTAATTTAGGCCTCCTAATCTCTAATATCCTTCTACTCTTAGCTATAAAGAACAGCTTAATACTACTAAGCTTCTTACTGCCTACCTTAATCGATTTTAATGGCACCGTAATTATACCGAATCTTACTACTTAAGATTAAAGAAAGGCTCTACTAGAGTAAAGGAGTGCCGCTTCTATTTTCTACAGTCTCTCTATAATAAGGCCGCTGTATTAAAAGATTAAAATCTATATTACTGGACGTTCTATCTATAGCGTAATAATAAGCTTCTTAATAGTTATAATACAGCTATAATATTAGCGTAGATAGCGAATATTAATACATTACCCGCTATAAGTGTATTAGTAATAGTTAACTATATAGGCAAGTATTGCAGTAAGGAAGAGAAGAAGTTAACTTCCTACTAGGAATTACTCTAATTAGTATAGCTGTACGCCAATAGCCTTTATACCTTTAGATTAGTTATAGCCAGGTTTATAAATAAGCTTATTACCAAACGCAATTAGTTAGCGTAGAAGGTATACTATTTACTTCTTAACATTCCCCTTTATAAAGGCTCTAGGAATATAGTAACTTTAAACTACCGCTAAAAGGACGATTAAAGCACTATATATAAGCTTAATAATAGGTAACTAAGAGGGTGCGGACTATCCGACTATAAGAAATATAAGCGCCGCCCAGATAGGGTAGAGGACGTTACTTTCCTTAATTTTCTACTCTATTTTAATTACTCTACTTATAAGCATTAGCTAAGAGCAAGGCCTTAAGTTATATTATACTTTTTATAATATAACGGCGATCGTTTCTATTTACAGTATCCTAAGTTCTGCTATATAAAGCTTATTCTTTATCACCCGTAGAGGGAGTATAAGGAAGTAGCTACTTATATTAATAGATTTGGGGCCCCTAATTATATAGCTTCCTATTAGGCTTATATTAACTCTTATTAGTACCTACCTAACTACTTCTATAATTGGAAACTAAAGGAAGGTTATAAAACTGCTAATAATATTAATAAGTTTAAGGGCGATTTTGTAGACGACTTAGAGCTATACTAGTCCTTTAAGGCCCTATATACCCGCGTTTAAAATACTAATGGAGTTAAAATTAAGGATCCTAATAGGCTTGGTAATAGGGAGCTTAATTATAACTATAACTAAAGTATATATTAGGGTATATACCCATAGCTTAATAAGAGGACTTATTAGTAGGAAGTATGGCTATAGCCTCTACTATAGAGCCGCCTATCCCAAATAGCAACTCTATCCTCCTTATAACTAGGTTAGCGTTATATCTATAATATTATAGTTAATTACTATAGGCAGATCTAAGTGGGCCTTAGCCCCCCCCTATTACGGATTAACGTTAATAAAGAGGCAGAAACCGGCAAATTGTATTTTATTACTGTCCTCTCTACTACACTTTATAATATAGTAAGGGCTAATAGCAAGCTATTGCTATTAGCTTAAGCTGCCCCTCCTAGGGTAGCTGCCTTTAGTATTAACGGCAGAACTATATACAATCTATTAAGGTTGCCAGTAAATTATCTGTTTAAGGGATTGCCTACTACCAGTCTTACGCCTCTATAATAAGCTTTTAAGGATATTTACTATCTTATCCTTAATAAGAAATCTATAATTGGGCAAGTATATCTAGCCTAGATTAATTACCGCCTCTATTAGATTTACCCTACGCATAACAACGACTACTTTA
>Ga0307515_10003306_pt1 | contig 34073 bp, 46 predicted proteins | sample 17_EM_MG_FD_194513 | JGI IMG/M metagenome (GOLD analysis project Ga0307515, IMG submission 194513) | Populus trichocarpa ectomycorrhiza microbial communities from riparian zone in the Pacific Northwest, United States - 17_EM | ecosystem: Host-associated > Plants > Roots > Unclassified | place...
TCCGGGCCTTAGAATTTCACAGTGGGACCTATCTCGTCCAGACAAGCCATGGCAAAAGGAAGACGACCACAATGATGACCCTCATCGGGGCCCCTGCAAACCTCGTGCAATCATCTGAAGCAACACATCCGTGTCCGTGGTCTTGCCTGAGAATTGCGGGTTATAGCGGCAGTTCGCCCTGTGTGGGCCATGCCTGTTGTTGCGCATCAATTTGTCGCGATCGGTATGGCTGGATGACCATGCCTGCGAGGCTTGGCGTGTAACGTACATGTTTTATGGGAATGGCCGTGTCCGCTATGGGGTTGCGCAGACTGGCGCTGGACGTTTGCAAACACTTGTGCGAGTCAAACATGGGCCCTCTGGTCTCATCGTTTCTGTTGACGGTCACAGCCTTCGCATGAGGAACACCGTGCCGTTGGCCATGGTAGGGAATCATGGTTGTGTCTTTTTGGGGTTACCTTAAACTTACTGGGCGGTTCCCGAGCTATAGCGATGCTTAGTTGGAGACCGATTAGGTTATCCGGACGCGTGCCATCAAGGGCCTTTCTTTCATGGCCTTTCAGAGTTTATTGCCTCGCCTCTTCGGTGCGCCCACGGAGCCTCATTCAAAATCCTTTCATCTGAATCAGGACGGGGGATTGAGAGCCTGCATGGCGAAGAGTAGCCATGCCGGGCGGGATGCCCGTGGATCAAAGCGCTACCTATTGTCCACCACCCTCCTGTGTGCGTGCTCCTATCTATAAAAGAGTACCTATGACGATCCTCTGATCCCACAGCCTTCTCGTCACCTATATCGCCTTCGTTCCATTCCCGCGCCATCACACTTTCACTCACTACGCAAACAACGCCAATAATGGCCCATCTAATAAACAACACCGCGGCCACCGCAGACGCCAGGGGTTCCCTGGGACATCAGGAGCACCCGTGGGCTGGTAGCGGCGCGGAGGTTGGGATTCCCAACACGGAGTTTTCCTATGTTTTCCATGTGAGTGGCACACCTCTCTCGGGCCATTGGGCATGCAACTGATCGAGAGGCGTCGGCAATGACGTAGGTCAAACAACCCGTTCTAATATGGTATTTCCGGGATGAGTCCTGGCATGAGGGAGTGATCGTCCGTTTCAGGGGTTCAGAATCAGATGTAGGTTTACTTGTTATCCGTCTCGACTGCCGCGGCTGATATCCCATACCCTTGAAAGCGAAGTTGTGAGGTCCAGTTTTGCGCCGGTGGACCTAGGATACGGATCTGGTGCGAGACCTCGCGTGGCTTCATCAGGCCTGACACTCTCACAGAACGAGAGACCTTGAGAGCTCAAGGGTGCTTTGTGAAGTCCCCCCGACTCTAGATGAGTTTTTTGCTATCGCCGCTGCTTTCGCGTTTTGCTGTTTTTTTTTTCTTTTTCTCTTTCGCATAAATTGTATAGATGTTGTACACTACGATCTAGCTACAATCACTATGTACGGCAATGGGTTGCATGGGTTCCGGTTCCTGAAAATCCACGTACAACAAACGAGAGAACCAAAAATTACCTCCTGGGGAAGACGGGGGTTGGTCGAGGCTTGGGCTGTCGCGACAACTTCTCCCACTTTTCCTTTGTGAGCAGCGCAATGCCAACCTCCCAGCTGATGTAGTGGCCATTTTTACGAGAAGAAGCGATCTTGAAACCTTGTTCCAGTAGGGCCTTCTTAACGTAAGGGTGAAGCATGGAGTACGGTGCTTCGACAGAATCGATATCGGGGGAAGCGAAGAGTCTGGGAATCGCATGGGTGAGAAGATCGTTCTGAACCCCGGATTCGCGGTATGGGTCAGCGACGTAATAATGGCGAATATATGCGCGTCCAGGTTTATCGGGTTTAGGTGTCGCGTCAATGGCGAGAAGACCGATGGCCCTACCCTCGTACTCGAGAATATCAAACGAGGAGGGTGGCTTGGAATAGGTTTTCTCGATATTAAGAAGGTCGGGGGTAGCCATTGTCTTCTCGACCATGCGTTCGAAGTAGGGACGATTGACCCTGGCCAAAGATTTAAACACGGAACCGTCGCATGTTTGGTGTCTACTCACCAGTCGAAGTACAACATTATCGGGCAGGCCATTGCCGCAAGGGCAGGAAGGGGGGTAAGCAGGGCGAGAATACCGCCAAAGGATTGGGAATTCGGCCACCAATCCATGAACTCGATAAACGCGTACGACAACGCAGCCCATACCGCAATCGTGAGCGGATGGTAATAACCTAGGAAGCACCGCTGTCAAGGTTTTGGAGGTGAACAGGACATTAAGATACTCACTTCGTTGGTTGGCTACGGTCAGCGGTTCCATGATGGATTTTGCGATTGTGAACTTGACCTCATTGAGGTCTTCTGGTACAAACGGACGAATTCCAAGTCGTGAGTGGGCCATGGGGGAAGGGAGGAAGGGTAACGCAGTTGGGAAGATGAGGGAGAGGTGTAAAATTACTAGCGACCAGTCGGTTGAACTTTTGGGAACGTTTGTGTAAGACCACGTGGTGTTTGATCGACCCAATCCCCTTTGTTCGCCACTTTCGACGCACAACAGGATGCTTATCACAAAAACATTCCACGACGTCCCTTCAGCCTTGGATAGCGGTAAACCAATTAGGATATTCGTAATCGCACCTACCGTCCCAGGATATCCTCAAGCCAAATTCCCAGGTAGATCGGTGCTTGCCGACCCTTCTAATCAATCCGGAAATCACTCACCCCCATCTGCGTCGGACTCCAAGGTGTTATCTGCTTTTCTGAGATCTACCAGGTCACTGGCCCGGTCGAGCGTTTCGCTGGCCAGATTGCTAGTCAAGGATACGTTGTTGGTGGGCAGCGGGCATCAGAACCTCCCATGGTGTGATTGACCTTCATGGCCCAGCGTGCCCATCCACCTACCACGAATTTGAGGGTCCGGAGCCAATTCCTTATGACACCGAAGGTAAATCAACTACTTTTCACTTGTCCCGGTAGAAGCCCGAGCCTCGACTGTTCTCAGGGACGGACAGAGGGAACAACTACAAGGTGACCACTCTCGATCATGTACATCGGATATCCCTCGGGCGCACTGACAAAGCCCGGCTGATAAAGGTCGAGAAAACGATCGCAGCGTACGATGAGGTGATTCCGTTCCATATGTGCATCTTGTGCGACCCACTTACGGTTGATCCGTGAAGGACGCTGCGCTGGCTATAGACCTCTTGTGCGGCTTGCCCAATTGTAACGGTCGTATCGCGGCAACTGGAATGTGTCTTGGCGGTCACCTGGTATGCGTCTTGAACTCGTGTACAGAGTCGACTGAATTTATTCAGCCGATCTACAAATGCAGGCATTCCGGGTGGGTGACGGGACAGTGAATTGAAAATTGCCAATTGACTCGCGGGGTAGGCCGCTTTTGACCATAGGGTTCTGGCTTCCGTCTGCTTTTTCGCGACGGACATTCATTCAGCCACGCTCGGCAAGGGCAAGAATGACGATAGTCTAGTCAGAGTTCGCAAGGGTGACCTGACGGGCAAGGGTGAACTTGTTGTGCGTGTCGACATCGTCCTGCGCGCCCGGTAGTGGACCCTCACGTCATCGGCTAGATGATATTTGGAAAGCAAGATACCCACGTCCCTCGGGCAGGGCGAGATCTTATCCGCAAGGAATTGGAGGATGCCAACGTCATTGCGTCGGTGCGTGCCCGACATGATCCGCGATCAACTGAATGTTCTGAGGAGAAGAGGGATACAAGTTTTTGGAGGTTCAAGCACAACACGCGTTTATTCGAGACGAGTCATCCAAGGGTCGTTGGGACGCAGCCCTTACACGGTCCCTATTCTCGTTCATGACGGAGGTGTTTGAGAGGACGGTTGGCCGCGATCTTGGACCGCGCGATGGGGCGTTGAAACCAGTAGAGCATGTGTGCTAAATTAAGTCGCAGATATCGACTGCCTGGTGACTGTACCGAGTACGAATTACGGATCTGTTGCGTAAATGTAACCCTCATACGACGGCCTCACGGAGGCAGTGCACCGCACGCAGTTTTGAGTCCTCCACTCATCACGTGAACCATCTTGTCCGGGCCTTCTTCTTCATTTACGATTCCTCACCTGCTGCAGGGCACTCCGCCTCCATACACGTTGCAAACTTTGTAGCCAGGCCAAAGTCGACGCAGTCTTGCGGCGAATTTCCTCCCAACCCTCGCTCTAATTGACACGGATCGACTAAATAACCGGATTCGATATGGCTCGTTATTCAGCCCCGCCAATTGATCTTACTCTCGAGGATGATGGTCCAGGTGCGATTTCTAATGCAGCCTACTCTCGTTTCGAGTCTGCGCCTCTCTCTTCCAGACCTTTAAGTCGCCCCCTCATGCAGCCAACCCTGAGGTCGTCCCCCTCTTTCGGCTCTCCCAGCTCTGTATCAGAGAGGATGGCAAACATGGTCTTGCATTCTCCCCAGCCCACCCAAGTTTTCCAAAACCATCCCTCGGCTATGCACCACCCTGGAGTAATCACTCCGAGTCACCCCCACACTCCGCCGGATCCCTACCGACCACCGTTTGCCGCTAACAACCTACTTCCACTACCTTTCATGAACGGAACCTACCCCCCTCTGCTCCCGCACCAGCAACAACTACAACAACCCAATCTCCTTGCCAACCCGAACCTCAATAACGGCCTACCCCCGATGCAATATATGCCGCAACCCCTTAACTTACCGCAGAAACCTCCAGAACCCGCACCTCACCAGGTTATCGATCTGACCGGTTCTTCCCCTTCGCCCGAGCCACAAACTTGGAATTTTCCTCCCGATCTTCCTCCGAGGACGCCCGTCTGCATTGGAGAATTGCCAGCTACCGCTCTCGTTCTTTACCCGATCAACTACCTCAACCCTGGCGGCGAACTACCAATCGGTTCTGAGAAAGAATGGGCGCCCGTCAGGCTAAACTACGAGTATAATCCCTCAAAGGCCTCCGGGCAAGACACCATTCACATCAGGACACCGACATCGAGAGGTACTCTGGGCGAATCGCTCGGCGGTGAGACATTTGCTGTGGTTGAGCAGAAAGTAGCGAGCACAGTGGGCCCTATGCTTGGGAAAGGGTTGATTAGGTTGGAAGCCAAGGTCCGCAAGGGAATGCCGAACGTAAGTTTTAATAAAAGGTTATTTCGCTTCTGTTGCTAACCCTTGTTCGCCGCAAAGCTTCCTATCCTGCCTCTCTTACTTTTGGTTTACACACCGAAAGGCAACATCACAGTGGTTTCCCAGTACCTCCAACAGCATGGCCTATTTCTTGATCACCCCACACTCCCGTCGGACCAAATACGGCTTCAGACTGGGCATTACCTGAACCCACATAATCCCCCGCCAGGTGGCTTCAGAGGCGCTGGTATGATTCCAGGGGGACGGATGGATCACCCCACTCAGATGCCTGGCGGTCGGTGGACCACGCCCCTTGTTGCCGGCAAGAGTGTCGAGGTACAACGGAGTCAGATGGATGACCTCTTCAAGACGCTACGGGATGGGGACGAGCTGACTGAGACAGAACCACGTTAGTAAATTTTGTCCCACTGACTTACTAAGCGGTTCGACTTACCAATTTCTGCTCAGCTAAGGAAGTTGGCACGAATCTGTACGGGCATCAGAAAAAGGCGCTCACGTTTTTGCTTGAACGCGAACGGGAGGTCTCCGGTCCTGATGGGAAATCCTCGTCTCTCTGGAAGAAGCATACGAATCCTCTCACGGGACAGACATCGTGGCTTCATCTCGTCACGCAGCGTGAGGCTGAGACTGAGCCGAAGGAATCCAAAGGTGCCATTCTGGCTGACGATGTACGTTGAAATTCTCACCCTTTCGTCCTCAAGAGAACCCTCCGATGGTTTACTTCCCCTATCCAGATGGGTCTCGGAAAAACTATCACATCTGTTTCCCTCATAGCAGCGACCCTCGAATCAGCACGGGAATTCGGCTCGAGACAACCCGAGAAACCGCCCCCACCCCCAAAGTCACTGGACGAACCATATCTGTCTGCGAGTCATTTCTCCGGCGCCGTTTTCGGCATGCCAGATATCCGTGCGGAACATGCGTCATCATCGAAGGGTAAAGGGAAAGCGGCCAAGGAACAAGACAGGCTCACCGCAGAATACACACGTGCCTGCAGGATCAAGACAAACAGCCGTGCCACTTTGATCGTCTGCCCCCTTTCTACCGTCTCCAATTGGGAAGATCAGTTCAGGGAACACTGGAAGGGTGATGTCACAGTTGTTGGTGGGTGTGGAAGTACCCCCAAGGATACGATGACGCGCAGCGGCCACCCGAGTTGTAATCCCCTTCGAGTCTACGTCTATCATGGAAACGCCAGGAAACCCGACCCGTTATTCCTCGCCGACTTCGATGCGGTCATCACGACCTATGCCACCCTCGCTTCAGAGTACTCGAAACAGACCAGGAGTACAGACTCGGTGAAGACTGAACAAGAAGAGGATGCGCCTTACATGTCCGAAGACGAATGCGTCGAGACCGACGAGTGCGGGAATCTGACGCCGAAGCCGAAGGTCACGAAATGCGGTGTCAAACGTAAGAAGGCCGCACCAAATAACACAGGCGGCGAGCTCACTAGCCCCTTACAATGCGTGAACTGGTTTCGAGTGGTTCTTGATGAGGCTCAGTACGTTATAACCCAGATACCAACTCCCCTGCGAATAGCATACTGATCACTCGACTCAGCTGCATCAAGGAAACCAATACCGTTGGGAGCAAGGCTTCCTGTGACCTTTTCGCAGATAGGCGCCTTTGTCTGACAGGAACGCCTGTTCAGAACAAACTTGACGACATTTTTGCGTTGATCAAGTTCCTACGCCTCAGCCCTCTCGACGAAAAGTCTACCTGGATGGAGTTCATCGGATCCCCCGTGAAGTATGGTCAACCGCTGGGCATCGCTAGTCTTCAGACGATCATGAAATGCATTACCCTGCGTCGTACCAAGGAAACTCGGTCCCAGGACGGTAAGAAGATCCTCGCGTTACCTCCACGAAAGGACGAGCTACGGTATCTCAAGTTCAACAAGGAGGAGCAGGAGATTTACGACCAGTTCTTCAACGAGTCCAAGGCCGAGTTCAAGGAGCTTTCGCACAGGAACGAGGTGATGAAGAACTACGTGGGCATCTTACAGAAGATCCTACGGCTACGGCAGATCTGCGATCACTTCGAACTTGTCAAAAAACCGAAGGAAACGTCCGGCGCCGATGGTTCCGCTCAATCTTACGAGGAAATTGCTGCTGCTATTGCGAAAGAAGGCATCAATCCCGGCCGAGCGAGTGCGATCTTTGCCCTTTTAAAAGAGGCAGGGACAACACAATGCGTCGAGTGTGGCAGTGATCTCGGTGGATTCCAAGACGGAGCTCTCGGCGAGAACGCTATGGATACGGACCCGACGTGTTTACCTTCTGCTCCTAAGCGGGGAAAGAAGTCCAAGGCCGCTTCCTCTCGAGCAAACACTCGCCCTTCGAGCCCTTCCGTCCCGCGAATCATCCTCACCCGATGTCAACACCTATTCTGTCTGGAATGTTTCCGCCAGAGCGTATTCCCAGGTTGGCCGGTCGTTCCCCCGGATGTTTTCCGATCTTGTTCTGTTTGTCAGTGTAGCTTGGGTGTGACGGACGCTGTGGAGACGAGCGCGGAGGCTTCTTCTGCGGATGCTTCTCGGCGGAAGACGGTAAAGAAGGAGAAACGCGTTAAGGGCGTGATACCGGAGAACGTCGTTTATTCGACCAAGGTTAACGCTTTGATTGGCGACCTCATGCAGACTTCGAAAATCAACCCACACTCCGTCAACTATGACCCGATGGCCGTGGAGGTCCAACTGATAGACGGTGACGGGAATCACCTGGAAGACGGTGTGGTGAAAACGATAGTTTTGTAAGTTCGGTTTTCCCTCGGCTATCAATACATCTCACGGTCCACTTCACAGCTCACAATGGACGTCTATGCTGGATAAGATCGAGGACGCGCTTGAGGTGAATGGGATAAAGTATGATCGTCTGGACGGTACCATGAAACGTGATGAACGAATACGTGCCATGGATGCGCTCAAGAACGACCCTGCTTGCGAAATCCTTCTCGTATCCCTCAAAGCTGGAGGTGTTGGGCTTAATTTAACCGCCGCACAACGAGTCTACCTTGTGGATCCATACTGGTATGAGATCTCCCTATCATTTACTCGAGATACATGCTGACATAACTACCTTCAGGAATCCTGCTGTTGAGAACCAGGCTGTCGACCGGATTGTCAGTCCCACCTCTATTGTCTGCTGCACTGACGACTAAATATGGTCTTACTTTAGCATCGCCTTGGTCAGACCAGGCCCGTGACGACCATAAAACTTATCATCGAGAATACGATAGAGGCTAGGCTTTTAGAGGTCCAGAAGAAGAAGACGGAGTTGGCTAATATGACCCTTGGTGGTACGAACAAAGCGGAGTTGATGCAGCGTCGTATGGAAGAGCTCAGTCAACTTTTTGGGTCGTAGTGTATTTATGCTTTCGTCGTCTTGTTACACTAGAGTTCATAGTTTACTGTATCAGCAATAGTCCTGTAATGCTTCGCTTTCACCGGTCACCTCTAGCTAGCTCCAATCCAAGGAACCACATCCCGACATAGGCGCCAGGCCGATCACTGTCATCGAGCAACGTCCACCATTCACGACAACCCTTGGTTAGTCTCTTCGCCGGGTCCTGGATCCTTTTGAGATGATTGCTTTACATTTGCACGTCAGTCTGAACGCGCTGAGGATGTATTTCCTCCCCCGCTAGATGCCTTTTTCGCCTTCCTTCTGAACTTTGCTGCTTTAATACTTCAGTACCCAGGCGCGATGTTAACCTTCATTTAGTTCTAGGTGTTTGTGGTTGGGCTCAAACCTCTACCCATTTCGTCAGGAATGGCCACTGCAACCCCCAACCCTCCAGCCAGTGATGTGAACCCGTCGGTCCAGAGCGACCCTACCCCCAATCAGAGTGGAACGAAGCAGGGGAAAGCGGTCGTCCCAACGAACCACGTCACCACAAAAGATGGTGTGACTGTCCGTGCGCGCATTGACCCTACCTTGGCCGTGGAGGATGTAATTCGGCAGCTGTGTCTCAACCTGAAGTCGAAGGATCCCCCTGCAATGTTCTCACTGAGGGATGAGGATGACACGTTGGTTACCACGGAGAATCTGAACAAGATGATCAAATCTAGAGCAAATCTCAAGTGTGTGCGAGCCCTTGTTTGATAGGGAACGTGTGCATGTGATTTATGTCGATGTTTCTTCTTCCCGTTTCGTATAGGCTGGTGAACTCGTCCGTGATCGAAGCGGCAGACATAATCGAGAAATTGAGCCTGCGGGACGATAAAAACTTGAAGTTGGCTTTGTTCTCGTTGCAGAAGTTTGTTAGGGTGAGTGGGATGTGAAGGGTTGAGGTTGTTGACTGACCTGAACTCGACGAAGGAAGAGCAATTTGCGCAGGAGTTTCTCAAGCGGGGTGGATTGAAGGAGTTGACTGACGTGATTCACTCTAGCCATGGAAATACTCTCGCGGTAAAGCGATCAGACTCCTAATGTTTCTCACACAACTGATCTTTCTCCTCCAGTATGCGTTGGTGGCCATGCAGCACCTGATGGAACTTGACTATGGGTGGTCGGATTTGAACGAAGAGTTCATTTTCAGGGTCGTTCAGATCCTGTCTTCGGCCCAGTCTCTCATCAACGTCTGTCGACCCGCGACCGCCATTTTGAAAAAATTCGTCGAGGCAGACCCACGGAATTCGACTGGATCAACTACGGCTGGACCCAGTCGGTCGGTGCCTCCCCCTTCTCCTGGGTCGGTTTATGTGTACGGCTTCGCAGTCGTGTTTGACCAAATGCGAAAAGACTCTCGGTTACTAGAGACAGTGGTTAACAGGCTCGGCAGCGCAGACACTGCTCTTACACTTTACAGGTTCGCCGCAGGTCCCTAGCCCGTTGTGACGGCTCCTGACTCTGACGTAGTATGATGTTGATCAACTCTCTTCTGTCAAATGCGGACGACGATCGTTGGCAGGAGTTCATCGATGAGCTTGAACGTCTGAACGTCCGCAAGGCCGTGGTTGTTCGTCTCCCTCTCTAGTCTATGTCCCCGAAGCTCAGGTTCCCTACAGCGCCTCATGTCCTCGCACACAATCGAGGACCTCACGTCATCGATCCTCGATTTCCAGGCGAACATGATCCGGGTCGCATACAGGCGCAAGATCCATTCCGTAGATCCTATCAGGGAACCCGCCCACCTTACAGCTTTGGAGTATATCTGGGATGCCAGTAAACTCACGGAGGAGCAGCAACCCGATGGGCCATACAAGTGGCGAAAACTTGGCTTCCTGACTGAGGACATAAGTAGGGAGTTTTCTGAGGTCGGTGTTCTAGGCCTTGATTGCTTGGTAGACCTTCACTCTTTCCTGCTTCTCGGTTGCGGACGTTGAGTGATTGCGTCCAGAAACATTTCGCGTGCAAGGATCCTGATCACTTTGCCACGGTTGTAACCGAGCAAATTAGTCGTCCACCAGAAAGACGGTGTCCAATTGCCCGCGCGTCGAACGAAATTGTAGAGCTCCTGTCGGAGCATTGGGCGATATTTGCTCCAGGGTGTCGGTAGAATTTTGGATATTGAGATAGCTCTTGGACTAACCCTCACATACAGATTCTACGCACACGACTTTCCAGCCCTTCTTTCTTGATTACCACAAGGTGCATTCTTTAGCAATGCAGTTTTTCCTGAGGATGTGGAATGAAAGCGGTTCTTCGGTCGTCGACTTCACTCGCATTGTGGCCCTGACTCGCAGCCAGTACGTACAAAAAGGATTACTTTCCCTGCATAACTCATTACACTATAGAGTTGGCGTTGCACTCCGGCGGGAGAATGTACGGCCATGGCATGAGGTGGAACGAGACTTCCTCGAATCGGATTATCAGGCTGTACGAGAACGACAGATGAAGGAGCTAGAGGAGGAGGATGACTTATTGAGCAAAGTGCCCGTCAGGTTGGTCGGTATATGTCAATACTGACGAGTCCGCCGCTGATCCTCTCGTAGAAATTTGCGCGCGAAACTTTATAAGGAATCCTATGAATTCGTTCGACAACAGCGAATCCACTGTCTCACGCAAGGCGCCTGGTTCATGAACGCAATACCACTGACAGCTGTGAACCTTCGCGAAGGCGTCCGACGTCCCGCTCGCCCTTGGAGGTTTATGAGATTGGTGCGTGGTCACGGATGGCTTCCGCAGTAGGCTGCTGAAGCGTTCGTGCGCCATGCAGGATACCGGGCTCAAGTATATGCACTACGTGGATTGTCCCGTAAAGGTTCCGATTCGGGCCGGCTTGGAGGATCTCCCAGAACGTTTCGAGATCTCCCATGTTACCGAAGTAGCAACGGGGACGTGTGCTCCTGTGCTCCATTCTCTACGCGACGGCGACATACCACAACACTCGCAGTTAATGCCCTCGCCACTGTCATTCTCGCTTCTCACTGCAAACGATGGATCTTTGGCGGACCAAATTGCACCGGATGTTCAACGCTGGGCTGATTGGACTGATGGGCTGAACATGCTAAGGAGACATGGCGGGCACGTTGCTTCCGGAGAGACGGCTGGATTCGTCCAAGCACTTACAGAGATTGGGTTGAAAATTAAACTACTGGGTGGGCGACTCTTTTTCTTCCCTCAATTCGGTTACTAATGTCCGAGTCAGACCTTGCCGGAGAGAAGGTTGAGATACCAAGTGGGTTGATCGCTGGGCCGCCTCCGCCGACCTGCGACTTCTTCTTCTCCGATGTACCAGGTGATACATAAATATGAGGTATGGTGGCTAGCTACTGTCTCGTATCCCCCACGCGTGTATGTAGATTTATTCGGGAGGTCGTTTTTATGCTGTACTTACGTTGCTCCGCGCCAAAAAATCTCTGACATGCGCAAATTGTATAGTAGTTTCCCCTAGGAGCCATCCGTGCACTCTTTGCGAACCGTGGATCCGCCCGATAAATCTAGTCTATTGGACTGGACGAACCGGAGATCGGGAGAGGATGAGCAGGCGTGAGAATTCGGCTGCATTTTCCCTTGAATTGAACCACGAAGGTTCCATTGGCGTCGGAGGTCCTTATTGACCTAGGCAGCACCTTGCCATCCCACTCCCTGTCCAGCTATACCCACGTTCAGCTCGGCACAACATGCATCCCGCCCTCCTCGTTGACGAACTTCTGCAAGAAGTTTTTCGTCATTGCTGTTCAGACAATGAATATAGAAAGACGCTGGTACAGTTGGCAAGGTGCTGCCAGGCTTGGAAGGAACCTGCCCTTCGGAAGGCATGGGAAAACCTTCCCAATATTACTCCCTTGACAAACCTCATCGTAAGTGCTATAGTTCTCAGGATTTTGCCCTATAATCCGCTGACACCGGTTCAGACCATAGACAGTGCCTCCCCAGAGGAGCTCGACAACTACGCGCGCATGGTTAGGCATGTTAGCCTCGGAACCAACGTAGAGAAGCACACCGCGCTCGAAGCCCTGTTCCATGACACCACTCCTCTCTTCCAAAACCTGCAGAGCGTAGCGGTCCTGATGGATGGATGCGCCGCTCCTGCCGTTCACCTTTTGCTTTCCCCGATGCTAGCTACCATCACCGCAGACATCGGCGTCAGCACTGGTCGAGCGACAGGAGTGGAGAGAAGCGGAAACATCGCCGCGTACCTTTCTACCCTCGGATCCTCCTCCATCCCCATCCAAAAACTCAAAATCCGTGGGTTCGCCTGCGAAAAATTGAACCAGGCCGTGTGCGGCCTGTCCACCCTCAAATCGCTCACTTTGAAAGTCGGGACTTCATTATCTACTACGACCGTCATTAATATTGCAAGCTTCCCGTCCTTAGAGGAGCTGTTCATCCACGCGGACCGGGTCGATGCGGGCTCTTTGAAAGAGTCTCTCGCCTCTTCTTCGTCCCCGGTCTTTCCGAACCTACGGACCCTGGATATTCGCTCCTCTGTGGAAGTCGCTGCGACCATCATAGAACACACCCGATCCACTTCCTTCACCCGATTCTCCATCGAGGTCACCCAGGACGACGACCCCACCTCGGCGCACCTTTATTCGGTTATACCCACAACCATACAAGACATCCGTATAGACCACCATATAGATTTAGACGAACCCACGAATGATACTCCCGACACCGTTAATGACCACCCATTCACGATCAAGAACCTGGGTGCCCTTTCGAAGCTCACCGCCCTTAGTGCATTTAGGTTGGAGACCAACGCTCCCGTAGATTTTGTAGACAAGGACGTCGAGGAGCTGACGAAGTGGTGGCCCACTCTCAAGATATTGAGCTTGGCCATCTCACCTTACGGGGAGTGCAAGGAGGGGGACCAGGAAACCCATATGGTCTCGTGGACCCCCAAGCTGACCGTGGGGTGCTTGTGTTCCGCTGCGAAGGGTTGGCCACATCTCGAGCATTTAGGGTTACCTATCAATTTGGCTTCCGAGTCCAAGCAAGCGGCGCAGAACTCTCCCACCCACACCCTTTTACACGAATTCAGGATTATTCCTTCCTTGCCTACTAATTCTCGTACGCCCCTCATAGATGCGAACATCGCCTTTATTCGTAACTTATTCCCTTTTATTCGCGACGACTTCAGTGCCTTCGGCTGATGGGTCTATCTTGTCTTTATTTCCCTTTCCCGCCCTTCCTCCCACAATATGGCTTAGTACAGGATACACAAACAAGGCGTTAATTAGTTTTAGAAATTTCGGATAGAAAAGTGTCCCGATCGCGTAAGAAGGTTAGGGACGGGCAAGAGTTATCCAGGGGGCGAAAGTGAAGTTGTACAAGCAACAATAACTACAGGAGCACAATAGAGGGAAGGGAGGACACAACTTGATTCAGAATACCTCCGGCATGAGTTAGTTGGGTATAGCAGAAAGGAAAAGGGGATAGGTACAAGTGTGCGCATGCACAAGGGTTGTGATGGAACAAACACGTCGAGTAGGCAAATTTACTAGGGATGAATCGAGCAGAGGAAGAGGAACTCGATTGAACATCCGTCTGAGTATGGAAAAACAAGCATACATACATGGGTGGGGGGGGCGCAATGTAGAAGAAATCCATAAAAACACACGTGGAACAACGAAACCTGGCCAAACGAGAGGGAGGAAGGCTATGAATAAACACACGGATCTACCAAATCTGTGGGGCGGGCGGGAAGAACTCGTGCGGCAACAAGAACGCATCCATTCCATTCTGTTGGAAGGAATTACCGCCCAGGGTTTGATCGGACAGCCAAACCGGTAACTGTCCGTCGGACGCCGCTTCAAATCCTCTCCAGATGTTGTCGACGTTGGGACCGAAAGCGACATTTCCGGGCTGGTCCTGCGTCACGTGCATTTGTGTAGCTACCGCTGGATGGTTGGAGAAGTCGTACGCGGGCGAAACGGGTTCATGAGAGGATGCTGGAGCTCCTGGTCCCTGCTGATCTGAGGACGCGTTTCCGCCCACCCCATTATGATCGGAGACATAATCCATCGAGTTTGTTCTGTGGTGACGATTTTCTCCTCGGGAAAGGGTTGGAGAACGAGACTGAGAAACACGGCTACGTTTTCTGGCTCTCTTCAACATGAGCTGTAGAGTGACAGCGTATCGTTTCCCAGGAATCTCGGATAGTAAGCTGGAGAGCTTCTCAACCTGAGTCCGTACTTCTTCGATGCTGCATTGCTCGGGGAACAACCTCGTGAGCCGGAGCAATAGTGACGCAGAGAACGTTGCAGTAGCGTGAGTGTAATGCACGGCTGGGTAAAGCGAGGTCAGACTTCCGCGGTAATAAAATGAGTTGTCTGAGGGACGTTACCGTATTTCATCCCTTCCCTGTAAGCAGGGGAGGTGAGAGTAATATCCAGGCACTTGCGAGCCACGTGAATTGATCGGATAGCTAGTTGCCGTTGGGCATCCGGCATCTGCTGGACGTCCGTGGGACCGTTGATGCCCCTCAATGCCGTCGCGTTGTGATACAACTCGGCATGGATGTGCTGCATCTGCAAACTCTGACGGTAGAACGCTACAACCGTTCAATTAGAAGTTGCAAAAAAGGAGCCTGAGAATGATCTCGTGGTTATATCGGAGACTTACCGGCATTCTCATACTTCTGAGAGAACGCCCTATCCCAGGTCGTGTACCACGTACTGAACTCAGTATCTGCCTCACGAAGAACGTTAAAGGTGTGATCGTCCACAGGTCGATCGATTGGCTGCAAATTATTGTTGACGCGTTCTCTGAGGGCCATGAGTTCAACAGTAGAAACCAGTCGCATGTCGTCTTCGATGGCCAACGGATGTTGTAGAAGCAGCCTACATCCGTAGATGCTCTCGTCGTCCTTCAAGATAGAAGGTCTCCCGGTACCATATGACATTCTGATCGGGGAACCGGATTTAGTCAAGTGGAGTGCATCAAGGAGAGGGTTACACACTGATGCTCGAAGAGGTACAAACAGAACCAGGTCCGGGAAGAGACGACAAGCTCGCGATCTTTTGATGTTGTTCCGATTTTTCCAGCCTTCATACGTTTGTAGAGATCCGGCCAGGCCTTGTGCATCGCTGGAAACGCCGTCAGTTAGGATCATTTCTCATGCCAACATGTCGTATACGTACAGAGCTCCATCGCCATCCGTACAGCGTGACCAACGCTGAGCCAACCATTGTCGGACCATCCAGAAACGAGGACTAATGTACGTGATCAATACGAATCGTGACGTGCCATAATCGCTACACTTACTCATGGCTTGCACAGCCTCCTGACGCGAAACTGGGGAGAATAACGTAGCACAGGAGATGGTCTGGACTTCTTCTAGACACTTCAGGTACGCCTCACTGGATTGGGCCCCACCGTCGCGCACTTTTGCGGCAACCATGCAAATGACGGTGACAGCGAATGGCGAACGCTCCCGCAGGGAATCATAGGTATCCACGCTAGCGTCGAAGATAGGAAGGAATGTCGAACAGCCGTGATAGAAACTGATGGGGATTAGGATGCGCACGCGACTGTTTACCGAGACCGACCACCTACATTTGAAAAAGTTGCCTCGCTTCGTGCTCGGAGACGATGCCTTTCGTAACAACTGCGAGGCTTATGAGCAGAAACAATTACCCTTTGTGAAGCAGCGCCATACCATCCTGGAAAACCTTTCTTGGTGGTTTATGTTGCACCTTCCGCCGCTTTGTTGGTCTTGAACGACGGCCATCTCCATCTGGAGTTCGGGCTCGGCTAACCGGTTGACTCTCATCGCCATTTTCAAGCGAAGCACGCTCAACGGCTACGTCAGCAAGTCCCCTCAGGACTTCCCAGGGAGCGACTAATCCAGAGGCGGGAAGTTCCCCGTTGTCCTCCTCCTCGTTATCGGATGAATCTGCACTCGTAGCCGTGGACTGTGGCATGGGTCTCTTGTTACCAACAGCAGACTCGGGTACTCTGAAACCACCTTGACGAGGCTCCTCCTGATATCTCACCGAGGACACGTTGGATCGCGAAGAACCAGAGGCATCGATGCTCGAGAAAGGAGGCAAGACCGGTCCGTGATGATGTCCGGCAGCGGCATTTTGATGTTGACCTGCGGGGAACAAAAAGATCAGCGGATCGGGGTGAAGCGGACGTCATAACCAACAAACTTACCCGCGTGCGGGGGCGGCCTATGTCCCGGAGTTCCCATTATAGAGTGGAATGACCCCGAAGATTGCTGGGCAGAGAGCGGAGGTCGAGGCCCAGGGGGGCTCATAACCGACGATTGTGGTTGATGGGCCGGGGTGGCCATCGGTTGATGCGGTCCGTGAGAGGACGATGCATGAGTGTCGACCATCAGCTGGGGCGGGTGTGGGTGCGGCGCATTAGTCGGAGTCGAAGCAGTAGCAGTAGCGGGAGAGTCTTGTGATTGAAGGTCTGGTGTGAACGGAGGAGGCTGGTAAACAGAAGGTGAACGGTGGGCGGGGCCCAGACCATTCCTGAGATGAGAGACGATCTCCGTAAGAGTACTTTGTATTGCAACTTGGGTCTGACGAATGTCGGCAACGTGAGATTCAAGACTTCGAATCCGCCTGAAGGAGAACAGGCGAGTCAGTTGATGCGAGTGGATGCGATGGAATAGAGCGTACTCCAAACCAGCCTCCCCAGTAAGACTAGCCTCTCTGGTAGGTTTCTCGAACAAACACTCGAGGCCGGCATGTCTGCATCGTCTACATGGTGGATTCTCGGCGCCCTCGCACCTCATCTTTTGCTTCCGACAAGCATTCTACGGAAGCAAATGGAAGGTCAGATAGATATTGCGCAAAATTTCAGACTTTACACACGCATGCGCCTGCGAGAAGAGTGAGATCGTGAACACGAGAGAAAAGATTTTAGCAAAGTTTGCACGTACGGGGGACTCTGTTGAGGGTCCTTGCAGCGGGCTTCGCGTCGAGCTTTGAGCCAGATTTTTGAGGCGAGTCGTCGGAATCCTCTTGCTTCTTTACATGGGCGGGGCCATTTGGGGTATTCATAGCCGGTGCGAGGGTGAAGATGGAGGAGAGGGAGAGACCGTACGGGTTATCTACCAAGCCTGGTGGACCTCCCGCAGCCTGTGCTGGTGTGATGAAGGCACGCACGGGCGAGACCGACAAGCGGCAGCCGCTTTACTTTTGTCCAAACAAACGCAAATAGTCCGTCATTAAATCGTCATACTGTACACTAAGTAAGGCTGCCCCACAGGTCAACCCGTCCTATCCTCTCTCTTAAATACATCTCGTAACCATCCCCACCTCGACCTCTGTGGTGGTGGAGAGGGATGCAAATCCGCACCCTCGGATAAAGCGCGCTCTACCGCCTCGTCTAAAGGATTGGGGGCGGGGAAAACATCTCCCTCACTCTGTGACCTTCTGATCTGTGATTCCATTGACATCCCACTGACCTTCCTTCGCCGCTCTCGGGGCACAACAACAAACCCAGGACTGGCCGGCGAGATACCAATCGAGAATCCGCCTCCGAGAGCACCGGGTAGTGGAGGTGAGAGGGCATTGTGTTGCTGAACAGGAGAACGGAGTTCGTTTGTCTGTCGACGGCGCTGCACTCCAGTCCGGATGTTTAGGTTGGGTCGGTCACCAATGCCCTGTGAGAGCGACATATAGTCTTGGGCGCGCCGTGAACCAGGAGACCTTGTCCGTGGGCTCGAATCGTGGGTGGAATAGTTCGGGGCATCCGACTCTGAGATCGCAGATCGCTCGAGAAGAACGGTATCCCGTGATGGTCTACCGCGCGTGTCAGGCGACATCTCTTCACAAGGTTCCGAGCCATCACCCTCAGACCCTTCACTTTCTTCATCTTTCCACGTCCCCACATTAACCCCGCCACCTCCACTGTTGAACGACACGACCCAAACGCCTCCCAATAGGATGACGATGCCCAACCCGACTAAGGCAAGGTGGTTCCAGGGTATAAGCGAAAATTGATCGAAGTAGACCAGACCATTCACGATGGAAGACAAATTATAGAAACAGAATGCCACTTGACCACCCATGAGCTTTTAATCGTCCTGTCAATGAGAGATTGAACGCACGTGGGCACACCAAGGTTGGATCAGCTAAAATGAGCGCCTTGTGGAGGTACCACAATTGCAGCAAGGCAAACACGCCCAACCCCAGGATTAGAAGCCACGCCTGCCATCGCCAGAATTGGTTCTTCCCACCGATGGTGAGAAGCAGTAGCTCCACGCCGCTCTTCGCAAACAATAAGCACATCCCAGACAGGATTCCCGATGCAGAAGCGTAGGAGATCGCCAGGATCAACGGGACCCGGGACTTGGGGCCGCTCGATAAAGCAAAGGTGGAGGATGTGGTAATGGAAGGTGATCTGGAGCCCGCTTTTCTCGTTATCAGAGGCGTGGTTTCTGTCATGACATGAGTGGTTGTGGTGATAGGGTTCGCTGCAGGCGGCAGCAAGGCAGGGGCTAACGGCGGTGAATAGGGAGGAGTTCGAATGCGCCGCGAATAGGTCCATTCAGATATGTGGGTCTAATCAATCGTCGGGAGTGAGATTAGCTCACGAAGACCCAAAATCAGACCACTCACGGTAACGAGGGCAACCGCTAGGAAAAACCCAAGAAGCGAGAAGTATACAATAAACGCGGGCCTATTGAACAAGACGAGGAGGTCTTCCAGAGAGTGCGTCGGTTCTGGGACGATCCCAAAAACTGCTATTAGCACCGCACCACCGGCAATCAGGATGGTTCCGAGTATCATCCAGGCCGAAAACACATCTCCGAGAAGGAGACGGGCAAAGAAAGCGTTCCATAGCAGTGATACTGCGCCAAGCGGGGCGAGAATGACGACGGGTAGTGAGGCTATCTGGAATAGCGAACCGAGGATGTTTGAAGATATGAATATCCCTACGGCAGAGGGGGTTCAGCAAACAGGTCTTGGGGGTGTGGATAACGGTGTGCTAACCGAAACCGAGCAACCACAACCTGGCGACACCGAGAAGGTCAACGATTCCGGAGAAGGGGATGCACACCGGCAGACACTCACGGGCGACGATACTCATTCTTCTGCTCATCTTCCGGAAGGGCCTGATTTTGGATGTGACTCTTGCGTTGGACGGTTAATCCTAGTGACTGGACGAACGACGCCAAAAGTCCGACGACGATTCCCGCAGCGATGGATATCTTCGGACCGTCCAGGCTGAGACTTGGGGGACGCGTTAGTACGCTGTTCATGTCCTCGTGGTAGTGGGCTGGAAGTGGTGGTGGTGGTGGACTATATGTCCATTAACGATCGAGCATGCCTCAATTCGGAAGCCACCCTTTCAGCTCGACCCCGTCGATCAGATTCGTCTGCTGCTCCCTCTATAGATGTCTCTTCGCCGTACGCTAGGGGAGAACGTGTTCGGACCTTTCGATGCGAACGACGCCCTTGACGAATATGTCACCCACAAAAAGAACGCGCCGGTAGACCTGCACAGATTCGAAGTGTCGAGGAACGGCCGACCATCCGGGTAGCCACTCCCTTTCAGTATCCGGACCCCTGGATCTCATGGTATCTTGCATTGGACAGCCTTGACGAATCTGAACCGTCTATTAGCAAAGAACCAATAGGCAAAATCAAATGCTTTGGAATCCTCCACGTCGAGGACCTCAACTGGATCTCTCCAAATGGGAGACGTCTCATTCAGGACGACATGAAGCGCCGTAGACTGAACTTCACTCTGGGTAGCCAAATATTGTCCCGGTCATAAACTGCCGCCTCATCTTCTGACTCACTGCAGAGTCCATATACGGACCTGACCGGCCAACCGATGGGCTTACGGTCAAGATCGGTATCACCGTCGAGCGCATAGGCATAACTTACCTGACAGGTATGCGCGAATGATTGTTTTGTCATCGCCGTCAGCAGCTTGACGACCCGAATCAGACAAGAATTATTCGAACGAGATGATGTTGTTTTCCCATACAGCCGGCATGAGGTACGAATCCAACCCTGTCCCCCCACCGATCTCCCTCACATCTGCAACATTCAAAACATTCAAAGCACGCGGAGGTTCAGAGTCGTCTCACTCAGTCCAACATGCTTCTCCAAGAGCCGGAGATTCATCTCCACTTACCGGTTCTATCGCTTACTATCGGACACATGTCCTCGAATATCGAAGCCAACACCAGAGGATTTCTTCGATGCGTTCACGAAAAACCACGCGGGTGATGATATACGCATCAGCAAAGATGCGGTTATCAAACTGATGCTGAAGCACGCCATGTGGTTGGCCGAAGAGGCCAAACGATACGTGGACGTTAAATCCTGGAAGGAGTTTGCTCAGACCAAGGTCCTCGATGTGGACAGGGATGCAGAAATGGATGAATCTGATTACGAGCGTCTGGTCCCCTGCATTCCTAGCTCTCCAGCGGCCCTCGCCTCTTCACCAAAACCCAAACGGGTAAGCCCTCGCACTCGACCACAAAAGTACCACCTAATTAGCGCCCCTATACTCACAGTCACAGAGCGTCGGTTCCCGGTCCTCCCTCGAGTACGCCTCAGACGACCAGCTCTTCGGAAGCGAATCCGAATATGTGTCCAGCCCGGAACGTTCGCCGTCTCCGCCCATCACCTCTCCCTACGTCGCAGTGCGTGTGCCTACGACGTTCCACTTTGTACCTAGAATTCCGGACGATTTCCACTGGTGGTGCGAGATCGAGGGATGTTATTACAACATCGACTTTTTGAATCTGACCAATGAGAACCTGGCGACGCTGGACGGCGAGACGGCGGCGAAGTTGCGTCTCCAGGATTGGTCGTTGAGCGATTCGTGGGTACGGTTGGCTTTCAAGACGATGGTGGAGGACCATAGGGTGAAGCATTTGGGGTCCTGGGGACTTCGATGCACTGAAGGGTTATATGGGGTATACCATGGGATGCGTTCACCTTTGCGACCTCTTTTCTGACAACAACCACTCTTTATATTAGGCCCTTACGCACGTCGAGCTTGCGGAACCTCCAGGACCCGATAGAGAAAAGGACAAATTTTCGGACCTCAAGATCGAATTCCTCAACCTATTGTAATCGTAGCAACCCCTTACAACCTAACTTATACAGTATTACGACCCGCAGTGCGACAGATTCCATGGGTCATGTATTGATAGTACAGGATGATTATAGTTCTACAAAACGTTGCGTAAAGTCTGGGCCGCAAGGCACAGTTCTAGTCCATCTCTTCTACTTCGATATCGTCGTCGTCCATGTCGACATCCATGTTGCTGCCTGCGTGGTTTGGTATGATCGCCAGTCTATTGTGAAGGCCATCGAAGGTAACCCTGATCGTCTCTCCGTCGCGAACCCGATCAGAGAGGATCATAACAGACAAGGGATTGAGCAAGTCGCTCTGGATCGCACGGTTGAGGGGACGGGCGCCGTAAATAGGCGAGTAACCCGAGGCACAGAGGAAGTTCTTCGCATCGTCATCGATCTGAAGAGTCATCTTCCTCTCCGCCAAGCGCTCTTGAACCTCCCTCAACCGGATTTCCACAATATTTTTCACGTTGCCCAACGAGAGGGTGCGCTAGAAGGAGAAAGTGGGTCAGCAACCCAAAGGAGATCCGTATTCCATCAAAAAAAGTGGACGCTCACGAAGATAATGATCTCATCGATTCGGTTAACGAACTCCGGTGGGAAATGCCCGCGTATCGTGCCCATCACCAGCTCCTTGGTCTGGGATTTCACCGGACCTTCACCCATATCACTAAGGTAGGCTGCGCCGAGGTTGCTCGTCATGATGATGACAGTGTTTCGGAAATCAACCACTCGACCCTGGCCGTCGGTGAGCCGTCCATCGTCGAGGACCTGCAGGAATAGCGTGATAAACTCCCTACAGGCCTTCTCGATTTCATCTATCAGCACGATACAATAGGGCTTGCGGCGAACATATTCCGTCAATTGGCCTATAAGGTTGATCCGTCAGAATCTTGTAGCAAGAATCACGGACTGAGTTGAAAAGGAAAGCCTACCTCCAGAGTCATGGCCCACGTACCCCGGGGGTGCCCCAATGAGGCGTGAAATGGAATGCTTTTCGGAGTACTCCGAAGAATCGATCCTGATCATGGTGTCGGGTGAATCGAACAACAGCGTCGCAAGTGTCTTGGAAAGGAGGGTTTTTCCGGTTCCAGAGGGACCAGCCATGAGAAACGAGGCAATAGGACGAGCAGCGTCTCGGAGACCACTCCTGGACAATCGAACGGCGTTGGCAACCGCCTTGACCGCCTCAGGTTGACCGACGACGCTCTCTGCGAGAATCTTCTCAAGGCGGAGTAGCTTTTCCTTTTCGCTCGATATCAACCTGGTAACGGGGATTGATGTCCAGCGAGCGACGATCTCGGCGATCTGCTCCGACGTGACTGTATCGCTTCCGGTACCTTCGGCGTCCTCCGCAGCTTTCTTCTGCTCCAAGCTCTTGAGTCGGTTCTGGAGGTCTGGTAAAGCGTAGTAGCGCAAATCCGAAGCGACCGAAAGGTCATATCTTCTCTCGGCATCGTCGGCCTTGGCCTTCAGCTCGTCAATCTTCTTGCGCACTTCATTGACCTCGTCGCCACGCTTTTTCTCGGTTTCGTAGGCAATGAGTAGCGGTTGGAGCTGATCCTCAACATCCGCAATGGCCTTTCGGGCGGCGGCAAGTCGTTCCTTCGAAGCTTGATCTTTCTCACGCTCAAGGGCATGAATTTCTACTTCGAGCTCGAGTTTACGTCGTTGAAGTTTGTCGATGGCCTCTGGAGCGGTCTCTCGCGTGACGCGAACACTGTGGAACGTAAGTCGGTACAACACTCGATTACATCAGTAACGTGAAACCATACCTAGCGCAAGCCTCGTCGACCAAGTCAATCGCGGAATCGGGAAGACGTCGAGATGTCAAATATCGGTGGGCAAGGGTTGCGGCGGAGATCAATGCACCGTCCAGTATTCGGACCCCATGATGAACCTCGTACTTCTCACGGATGCCACGGAGGATGTTAATCGTTTCCGGAACAGGAGGTTCATTGACTAAGACTTGGGCGAATCGACGCTCAAAAGCAGCGTCCTTCTCGATGTACTTGCGGTACTCGCTGGGCGTTATGTCAGTAATCACGGGTGGCATGTCATGGGGCACAAGACTCACGCTAGTGTGGTCGCTCCGATGCATCGCAACTTCCCACGAGCGAGCATGGGTTTTAGGAGATTGGCAGCGTCCATGCCCCCGCTCGAGGAGTCAGATCCTGCCATGATCAAATGTAGCTCATCGATGAACAAGATGACGCCAACGCCCTCCTCAGAAGCCTTCTCGATCTCGTTCAAGACAGATTTGACACGTTCTTCGTATTCTCCTTTGTACTTTGCGCCGGCCATGAGCGCCCCCATGTCTAAACGGGGCAAGTCAGAAACGTTTACGCGTACAAGAGTATACAAAGCATTCACGTACCAAGGGAAAATAAGCGACCTAACAATGATGCGGGCACATCACGGTTCACAATCCGTTGTGCCAGTCCCTAGGAGAAATCAATCAGTGACTGAATGGATCATTGAAAGACGGAGCACGTTGCGCACCTCGACCACAGCCGTCTTTCCCACACCGGGTTCTCCAATAAGAACGGGATTGTTCTTTGTCCTTCTGCAAAGAATGCGGATGACACGACGGATCTCATGATCACGGCCAATAACAGGGTCGATCTTTCCGTCTGTGGCCAGGGCCGTCAAATCCACTGCATATTTCGACAGGGCGTCGAAACCTTGTTCGGCATTTTTTGTGTCGACCCGACGGTTGCCACGGATCTGGCCGATAGCTGTCTTGAGAGCAGCTTCGGTAAGGCCGGCCTCCTTAATAATGGGTTGGATGCTGGGGTCCTTAATGAGGGCAAGGAGGAGATGGTCTTGCGCGATGTAGGAATCGTGCATGGTCTTCTGAATAGACTGGGCCTCTCGGAGGACCTTAACGGCAGCAGAGCTTAGGTCGGTCTCATCTGGAGGAGGTGATTGCGCAGGCAACCGGACAATGATACGGTTAAGTGCTCGCTTGAAAACAACCTGAGGAGAATGTTAGCGTTTGGGCGTAAATCACTCGAATAATGAAAGTGAACTTACCGGATCGCCGCCGACTTTCTGGATAACGGACGTGAACAAGGAGTTCTTGCTACCTTGGTTCAAGCCCCCAGGCGGCTGTTGTTCACCAGCGCCTTCGTTCAAGAGAACAAACGCGATGTGAGCCGGCACAACTATTACAAGAGCTATCAGTCAAGAGTTTCTTCCGTGAATGACGTAATCGGAAGTGCATACCATGGGCGTTGGAGTAGTCTTTGGCGAGCTGGATCGCGGCGCCCAAAGTCTCCTGAGTCTTATCTGTAAGGTCGAAGTTTGAACCCATGGAAAAGTAGAAAGCAAGTTTGATTCGCTCTGGAGAGGGGGAAAGTGTATTTTTATACTCTCTCCACCGCTATAGCCTATACTCCTCTCGCTCTCCCTCACTCATTCCAGAAGCCTCGAGTCACGTCACGCACATTCCAGTGACACCTCGCTCCCCCGAGTCACGCCGTGCGAGGGATATTTTCCCACGATTGCTGCCCACCAAGTTCCGAAAACGATGAACGTGTTCGGAAGGAGAATGCTCTTGGCCCCTCGCGTCCTCGCTCGATTCTCCTCGACCACCACCGTCGTTCCACCTCACCCACCCACCTCGGCCACTCCAACATTCGTGACCGAGACCGCGGTTTCCGACTACCCTCAGGCTCCGAATCACCCCGGACTATGGTCAGAAAACCAACGTCCTAGGCCGACGCCAGCGACTGGCCCTCGCTTCGAGCAGACGGCCATGCAACTCCAACCTCAACCCCTCAGCGCAATGGAAATGATTGCCAACGAGCCAATCCGTCTGTCCAAGACCAGAATCGCAGCTTGTGACGGAGGTGCGTACCGAACCTTTCCACTCCCACGTTCCCCGCTCTCCCCCCCTCCCTCGTTACCGCGCCGCCCCGCGTCGCGTACATCACAGCTCCCGGCGTATCCGGTCCCAAAACAATACACTGACTCACCATTTCTGTATCGGGCAGGCGGCGGACCACTCGGCCACCCTAAAATCTTTATCAACCTCGTGCGCCCATGGTTTTCTCCGTTCTCCTCCTTTTTTTCTTCTCACGTCCGGCCTTTTTTCCTCCTTCTAAACTCACAGGATAAGCCCGGCGCTCACTCTTGCACGTAAGCCCCCACAACCCCTCTTCTCGTCATCCTGGTTCACCCAATCTATCGGTATCCCTTTCCATTTACAGATATTGGTAAGTCATCGTATTGTTCCCCACCTTTCAAATGATGAGGCGCCTCGCTAACGTCCAAAAACAGTGGCCTCAGGTTTGAGCTGGAACATCACGAGCACGACCATTGATTCCGGGTGCTTCTAGATCACTCATTCCTTACCCTACACACATTCAGAAACCTACGAGATTCCACCTTGGCAATCCACTCTATAGTATTCACTGCATCGCGTGCTCATCCTTCTCCGTGCGAATATTCGTACCCAGGTCTCGGACGTCCTAGGGCGAAAAGACTCACTATCACGGGCGCGTATCCCCTACCCAATACCCAGGACGCCTGCAGATGCCCATCCCCAAGCTCACACTCTATTCCTCGAGTAGCAATGGATGCCATTGTGCGGGTGTGTGTGGTGCGGGGTAAAAATACAATGTAGTCTACGATGTCGGACGAGAACGATAGACAATAAGAGAAGGCAATGTACAAGATGAATAAAAACGCAGGACACCGACGAGAAACGAAAAAACACGCTGAAGAAAACCTAAAGGCTAAGTGAATGATACTAAAGGAAAACTCTGCCTAGCAACGATTATGATGATGAATTGTTCGTTAAGATAAAGTGCAGCGGCAGTACGAAGAAAGACGTGGTGAGCAAGGAAACAAAACTGAGCTGGGTAAAGGAATGGCGCGACCAACGGAACCGAGAAGGGAAGGAAATTTCCCCGCTGAGTGCCTCCTGGGTCGAGGGTAGGTGAGGGGGGTGGGAATGATAGTTAAAGGAATGTGTGTGTACGGAGAAAGGAGCCGAGTTAGGGTTGATGCACATCGTCAAAGAACGCTGCAAAATAACGATATTGGAGGGTCGGGGAATCAAGAACAACACAGATGCGCCGGCGATCAAGCAGAAAGACTTGAGTGAAACAGGCAAGAAACGAGGGGGAGACCGATGTGGACAAGTGGATGACGAGGACGGGGGGAGGGGTAGGAGTTGGAGAATGGGGTGGGTGCCTACCTAGCTCAAGGTCGATAATGAGCCAGGTTTGAGGCACCCGTGTCCACACGGCGCGTCGTAAGAGGAAGAAAAAAGGAACAAATGAATGAATGAATTGCAGGCAAATATGTTATGCGGAAGAAAGCAGTGGGGAAAACGAAGACCAGAAAACGAGGAATGCTATCTTGACGGGGGGATCACTTTCAACCTTCATCACGAGTGTAAACTGAGGCGTCGTCATCGGGGGAGATGAATGACATCGGCGATAATGGCCGACATTCGCCCTCGGCTACGGCTTCCAGCTGAGCAAACGGTGGAAGTGACGTTGACGTCGTTCCCGTTGATAGGTCGTCTCTTGATGGTGAAGGCTGGCGGAGAAAAAAGAAGGGTCAGCCTTGTAATGGCGGCTCGAATGCGGTTGAACATACCACTTTGAACATTGGATTGACTGCGGACTTGGGTAACCCCGGGCTAGGGGGATACGGGCTCAGAGATGGAGAATGAGGGTTTCCTTGGGCGAAAGGTGGTAATGGGGGGGAGGGGACGAGAGGACTCAGGTGTTGTCTCTTTTCAGATAACCCACCTCCGTCTGACCAGCTGGTCAACGGTTGTGGTTGATTTGACCATTGTGGTGAGCCTATTGTCAGATTCTGCATGGGAGGTGGCGAGCCGTGGTCCGACAGCGAAGAGCCGGCATCCACAGAAGGTCGGAGGTGAAGGTCATTGAGCAGTTGTTGCTCGTACGACAGGGAATTCGACGATCGTGCAGACTTGGTAAGTTCTTCATATGCCGCCCGCAGTGACGAGGTAGAAGACTTGTGCAGCCCAACCGCACTCGCCCGTGATCGCAGCCGCAGGGGCCCAGGATCGCTGTCCACAGTGGCGAACGAGATGACGGACATCCTACCCAGGTCTGATGATGACATCGAATGGTCGTCGTCCCAGTCTCTCCTCCGAGCCTTTGCACTCCTTTCATCTCCTCTCCAGCCAGAAAATGAAGAGTCTCCAAACCTCCCCCCAGCAGCGTTGAGGGTGGCCGTACTCCTCTCCCTCTCACTAGGCGTTCGCCTCTTTGGCCCGGTGGTGCCCCCCGTCTGCTTCTCCGTTTCAAGTCGTCCGTTGGCGTTGAAGGCGTACTTCCACTCCGGATTTGAGCCGACCGTCTGCACGATTGCGTTCCTCTTCTGCATGACAGCCCTCGCCTGTTCCCTTTGCATCTTCTCCGCCAAAGCTCGTTTCTGCTTCTCCGCTTCCTTTGCCATCCGCTCTGCTTCCTTCTTGAGTTTCTTCGGGTCAAACTCTTGCGGGACAGGGATTTCGATCGATCGGCTGTCGGCACTAGAGGAACGTTTCAGCGATGGTGTCGAATTTGAGGACGTAATGTTCTCTTCGACAGGCGGCAGTTGATGGACCTTGTCCGCGTGGCCGAACCTGCCCAACCCCCACTTGAGACTGACGAGGGAGCCGAGAGTCTTGAGTTTCGGTCCGTTCGCCTGTACATCTGGTGGCCGGGGGTTTGCAGGGTCCTGTAGAGGTTCTGGATCTGGTGGAGGCCGATTCGGATATTCTTGGGCGACAGGCGACGTTTGAATGTCCATCGGGTGTGCGCCATCATACTCGGGGGAGGTGACATCCATAGGATCCCAGCCGTTGTTTACGTAACCGTTTGCCGCGTAATTTGGAGGGGCATCTTGAGGAATGTTGGCGTTAACGACAGCGGCGTCTGGATCTTTCCGGTGATTATGTGATGAGGGGTAAAAGGAAGTGCGGTGAGTGGTGGAGGAGTCGAAATGGGGCGATGGTTTCAGAATGGAAGGGGAGTGGGCGTGAGAGGGGGGTACGGCTCGGGGAGATTGGGAGGTGAGCGAAGCCGGTTGATGCTGCGATGCGCGCGGGAAAGGACGGGATTGTAATGGTGGCGGGGAAGATATTGGAATAGGAGGATTGTTCTTGAGCATGGTCTCCGCCAGATATGGATGGTCAAGGCATTGGCGGGCCGTCAGACGAGTATCGGGGTCGTACTTGAGCAGGTCCGTGATGCATTCGACTAATTTCAAAGGGACGGAACGATCGAAAAGGGCGTGTATGCTCTTTGGTTGGATCTGAGAATAGGTCAACACCGCGCTGGAAAAAGCGGTGAAATAGAGAAGAGGATACCTTTGGGAACGCGAAGCCAACGGCCTTTGCCATCTTGATACCTCGAGGCCATTTACCTCCTCCGAAGGACTTGCCCCGGGAATCTAGACCGTACTCATCTGATGGGTCACCTAATAGGTCGCATATCCGGGCAACTTGATCGATTTCTCCCTGGCCAGGAAAGAGCGGCCGTAAATTGACAAGTTCAGCCATGATTGTTCCCAACGCCCATAAATCGACGGGATTTGAATAATCGCGACTTCGTAAAAGTACCTCGGGCGCCCGGTACCAGCGTGTGGAGACGTATTCGGTATACGGCGGTTTGCTCTTGGTCTCACGGGCGAGACCAAAGTCGGCGAGCTTGATGATGACGACCACGTCCTTTTCGGGTGGGGCGTTTGGAGGAGCGACAGGCGATACAGGTCGATAGTCGTAGAGGCCGGTGGTTGTGACAAGGAGGTTCTCTGGTTTCATGTCACGGTGGAAATAGCCAGAAAGGTGAATATGGTGAAGGCCCGATACGGTTTGATGGAAGATGGAAGAGACGAGACCGCCTGCGAGTGGTCGACCCTTTCGGGATTTGATTAGCTGGTAGAGGTTACCTTCCATAGACTCGAACACGAAATAGAGCTCTTTGCTGGACGGAAGGAGGAAGAAATCGTAGAGGGGAATTATGTTCGGATGGTATGGAATGTTTCTTAGTGACTGTGGGGAGCGGAAGAGTGAGCAGAAGGGTGAACGGGTGGTTGAAGGGAACGTGCCTCGAGTTCCTTGAGTTTTTTACACTCGTCCCAACCTCCTTCCCATCGTTTCTTCATTCTCTTGACGGCTACGAGTCGCTTGTTGGCATACTCTGGACGTGCACCCGGACCGCACTGCATGGCGGACAGAGGTGTATTTGGGGGCAGGGTACCGTGCCAATCACACAACCACACGGTACCGAACGATCCATCTCCGACGACCTTGAGAGGAGTGTATGTGCGCGTTGATGCTGGAAGAAGGGGAAAGAAAAAGAGAAGAAGGGAAAATGAGAGAGGGGGGTGTGAGTATAGGTAAATGTGGTTGAAGCGTGGGCAATGGACTGACAGGTTCTGGAATCGCCGACGATGAGCTGGTTGTACTCGACGGTGACGGAGGGCACGCCAATGACGGTGACAGGATCTCTAGCGGCGGACTGCTGTGGCTGGTGGGCCGGCGGGGGGCGTGAGGAGGATGAGGCGGTTGAATTTGAAGGGGGCGGGGGTCGAGAGTGTACATGGTACTGACTCTGGGCTGGATGGATTGTGTGCATGATACGACGAGGACTGGCATCGCCCACTGGAGATCGGTCAGAGAGAGGGCATGCGCGAGGGTGAGTGGGAGTGGGAGTGGGAAGAGACAACGGGTTCTTCCTCCGCTACCGCTCCCGGAATCCAAGCATCGAGCTGCTCTTGATGATGAGAATCCATCAAACAACACCTGACCCGACGGGGGTTATTTTATTCTTCAACAGATTCTATTTAATACGGAACCTCGTCAAACAGCTTGGAAATGCTCTCCCCGTAGTGACTCCGCCGGATGACCTCTGCAAGCACAATGCCAATGTCAATCACCTCGAGCTTCCCACACCGCGCAGTATTCTCCTGCTGTGGCAACGTGTTTGTGACGATGAGTTTGGTCAATGTGCTCTCTTCGACCGCTTCCAGCGCCCGCCCGCTGAGGATGCCGTGAGTGACGATCGCGTAGACACTTTCCGCACCGGCCTCTGTGAGCTGCTTGGCGGCAAGGACGAGGGTGCCGCAGGTGTCTGCCATGTCGTCTACCAATATCGCAACCTTGTCCTTTACATGTCCGACGAGGATCATGCGAGAAACCTCGTTCGCCTTCTTTCGCTCCTTGTGGAATAGGGCGAAATCCACGCCGAGTCGATCGGCCATTGACGTCGCTCTGTGAGAAAGATGGATAAGAAAGAGTGACTGAATTCACACGCGGGGGAGAAGAGGGACAAGTGGGATCCTCTCTTGCTCCCCCCCGGTCGCGGTCGCGGTTAGACCTGCCTTTTGGCGCCACCGGCATCGGGAGAGACTATAACGAGCTTTGATAAATCGAAATTATTCCGAATGTAAAGGATCGCTGATGGTTCAGCGTAAAGCTAGAAACAGGGAACCGCGGGAGCGGGAGAGATTGAGAGGCGGGGGTTGGGAGGGATATGGCCATGGGAAACTCTCACACACACTGCGGCAAGTCGTTCCATCAGGAAAAAGATGCTGAAAGCGGAAGAGATCACGACTAGCTTACTTGTCGACGGGAACATCAAAGAAGCCTTGGATCTGTGACGCATGCAAGTCCATTGTCTGACGAATAGGAGGGAGAAATGTATGGAAGGTGAACCCTCTCTAACATCGGCGGATGGGAAACGACGTACCACAACGTGGTCGCATCCCGACTTTTGAAGCATGTTGGCGACCAGTTTGGCGGTGATCGGCGCCCGACTTTTGTCTTTTTTGTCCTGGCGCGCATAGGGGAAGAGGGGGACGACGGCGGTTATCCGCTTCGCGCTGGCGATCTTACAGGCGTGAATCATGATACAGAGTTCCATGAGAGCAGTGTTGACCTGGCCGCAGCCAGTGTTGATGATATACACGTCATCCTCTCGGACAGACTCTGCGATGCGCACGTTGGATTCGCCAATCCCAGACTTTGTGACCGTGGCCCTGGCGACGGGAATGCCGAGACTGTGGGAGATGTGAGAAATACGAGAATGGAAGACTGTCTCGAGTACCGTCGGGCGATGATCTCTGCTAGCTCTGGATGACTGGTCCCTATCAGAGGGATGCGTAAGCCTCGGGATGCACGGAAACCGTGCAGCGAAACGGCCTCACTCACCGGTGAAGATTTTTATTCCGTTACCAGCGAACATTGGGAGAGAGCGAAACAAGGTTTTTTTCTCCTTCACCTGCTCCCATCGTTTATGTAATCAGCCGAGGGACTCTGACGCTCTTATTCCCCAGGCTTCCGTAGTGATCCCCGGTGCCGTATAGATAATTAGATTCACCGCGGCGGGCTGTACTGCAGTATAGTATACATACTGTACGACCATTGGTCGCTCCGCAGCGACCCCAGCATGTCCATCGCTCCAGAGCCCCGCGCACCGCCCCCTACCACCAGTAGGGTTTATCGCCTATAAATCCGAAGGATTGCAAGCACCGGACAGTCATCATGTCTCTCCCCACGCCTCTCAGTCTCCTGACCATCGCTCTCGGCTTGACATCGGTATTCTCCCAAAACTGCCGGTGTACATCCGGATCTGGATGTTGGCCGTCCGACTCCGAGTTCCAGACTCTCGCATCAAAAGTCTCTCAGCCACTGATCCATCCCGTCCCACCCGCCACACCGTGCTACGACTCTGCCGCCGGCAACTGTTCTGATGTTCTCGCCGGCTGGTACAACGGTATCTGGCGTTCCGATCAGTCTGGCGCTGCCGAACACACAAACTACGAGACGTACACCTTTCCGAACGGGACGATCCAAGGCTGCTACCTCAACACCACGCTCGGCATCCCGTGCGAGCAGGGAAACGTGCCAGTAATCGGGGTCGACGCCAGAACGCCGGGCGATATCCAGGAAGCTGTCAAATTTGCCGCGGACCACAACCTGCGGCTCGTAATCAAGAACACGGGGTGGGTGAAACCGCTTTTTCCCTAATTTGTTTTTCTCCGAGTTGGGGAATGCTGATCGACCCTCTTTATCAGACACGACTATCTGGGAAGGAGCTCCGCTAGGGATTCGTTCTTAATATGGACTCACCATATCAAGAACATCACTTTCCACGATTCATTCTCTCCCACGGGTGCAACGGATTCGGTCACATATGACAACGGTTTGTTCCCGATCTCTCGGCTTCAAAATCAGATTTTCCCACTGACGAGAAACCCGCGCGTGACGTCAGTGTTCACGTTCGGAGCCGGTGTACAATGGTTTGAAGCCTACGAAGCGGCAAAACAACACAATCGGGTCATCGTCGGAGGCATTAGCGCAAGAGGAAGCGTAGGTGCTGCCGGCGGTTGGCTCCAGGTGGTGGTCACAGCGCAATAGCTCCAAACTATGGCCTTGGTACGCTGCACTCACCCATGGCGATCAACTCGCGCTTACCCAATCAATTTGCAGGTGTGGACAATGTGTTGGAGATAACTATCGTCACTGCAGACGGTAACCACGTCGTCGCTAACCCTTACAACAACGAAGATCTGTTCTGGGCCCTTCGAGGCGGAGGTGGAGGTACCTGGGGCATCGTCACTTCAGTGACTTACAAAACGCACCCCTCCACTCCCTTCTCTGCCGCATTCCTCACGGTCAACTCCACAAACGCCAATTCAACCCAGAACTTGCTCACGGAGATCATCCGTCTCACTCCCTCGCTCGTCGAGCAAGGTTTCGGTGGTTATGGTGGCGGATACGCCGAGCAGCTCCAGCTCTTCCTCCTATCTCCTAACGCCACGATCGAACAGACCCAGGCTACTTTCCTTCCCCTGTTCGAATTTGCACATTCCCAACCGGGTTTCTCAGTCGAAAACTTTACCGTACCGTTCCAAGATTTCTGGAGCTGGTATGAGCCCTTTTTCACCACCGCAGACGGTCAGGTCGGGACGCCGAGCGAGATTTCGTCCTGGTTGCTACCCAAGGATGTCATCCAGACCGATAGGCCCGAGGATCTGGCCGCGGAACTGCTCAAGATATCTGGGTTCGGGTACTAGTCAGTCTTCTCTTCCCACAATCCCGCCCGGGACGCGCGAATTTGGATCCTGAGAATTTTTTTCTTTTTTTCTCCAGTCTTGTCACCGGCGGACAGGTTTCACGTGTAGACCCCGACGCAACGGGCCTCAACCCCGCCTGGCGAAACAGCATGGTCTACGCGACCCTCGGTACTTCCTGGGAGGACGGGGCAACTCTGGCAGAAATCGAGGCCGCTCGCCAGCTCCTCGTTCAGGATATGAAGATCCTCGAAGGCATAGCTCCAGAATCCGGCGCGTACTTCAACGAGGTGAGATTCCCACGCACACACACACGCACATGCACACATCCGGTTCGATTTTCTCACCCATTTGTTTATCCCCCCCCCCCCTTCGTAGGCTTCGAGATATGAATTCGACTGGAAGAAATCCTTCTT
>Ga0307515_10003307_pt1 | contig 34064 bp, 26 predicted proteins | sample 17_EM_MG_FD_194513 | JGI IMG/M metagenome (GOLD analysis project Ga0307515, IMG submission 194513) | Populus trichocarpa ectomycorrhiza microbial communities from riparian zone in the Pacific Northwest, United States - 17_EM | ecosystem: Host-associated > Plants > Roots > Unclassified | place...
ACAAGTTAGTAAAAGTTAGGGTTCGAAAAAAGACAAGCATACTAAGCATATGTGATAATATATTGTAGAGGTATTTAAAAATATTAAATGAAGTGAAAGGACAATTATCAAGCATGTATTATTAATTATGAAAAGTGGGACAATCTTCGTCCAAAGGCTCAACATTTCCACCAAATATTATCGAAAAAGAGAGAGAGTAAAGAAAGTGTTTGTTATCGAATAGGGTTCACGTAAATTTTCAAAGGGCATTTAATTCTTGCATGAACAAATTCGATGTTTATCCACTTTTGGTGACTTACAGTGTAAGAAAACGGTAAAGCATGCAGAAAGGGGGCTTATGGGATGTTTTAAGATGACTGTGTAAACACATGCTAGCTTCTATGGTTTCATTTAAAAAAATAAATAGATTTAAAAAATTATATAAATTATAGAGTTTTCATAACCGATGCTCCAACAAAGAGTTTTTAAAAAAATTCATATAAAATTATAAAATGAATTGATTATATCAATAGTTTTAAAATCACACTCGAGGCAAAATATAATTTGAATCATACCCCATCACTAGTAAGAGATTATTTAACTTTACAACCTAATTATGTAATATCGCACATCGACGGATGAGGGTTTGGTAGCTTATCTTATTATAGTAGTGCTGGTTGCTAACATATTGTACGTGTATTGGAGCGTCAGGTTCAGAAATGGACTCGCGTCATCAGGAACAAAACCGTGAGGACGGTAATGGCCGAAACGGACAGGCTGGGCTGTTACAAATTATGCTTTTGAATTTTTTTATTTTATTTTCTTAAGTTCAAAGTAATATATTTTCAATGTATTTTTTGTCGTTTTGATGTATTAATATTAAAAATAATAAAAAATTATGATTTTAATATATAAAAAAACAGTTCATAAAATAATATCTAAGAGACAATAGTATTGATTAATAAAGCGAGGTAGGTGAAATGGGTTAGTCATCCGTGTTCCTGCAGATGAAGGTTGGTAATCTGATTAGGAAGTGGTTAAGTGGATGATAAAGTTGTTAATTTGTTTTAGAATCTGGCTCTTCGAAGAGAGGTAACAAATTGCTAACATGCTTGAGGTTGAGACTTTGTCCTTTTGTAAAAATTTAATTTTTTTTTTGTTTTCGTATCAATTTTTTATGTATTAAAATTAAAAATACAATTTAAAAATAAAAATAAAAATATTATTTTGATATAATTTCAAGAAAAAACACTTTAAAAAACAATAATTACCACAGCACTGAACTCAAAATATACAGTTGCCAGCCCCACCTATCTGACGTCCAAGGCAAGCAAACATGATTGAAGAACCTATCAGCTATAACACCCTAATAAATTATGTAAAAAACCAAGACTTTCCCAGCTTTGGTGCGGGTATGGTGATAGGTTACCAGACAGAAGTTTATACCTCACAACCACTCTTGTTGCCAAACATGACACCCTTACACCAAACTGACAGATGAAAGGAGTGGAGAGGAGAGGGACATGATACACTTCAGACAGTGATAGATTAAAGGCTAAGGCTGCAATGGATGTGGCTCTTATTGAGAATTTTCTGGTTTTCCTTCCCAGAGATTCCATTAGAGATGAAGTCCAGACCTTGAGCATAAGCCTCCTCCCAGACAAGGCTCTAGCAACTCCCCTCAACATGAGGATTCAGTTTCTTAAGGTCTTTGATTTAATTATATTCATTAACCAAACAAGCTAAACTTGTAATTAACTTTGATTACTTGAAAAACCCTATAGTTCAATCCACAAACAAACAAAAAAATTGGTTTTTTCCCATCATCTGTCCTTTTGCAGATTTGAAATTCCTTACAAATTTATAATTGACCAGAAGATTACCAGGCTATGCAGAAAGAAAAATCCTCAGATCAAATGGTAAACAACTCAATACTCATTTAATCATGATTACAATAATTACTACTTTGACAAAAAGAAAATTGATTAAAAGATTATGATAAAACATCACTTATTCATTTAATCATGATTACACTACCACCCCAGCATCAATTCATCAGTTATAGAGGCAGTGGATAAGTGTTTCTTTGATCATGAATGCTTCTGATGGAGTCATCTAGGCAGCATCTTTTCTCTTTCCACCCTGTACATCAAACGACTTTATAGTGAAGTGGTGGGTTAGCAGCATGATTGGAAGAAGGCACCTGATTGAACAATTACTCATTGACATCTTCCCTCCTAGCAAACGGAGAAGGCAACATTTCCTATCATGCATTCTGAATATTTTTGATTCTTCAAAAGCTCTATCATGTTCAAGAATTTTATGGATACAGCTGCATTCGAGCCGCAACACGCGGTGCAGAGTTTCACTTCCAAGTAGGAATTTCACTAACAAACTTACACAGGTCCACAAGCATGTCAAAATATATGGGAAGGCTTCATGACACAATGACAGTTCAAAATCTCTAAGATTTAAGTAATAATTTCAATTTGTTTAGATGAACTATAAAGAACAAACAAAATATGATACTGACATTCCACCTTGAGACCATAAAATAGTGCAATATTAGGGCATGACACCTCCTGGATTACGACATCCACTAAAAGTAAAAGATATACCAACCAGAAATGATAAAACATATGACAAGTTTAGAAACGGCCCAGTATAAATAAACAATATCAGTTTGCACCGTGGACTACATGCCTTGGATTTGCTACCAAGTAGACTATGGACAAAATGTCACCACAAAGAATAGCAACCAAATTTTATGATACATGAGGGAGTCATGACAGACGAGGACTTCTAAAGAATAGTAACGAAATTTTATGATACTTGAGGGAGTCATGACATACTAGACTAGAAGTCCTCGTCCATCTTGAAAACATAGTTTTTCCCACCATCTTGCAGGCTTGACATAACAGAAGCCTTTTGATAGTCCCCTACCCTTCTCTCAAAGAAATTTGCTTTCCCTCTGCACAATGAAACAAGCAGGTAAAAATAAAACAGTGAAATTTGAGTTCCAAGTAGAGGACACCATACTTGATCCCCACCCCCCCAAAAGCTACAACATCAAAATTCAAAACGTGCAAGGTCAAAACATGGACTTTTTTTCTTTCTTTAAAATGCCCACCAATTTATATGTGAAAAGCCCTTAGTGACATTACCACCTAATCCCATTTTTGCACAACTCAGGCTAACATTTAATATGGTGGAAACAATCTGTAGACACGTTATTTGCACAAGTTGTTTTTCAATATCAGTTTCGACCATTACTACCCTGTCCCATTCTTTTACAAGGTCAGACTCCTTATTTTTCTCACTCCCACACTTAATGTGCTGAAACCACAGACCCACTACGGACCAATGCTTCTAAAAAGAAACACTTTTTTTTGTCCACGCAATTTATGATAGAAGTTTGGACTCCATGGTTGATGGGTTTTAAAATAGACTAATTTCTAAGAGGCACCGAGCAGAGGCATTTGGTGCTTTGTTGAAAATGATAAACCAGTTCTGCCAAAGGGCAAAGAAACAAAAAGTTAAGACAAAGGAATCAGGTGAGGATGTCCCAGCCATTTTGCAATGCATTCACAAGGTTACTATACTCACTGCAAGGATATGAATTCCATCCAATCAAAGGGATTTTCAACATTGTACTTCTTCTGATAACCTAAGGCAACCTGAAAATAAAGAATACAAACATGTAAATTTCCTTTTCTGACGATGAATGACGAAAAAGAAGGGCAGGATATCAATGAAGAAATACCAAAAGACGGTCAGCAACAAACTTTATGTAGTCGCCCATCAGTGTGGCATTCATGCCAATCAATGCACATGGCAAGGCCTCACAGACAAACTTGGTCTCAATTTCCACTGCTTCACCAACAATATGATAAACTTTTTGCCAATGAAGTTGCCTCTGCAACAAACTGTAAACAACAAAAACATAGATGTTTCCAGTAAATGTTTTTCCCATTATATTAGAAACACCAGGAGATCTGTGCATCGATGTGGCTCAAGTATTAAAGTCGACAATTAAAATATATATATAAAGAAAAACAAACAAGAGAGAAAAATCTAACCTATAAAGAAGGCAAGCAAAGTCACAATGCAGCCCCTCGTCTCTAGATATTAGTTCATTCGAGAATGTCAAACCTGGCATCAAGCCTCTCTTTTTAAGCCAGAAAATGGCGCAGAAGCTGAGACCGACAATATACAAACATCGTATATAATCTTAATATGCGATATGAATGCCAACAGAGGAATGAAGAAACAAATATCAAATATCACAAATAACATATAGCAGTATTTTTGTTGTAATATTTGAAGATCATTACCTTCCTGAGAAAAAGATTCCTTCAATACAAGCAAAAGCAACAAGTCTCTCTGCAAAAACCATGGAACTGAAAAACGGAGAAGAGTGAGAAATTATTGAAAGCATGTGTTTCAGCAGGAACACAAGCTCGCAAAGCACTTCTAATCCTCTTAGCAAAGTTTTTATTTACTGTTTTAAAAGTATCAGAGAAGAATGTTGTACACCTCTGGATCCAATCCAATGCCCACTTTGCCTTCTCAGCCACACAAGGAATGTTTTCAATAGCATTAAACAACCTATGCTTCTCCCTTGAGTCCTTGATGTATGTCTCCAAAAGCAAACTATACATCTCTAAAGATGAGAAACATAAATTTTCCGAATCACGATGTTTGTAATGCACCATAAGAGAAAATTCCACTAACTTCACTCACAAAACTCTACCAGAATGAATGTTCTCCATTGCAATTTGAAATCCATAGAATGCCCGGGCCTGAGACAAAGAAAATGCCTTATTATTAGACAGTCAGCTTGGAAAAACCAGAAGCTGATTGCTCAAAATATGCATCCTTGACTACACCTAGACCACAAAGAATCAGCTTAAAATGAATATGAAGTGGTCACAGATTGTCAGAAGCAGTATTGGGTGATTGAATTCAACACACAATAAACAACTTGAAGCAAGCATGATATTTAAAATGAGATCCAAATACAGGTAGAGCATGAATATACCCATAACTGAAAAGGTAACAAAAGATTCTTAGGAGCTTAGCCAATAAACTCACCTCTGGAATTTGAACATCATATAGAAATCTTGCAGCCAAATTTTCCAAAACAATCCCATCAGATGCAGCAAAAAATGCCAGCACGTGGCTTATGAAGTGTTTCTCTGAATCAGACAGTGCTTCCCATTGCTGCATGTCCCGGGAGAGATCAACCTCCTCAGCTGTAATAACACTAACAAGTTAATTAAACAAATTGATGATAAAAGGTAAACAAGGCAAATAAAAAAATGAGCTCTCAAGAAGAAACAGCATGTAGGGAACCTGAAATTTCAACAAACAGAGATATCAAGAAAACATTCATCAGTAACACAAAAGGAGAGGGGAAGGAGGGGCTGCATTCTCTCATACCATCACTCTCATAAACTCAAAAGCATTCTTTCGTATCATTTCCACCAACACACTAACAATACTCACAACATGGCAGTTGGCACTGCCTTCTTCTTACAAAATATCAGTAGAATGATTATTGTCTTGCCAGAAGCGATCAACCTGTTTACTGTAATATACTTCATTAATCCATGTTCATGAGAGCCCCAACATTATCATTGCAGAAGAGTGCATTGATCTTCTTCACACAGCAGTAAAACAAACTTCACCTATTGTAACCAATACAGCTCCCTCCAACATTGTTGGATGGACAGAGGGTACCCATGAAATCAAAATGATTTAACTTTTGAACAAGCAGCTTATTGTGTACTGAAATGGAAAAAAATCAGCTTCACCACATCCACCTTTCTACAAATTACTGCCTACCACTCATTGCTGTTAAGCATAGCTAACATACTTGAATTTGTCGAACTTACTTTTTGGCATGACAAGACTTCTCAATTGCATAGCTCACAATCTTGCCTATATCTACTACCCTGCTTTGATTCTATAGAAAACATCTTCACCCATTACCATAAACCACAGCTAATATACATGAGATTTTTAGAATTTACTCTTTAGCATAATGAGACTTCTCAATCGCATAGTGCTCACATCATCTTCTCCATATCTACCACCCTGCTTTGATTCCATGGACAATGTCTTCTTCATTGTCTCGTTCTATTGGCGAGATGCAACAAAAGTACAGAAAAAGGCCCCCATAAGACAACTCTGTTCCATCCAAACCAACACCATTTCTTTCTCAACTCTTGGTTTTCGCTAAATTTGAAATGCATATATATTACCATTTAGTTCAGTGTAGGGTAAAACCTCCAACTTCTGAGCACTCATCTCCAATCATGTGTAACATCATCATCAAGTTGGATGCGCCATCAGATATCCTAACTAATAACATGCCAAATCATTGTTTAAAGCAAAAGGACACTATCTCTATAATCAATCCAGTAAACTCTGCAAAATTACATATAAACTCACATTCCTATCAGACCTGAGACAGTCACATCTCATGTACCACTCTAAACCAAGTTGGCAGGACAGATGTTGATGAATTGAATCCAGATTAATTATATATTACCACACCCTGACTGTGAACCATGCTTCCAAATATTTGAACTACCTAGTAGTAGATAAGGAAGAAAAGACATGTGCACACTTCTCCAATTCTCTGCACATAAAATAAAGGGGTTGGCTGGCTTCTTCTTATACAGAAGCAACAAGTTCACATTCGGATTTTCCATCTCAGCAATCCTCGAAAGCCCACTTATGGAAAGACATAGTATTTAAAGGAAAGAAGGTTTTTCCTATAAATTGATACGGAAAACGGTTCCAAATTTAATAGAAATTTGATGAAAGGAAGCATTTTTAAAATACAACAAAGGAAACCCACTTTCCAAAAAATAAAAACTCCCTCTTTCCATCAAACTATCTAGCCATGCAATTGCACATGCCCACTACAAAGAAACAACCAAACCAGAGCGAGAGACAGTTAACAAATTAAGAGAGAGAATAAAGGAGAGAATTACCTGTCCAGAAACTGGCCTCAGCCTTCTTATACATCTCCCAAAGCTCCTTATATCTGATTGGAAACATGCAAAACCTCTGGTTTTGTTCCTTCAGTATTGGCTCCTGTTTGTCTTCTTCCCTGATTCTTTCACTCTCTGTTCCATTTCTTAAAGAACCCATTTTCTTTTTTACAGTTTTTCTTTTGTGGAGAAAGGAAAATAAAGAAGAGAAACCCTACAAAAACCCTTATTGCCTACAAAGAGACACCGTCAGAAGTCATTTGTGACTGATTTTCACCTTTTTGCTTCTTCCTTTGTTTTTGTGCAATGGGAAGGCACAGGGAATTTTGGAAAACAGTCTCGTTTGAACTTTGAAGTAAAAAATATTCAGAGTTTTTATTATTATTTACTCGAATACTTTAGTGTGTCTTTGCTACCGGGTGCAAGGTACTGTTTTTCATGTTAAAATATATTAAAAATATTTTTTTTAATAATAATAATAAAAAAACTAAAAAATTATTATTTTAATATTATTTTAAATAAAATACACTTTTAAAAGACATCAAAAAACAAAAATTATAACACCCTTCTTAAACACTCAAACATCTTTATTCATGTACACACAGTAAGGTTACCCTTTTTTATTAACTTTTTTTTCATTTTTTATTTTTTTCATTACCTAATTTTATTAAACAAAAATTTAAATTATAGTTAAAAGATAAAATTATAAAAAAAATATATCACAATGTAAAATAAAAATAAAAAACACTTGTCTAATCTAAAAAAACAGGGAATTTTGGAATACAGTCTCGTTTGAACTTTGAAGTAAAACATATTCACAGTTTTTATTACTAGTTACTCCAATAATAAAGTGTCTTTGTTGCCGGGTGCAAGTTACTGTTTTTGGGTTAAAATATATTAATTTTTTTTAATATTAAAATAAAAATAACTTAAAAGTATTGATTTAATATTATTTTAAATAAAACATACTTTTAAAACACATTAAAAAATAAAAGTTACAACATTCTTAAACGCTCAAACATTTATATTCATGTAAACACAGTAAAGTTACTTTTTTTATTTTTTATTTTTGTTAATTTAATTATTTTATTACCTAACTTTATTAAACTAGAATTTAAATTATAGTTAAAAAATAAAATTATATAAAAAAATGGACCACAATGTAAAATAAGAAGAAAAACTTGTAAAGTCGGTGAAAAAAATATTTTTAAGCCCATCTATTTTCTTTCTCCTCCAATTCAATCAACTTCATGTTCATAATTTTTCTTTTCCTCTTTAAATTTTTTTTTCTTCGTTTAATTTTTTATTATTTAATTTCAAGAGATAAAATTTCAAGTCCCAAAATAAAACTAAAAGAGAAAGTGAGGAAATTCAAAATTAATGAAAAAATGCTTTCTAGCCTGTTTATTTTTCTTTCTCCTTCACTTAAATTCCTTTAGTTTTTATAATTTTAATTTTAATTTAAGAATTTATTTTGTTCATTTGGGCTTATAAAAGTTGAGAGAAACTTGCTAGAAAACAACAAATGATATAGAAAATTGTTGGTTGATCATATTTTTTGTAACAAAAATATCAATTTTGATGTCAATAAGTTTCATTCGACAATAAAATGTTTATTAAGGTGTTTTTAGATTTTTATATTACTAGAAAAAATAGATCATGATTGAGAGAAATATTTTTCGATTTGATTTTATGTTTTTAAACCGTTTCATGATTGCTTTGAATTAAGAAATTGATTCATTGACAAGATAAATATGTTTTTTTACCATAAAACAAAAGGCACAAAGCCTAGCCTCTGTATATTGGGCATGTTATGCATATCTTTATTTATTTTCTTTTTTATATAAAAATAAATAACTTTTAAATATATTAAAAATACCAGTTTCTGTGGAAACTTTTTTTTTATATAGTCCTTCGTGATTTGTATTTTTTTTCTTCATAAATTCTGTTTGTTTTGGCTTTTATGCAGAAATTTTGTTTATCAGTTTAATTGATTTATTTATTTAAATACATTCATCAACTGTTCTATTCACAATTAAATAAAAATTGAAGTTATAAAAAGCATTGACAATGCTCATAACTTCTTTATTTTGCATTAAAAAACTAATTTTCTAAGACCTGTAATAGAGCACGAGTAAAGTTGTGAGTTATTCACCAGCCCATAAAATTACCTTTGCTAAACCCATTTTTTCTGATTTTTGAAATTTCTCTAGTGTTTTTACAGTAATCAAGGACTTTGGGTTTTTTTTTAGAAAAAAATCGAAATTCATTTTTATTTTTTAAACATTAATTTTTGTTTTCATAGCCTGAGAGCTTTTTTTTCTGACTTTATCTCGTACTTAATATACATATTTATACTTATTAAATTATTTATATTTTTCAGAATGATTCGAGGATAATCTTTAGTAGTAGTAAATTATTTATTCATGTATTTTTTATTTTGTTTTGTTGTATATAGGTGTTGGACCATCATGTGCAGCATGATAAAGCTATTTGGTTATTATGATAATTAGTAGTGTTATGTATCTTTTATACTGGTATATTCCTAGGTGTATTAATTAGAATTCATTAGTTATCTTGTAAATAATCCTTTTTATAACTCTTAGTAATTCTTGTGCGGTATTTTAAATTTTCATATTACACATGAGTACCATTTTCTTTCTTCTAGACTTCAATTGATGATATGTATACTACTTTTATATTGTTCTTGTTCACAAGGTATATATGATGGATAGATGAATTGTGTAATGTGTTGAGTAATGATGATAGAAGTAAGTTCAGGATGGTTGGACTATGTAATGATGGTGGTTTGAATAATTATGAATTAATCGATAACTTGATACATTCTAAATATAAAGAAAACTCTACTGAAATTTTGGTAGACTCTTTCCATATGAGAATACAAATATTATACCGTGTCAAGGTGAATCTTTTATAAAATAAAAAAGAAAAAAAATTCTAAAGGAGTCATATTACTATGATTAATGGATTTAATGTGTCATGGAAGATAGGGTGTTACATTAAATGTTTATTGTCATTGTTATTCATGGGATGTCAAGTTCGCATGCTTTTATGCATTTTGCATATATGTCTAAACTATAGTAATTGGAACCAATTTCGTTGAGTAGTACCATTATTTTTAGATGTAAAAAAAGTGTATATGTTGTTTTTTTATTTATAATTGAAATTTTAACTATAACCTCAAAATTTAATGTATATAAAGTAAAAAAAATTTAAATATCAAGATAACAACATTTTTGATCAACTTAAGTTAACTCAAGCAAACCTGTCGCATTAGCGACTCAAGTCATGGACCTAACTTGGCTTAATAACATCAATTTTTTGAAATTATTTTTATTTAATTATATAATAATAAAAATATACACTATTAGAAAAATAACTAGATACAAATTTTAAGACAAATAATATCGGATTGTAAAAAGAATCTTGCTAATATTATAATAAGAATGCTATGCTTATATCAAAAAACAAATAAAAAAGTAAATGGTATTTAATAAAATAACATATAAAATCTATTTTTAATTAATTTAAGAATTTAATAAATTAACACATTGTTAATATTTTAAATAAACTATTTTTTAAAAATCTAAATCAATGAAAAAATGCCACGCACTTAAGGCTGACCTAAATTAAAAAGCATAAGCTCATGTATATGATTTTTTTTTTCCTTAGGAGTTGTAAGAGCTAAATTAATAAAATAGCATTTTGAATAGTATAAATATGGCTTTTTATAATATATACTCCAATGAGAAAAAGCCATATGAAAAGCCAATTGTATTAAAGTGCGAGAAATAAGTGTTTTATTTTTTCTTTAATGAGTTTGATATCATTTTTTTTTACATGACTGAATTTAATTGGTTTATTTTTTTATGGGAGAAATAAGGTCCTATCTTTTTTAATCAAGCATGTGACAAGTTGCCTACTGTTCCTAGAATCTGGATAACATAGTGATGCCTGAAAAATCAAGGGGAGAGATTTTTTGGCTTAAAATTCTGTTTTCAAGCCATTTTGATAAATAAAAAAAAAACATCTCTAGAATATCGTAATAACCAATATAAACCATATTAAAAACCCAAAATTACTCAAAAAAAATGAAAACTAAATGAATCTCAAAAATCAAAATTGAATATGTTCTACCATTCCTAACATTTTTAGAGGAAAAAACCATCATTATTAAACTCCTTTTGTTAAATGAAATCCTTTAACACCAAGTTTGGCCTTTTGGTTGTCAAATTCATGACTATTGTACCCTCTTCGTGGGGCACGACGTCGCGGCAACACTTTCCGAGCGGTGTTCTGGAAGGGTCTTTGGTTGATTAAGGGAGTCGTTACCTAGTATTATAGTTATTAGGAACCCCAACTGATCTTTTAAAGATTTTAGGCAAGTGATTGGTTGTGTAAAAGGAATATATTAGCACTCCTAATAGGCCACACCTAAGGTAGGCTACATCATCTTTTTTGTTTTGCTATGGTCTGATGATGTTTCTATTTCTACTAGTCTACAATAACGAGTTTGCTACGATGAACAAACCCTAGCTTTCTAGGTCAAGAACTTGATCTAGGATGGTGAAATATTCTCAATTATCGTTGAGGCTTATTTAAGGTAAAAAAAAAATAAATTTTAGCTATTACATCATTCCAAATAATATTTCAAATAAAATTCCTTATATTTTTTTTTATCCTTAAATTATGAGTGAATGAGTTGTATTTTTCTAAATAATATTCTGGATATTAATCCCATACAAGTTTTTTTTATCCTCATGTTGAAGTGAGTAATAATAAACTATTATCCCTAATAATATTTTAGATGTTAACCCCTTTTAAGTTTTTTATCCTTATATTAAAAGTGAATAATATTTTTTTATCAAAAATAAGTTTTTAATATTTTTGAAATATAGGCCAACATCTTTAAGAATTTTACAAACTTGTTGTAAAATCCATGAAATCCATGAAATATTTTTAAAACATGCCAAAATGTTTTAGATTTTTTTAAAAAAAAATACTCAAATAATTTTTAGGATTTTTGGCCATATGCAATGAAAAAAGAAAATTTTTTTTTTTTTACTTTTTTTTTTATTTAGGCTTTATTTGACGAAAACCTATTTTTCTTGAAATAAAACTACCTAAAACTGGTTTAAAGGGTGTTTTCCAAACACACCCGTAAAAAAAAAACTTTAGCAAAAACATTGCAAGCCAGACAAAGCCTTAGCCATTTAACCCGATCAGGTTGACCCAAAAGCTTTGGTTCAACTATAAACTGAACGAAAGACTACTAGGTTGACCTGAAAACCAAACAAAAAACAAAACCAAAACTTAAAATGAATTAAACTTAAAAAAATAAAAAAAACTAAAAAATGTTTGACCAAAAACGGATCAAATGCAAAAAAAAATGAAGAACATTCATATCAACTCCAGCAACATGACTCTCCAGCCAGACCAGATATGATCAAAACAAGGCCACAAACATGTTGTGAATCATACAAGGATCAATAATCTATCATCCATTCACTTCGATTATCAAAGAATCATCACGATTTGATTAAAATGGATTATGGTTTCAAACCAAAATTCTAGAATTAAAACCCATTAAAAACTTGTTATTGATCTCAATGAACCCTAGATTATTAATAATTAAGTATCACAGAGTGTTTAGTGCAAATAAATAGACTAAAATTAATCCAAATTATAGATCTATGACAATGTTCTTTTCAAGAACACAAAGAACACTCTCCTTCAACCTAGAACAAATTAATACATTGTTAAACCTTAGAAATGACCCTTTAGACCTCCAAACACTGTTTTTGGTCCTCATGAACCACATTACCAATACCAAACATAGTTGAATCAAAAGAACTAATAAAAAACATCAAATCATCAAAATTATACATTAGATTCCACCTTTATAATTGCAGCCCTAATGACAGTCAACAACAACATCAAATTTCAATTCAAAACTGACTCTTTAAATAAACTTGGGACCTCAATCAAGCTCAGGAACCAAGATCGTACACTAATAAAAAAAAACATCAAACACCTATTGCCGGTAGTATACAAAAACCATTTTATTTCAGCAAAATAAACATCAAAATATTTCCAAAACATTCAGTAAACAATAACAAACAACTCGGATCAAAATTAAGCAAAGAAATACAACATTTTATGCATTAATCAAAATACAAGAGCATCACAATGTATCACAAAAAACAAGTTCGAAACATCATTCAAACATGCAATGGAAAGCTAGATGTGTGCCTCATGAACATCACCAGCTAGATTAGAAGAGTTTTTTTTATACCTTTCAAGCTCTTACAATGGTTGTTGCATTTTCTTTCCCAAGCTTGCTACTTTCTCTTAAAGTTGAGGAAAAGCTCTTAAACCTTCACACTTGGAATCTCTCTATCCTATCTTCCTCTCATTTTCTTTCTCTCCCCATTGTTGTCGCTCTGTCTTGATTTTCTAGGGGTATTTATAGGGTTTCAAGCTAAGATTTTGTTAGATTCAATCAAAGATTGATCATTCTTCATCAAAACTTGGCCCTCTAATCAAAATATGTGAGTTTTGGGTACGTTTTATAGTTTTGAACTCTGTACCTATATTGGTTTTACAATGGTGGTTTTGTAACAAACTTAGTTTTGAAGATTTTGATGGTTTTCACAAACTTTGAGACCAAAAAGATTGTTTTTGGCCTTTTGATCTTGAGAGAAACATGACCAACTTTTGACAAGAACTCATTAAGAAGACTTGAAGTGTGAACACACAAAAAAGATTAGTGGTTTTGCAAAATACGTATTACAACCATTGATGATTGAGTCAACCACTTTCAAGTCTTCGTCGGAGCAACTTTAATGTCATCGTCATTGAAGACTACCTAAAGTTGGTAAATGAGGTGCACACCTTTCGTTTGGATCCAACCTTACTCGATTTGGAGGCCTATAGCTTCACATTCATTCGCTTGAAGATGTCAACTTGATCAACCCAGAATCTGCTAATATAGTGAGGTTGATTAATGCAATAAAGCTAATCAGTGACAAGATGTTGCTAAGATCATTGGGGAAAATGGGATGCAAATATTTGATAGAAGTAGCTGATGTTTATAGAGGAGGTATTTCTCAGTCGAATGGTGGTGGTTACAACCCATGAGGTGGTAAAAAACGTCACATTCATTCGCTTGAAGCTGCCTACTCGATCAACTAAAACTACCAAAGAAAAAGATACACAGTGCCCGAACGACGCATCATCTAGGCTAAACCATAAAAATTAGAGTTTTTAATTTGAGATTTTGATAAATTTCAATTTAATCCATTTTCTTCCAATTGTTTTTAATTGCACTCATGATTGCCTCTCAACTTTTAATTTTTCTACAATTTCATCACTGACAAACTCAATTATCAACCCTAAAGTTTATCGCCTTTTCCAATTAGATCATTGGTTCATGATTTATGAAAATTGACCCTCAATCAACCATCAAACTTTCAATTTCTTAAATTTGGTCTTTAATTTGATCAATTTCGACCCTTTTATTCACATGCTTTTTTGGTTTGGTCCTTAGTTTTAGATTTCTTAAATCAAGTTCCTAATTGTTCATCAAAATTCAATATTTATGTAATTAAACCATTGATTTGACCAAACTAACTCTTTAAAATTGCAATTTGACCCTCAAACTTTAATTTCTTCCAATTAAAACCTAAAATGACTTTAAAAACAATTTTTTCTTGCAATTAGGCCCTTGATAAACTTAATTAAACCTGGAAAAATTCCAATTGAGTCCTTAAATATCTAATTTAAAATTGTTTTTCCCTGAATTGAATTTTTCTTGTTAATAGGGCTTTCATCAGTTAAAATTGAACTATAAATTTAGGTATTTTGATCCTCCTTCACTAGTATTTGACAATTTTATGAACATTATCCATGTTCTTCCTATTGATGTGTGTGTGTGTGTGTATTTTCCAACCTTTTAATTTGTTTTTGTATTATGTATTTTTTATATATTTATGTGGGGTCCAAAAATAGGTAATATCAATGACAAGTGACAACCAACCATTTTCTTTCTCTTTTGCTTTTTTTTTCCCATGACTTTCTCTATCCCCTCTCTAACACAAGGATTGAAAAATTACCAAAATAAAAATTATCATAAATTTAGAGTGAGTCATGTATTTTCTTCATGTTTTAATTTTCAGTCATCTATCTTTCAATTTGGTGTTATTTTTCTATAATTTCAAGTTTGAATTTATCTAATTAGACTATAAAATGTCTCGATTGAAAAAGAAAAAAAAAGGTTTCAAAATAAAAACAAAACATTCCGAGGTGTTTCACCATTCATTTGAATAGTGAAATACCTGAAAAAACTTTAATTATTTTAATATGTATGTTAATGGCAGTGGGTTTAAGTAGAGGAACCAAAATTAATTGACGAGGAGCTACATTATTATTATTATTATTTTTATAAAAGTGGAAAGACTTGTGAACTTGTAAAGGGGATAATAAAATAATATTGTTATTAGCAAGATTCTGGGCTGATAAACAATGTATCATCTACTTTATTTTATTTTTTTAAAGGGGTGGATGACAAGTCATCTACCCCTTACAAATCTGTTTTTTTCTGTAAAATAAATAGGCCTAGTCACGCCGGCATGGGTGGAGAGGCTTAGGCGCATGAGCCTAGTTTTGTAAAGGCCCCAGAGTGTTGGGCCTCTCGAGCCAGGTTAGCGTGCCTAGGCATGGTCTCCTTTTCCCATTAGTTTTTCCCTATTTTTTTATTTTTTTATTTTTTAATTATATATATAGTAAAAGAATTATTAAACCCAATGGAGTTCATGACTCTAGTTGCAAATTTGACGGGTTGACCCACAAAGCTTTTGTCAATCTAATATATCGTCGTGTGTGTGTGTGTATATATATATTTTAAAAAGTGTCATGTTTATTTTGTATTCAAAATCATTTCGTTTATTTTAAATTGGTCTTTGTGATATGTTTCGTGTTTGTTTTTGTATGATTAATCCATTCCAATTTACTTTTACAAGATTGTCATACTCTTAAGACCTAAGGCAGAGCAGAGTGTATACATGTGATAATCATTCTGTTTTAGTATATTCAAGCATTAACTTTTGGATTTATAGTTATATTTTTTTCTTGATGTCAAAAAATATATTAACAACACATGTATGATTATTTTTTTGCGTTGAAAAAAAATTATCCGACTTGAGTTGAATAGATGTGTTAATAGTTTTTTGTATTTTTTTGTTATAAATGATTCTCAATTTATTTATTTAAATGCATTCATAAACTTTTTAATTTATGCTTTAGATTTTTTTAATAAAAAACACATTTAAAAAATACAAATTTATTTTTTTATTAAAAAATGTATAATTTGGACAATAATATAGATGAAATGCCTTAAAATGAATGGAAGTCCTTAATTGAGAATTTCTTGAAGTTTGAAACTAAAATCATACTTAAAATTGTTTGGTGGTACAATTGAGATGGTGTGTGTATATATATATATAATGTGTTTGAGATTGTGACATATATTATTTTTTAAAGTATTTTTTATTTAAAAATATATTAAAATAATATATTTTTTATTTTATAAAATTTATTCTTGATATTAATATATTAAAACGATTCAAAAATTAAAAAAATTAAAAAATTAATTTTTTTCAAAAATACTAGGGGAGGGTATTTTCAAAGTTTGAAAAAAAAAGTAATATAAAAAAAGAAAAAGAAAAAGAAAAAGGAAGAAATAGTAACATAAGAGATGACGCGAATAAATATTCAGATAATTAATATTTGAGAGTGACAAGTGGAAGGTCCTATACCTCAAAAAGGCAATTACTTTATATCCATACCTTTCTTGAATCTTTGCCTTCTATCAGTCACTGATCATCATCTCTTTACTGTTCTCCGTTGCCGTGTTGAATAAAAAAAAAATGGCAGGGCCTCAGTGCTGTGCTCACCCACCAACCCTAAACCCAAGCGTTGGAGCTGGCCATGTTGAGAAAGTTGGTGGCCTTGACACTTATGTCTCTGGCTCTCCTGACTCTAAACTTGCCATTCTTCTTGTCTCTGATGTTTATGGTAAGCTATCATTTCCCCCCAAGAAAATCTTGTTTAAAGCTGCGTCAAGGTTGTTTCTTTTTTCGTTTTTGTTGTTGTTTTAGGGTTTGACTTCCATTGTCTTGATTATTGTGATATAATCCTGCATTTATGGCTTGATCTGCAGGATATGAAGCGCCGAACTTGAGGTATGGTTGATCATCCTTTTCTTTTCTATTTTTGATGTGTCATAACCCTCTTGTTTTTAGTACCTAGAAAACACAATTTATTTGAGATGCTTAATATTTGTTTTGCAAATTCTTTTGTATGTCAATCTTGTGACTCAAAGCTAACCATGATGCTAGTTAAATTATTAAAGTTACAGTGGATCTATTGAAGAAGAAGAAATATTAAATAAAACTTCGGAAAAGAAAAGGATATATTATGGATTTTCTGTGTGGTCATGATTTTCCAAGGCCATTTGGTGTCAAAACTTTCCAAATACAGCTGCGCGATGCATTACTCATCTAACGTATTTGATTTGTGTTTGCATTTTCTTTTCGTTTTCTGAGTTAGTTCAATATGCATTTCTGAAAACTATAATCTGGTTAAAGATATTAAGCATGCCCATTATCGACACCTGCTTCTGTACTTGACAATGGCTTGTTGGCTAACTAGCAAGTTTCACTACCAACTGTATTGGAAGGGGAGGTTATACTCTGCGTGGTGTGTTAAGGAAAGAAGCATTTAGCTCTTGTTGTTATATCTTTGTTTAGAATGGTGATACTGTGGTTCGTTGTGTTTCTGGGTATACCTGTGTGGCGTGCTGTTTGATAATTTTGTACACTAGTGTGACCTAATGGCAGCTTCTTCATACCGTGAAGGAAACTTGCAGACAAGATTGCAGCTGCTGGATTCTATGCTGTAGTTCCTGACTTCTTTTATGGAGATCCTTTTGCTCCTGACAATGCTGAGAGACCCATTAAAGTTTGGTTAAAGGATCACGGCATGGTTAGTTCTTGGAGATCCTTATGCTACATTGATTCTCTGCTATGATTTTGTTGAACATCAATTTTCACGGGCCTTCTGTAAATTTCACACTTCAAGTTGTATGAATTCTATCTAGAATCTTTCACCTGCTTTGATGATGTCATCATTGCTTGCATGAGTTATGTGTATTCTGACTGCCTTGCTGTCATTCCAATCCTTAACAACATTTGAAATTTGAAGTGATCCACATTGGAATGCATTTTTTTTCCTGCATTAATTGTGCACCAACTCAATTTTTTAACATCTTAGCCTGTTTCCATTTTTGACAGCATAAGGGATTTGAAGATGCAAAACCTGTGATTGAAGCTTTGAATAGTAAAGGTGTATCTGCAATTGGGGCTGTGGGCTTTTGTTGGGGTGGTAGGACATCTTTTTCTTATGTGAAGACTGTCATGTATGCTAGAAACCACATCTTCAACTAGAAATCAATTGAATTCAGTAATCCTCTATTTTGCTTTGTATTGAGCTATGAATGGAGCTCGCTGATTTGGTATTATGATTTCTTCTCAGCCAAGGTGGTAGTTGAACTAGGAAAATCTTCTGCTTTCATCAAAGCTGCTGTTCTGTGTCATCCTTCATTTGTTACTGTAGACGACTTCAAGGGTATGGATTTCTGAGTTAAAGATTCTCAGGCTACGTGCTTCTCTCAGTTATTGTTTTGGTTGTTACAATTTGCATTTTGAAGTAGCTTCAAACAAATAACTCATTGTATTTTGTACGATATGTGTGTGTGGGTGTCCATATATGAATCATTGCAGGGTTCCCATTGTTCTGAGATTTTCTGCTATCTTTTTGGTATGAAGTCCATTTTGTACTTTATTGGATGCGATTTATGTTAACTTGCATTCTATTTTTCATATCTTCAAGTAATAAATTTTTCTAACATGCTACTAGACAAAATTTTCTCCATATAATGCTGGTCCGCCTTGAAGTTGGCAGCTTGTCAAGCTACCAAGAATCAATTCTCAAGCTGATCAATTCCTATCATATGCAGCTTTTTAGCAACTCATAATGTTTGGAACCACTTGCAGAGTTTAAGGTTCCTATTTCAATACTAGGAGCTGAGACAGACCAAATGTCTCCACCAGCGCTCTTGAAACAGTTTGAAGAGCTTTTAGCTAGTAAATCTGAGGTAAGAAGACAATACCTTTCTCTAATATATCAAGTGCCTTTTGTAATGTTTTCCTGTGATCCTAGTTACTGGATAGTCTTTCAGTAGTTTCTTTAGGCAGCAGTATGATATGTAAGACGGGCAAATGATAACTTTGTAGCAGCATTTCAGAGCTGGTGCCCTTTCATTTATTTATTTTTCTTGTCCTATGTAGTAACATGAAAAGACATACAAACTAGAAATTTGTAGCAAAACTGTGGAATTCCACAGGAATTTATCTTTATTTTTGTTTTCCTAGGTAGTAGTATGATAAGACATACAAACTAGGAATTTGTAGCAAAACTGTTGAATTCCACTGGAATTTTCTGTTTTTTTTCTCAATCTGGCTACCAAATCTCAATGTACCAGGGAAAAAATAATCTGTGTAGTTTGTGGCTCTTAAATTGTTTATCATTGATACATGTACACAATTAAATATGTAGGCCTTCGTCCCAGATGAACCTATTGTTTTCTATCCAAAATATAAGATAGTGGTGATACTAACCTAATACCAATCACATTTTTATTGCACACATAAATTGTTTTTCCTGTGGAACTGATGTATTCTTTATTGGTTAGCATTCAGCACTTTCAATCTCTACTTTTCCATCCGTATTTGTTCTTTGTTTACTTTGGAACACCTATGACATCTACTTCTTTACATGTTGGAATGTTTCTTTACAGGTTGATAGCTTTGTGAAGATATTTCCAAAGGTTGCTCATGGATGGACAGTGAGGTACGATGTTGAAGATGAAGCTGCCGTGAAGAGTGCAGAGGAGGCCCATGGAAACTTGTTGGAGTGGTTTGCCAAATATGTCAAATGAGTAGAAACTAGAAATTTGCCCGCGTATGTTGAATTGCCGAGAAATCATGCAGTTTTATTATGCTCGCACTACGTTAAACTTGAATAAAGATGGCTCTTTGATGCTTTGTGACTTCCTTTCACGCGTTCCTTCTTTCCTCCTGTTTCTTTTATTTACTTATCTTTTTTTGATATTTTGAGGACAGAGGATTTGTACGTAGAGTAGAACCTCTTTAGAGGAGGTCTGTCTACTATATGGTGGTCTTTGCCCTCGCACTGATAGATTGTACTTTAAACAGCCTGGACCGAAAAGTGTTCTGGGGCTTGGTGTTATTTGAGTAGATTAGGTGAATGGAAATGGTGGGCTGGATGGCCTAGTGGTGACCTACATTCAGAGAGGACTTAAGCGAAGAACGAAGTGCGACTTAAAGAGACTAGCAAAGAAAGTGAGAGTTCTGGACACAAGTGGATTTTTAGAGGGTAGATGATAGGAGGGTTGAAACTGGCTCGTGGAGATGATTTGTCTGTTCCTGTTTGTCTGTATGGTGTCTGTTTCATAGCTTGTCAACACTGCTCAATGTTTAACAGGCTGAATCCCTGAAGTTTGAAGGTAAAATCGATGCCGAAAACTGTTTGATGGTAAAATTAAAATTGTATATATAGTTGAAGGGTATTTTAAGAGATCACGATAAAAATACTGGGATAGTTAACATTGAGAGTGACTAGTTGAATTTTATATCCACACCTTTTGATAGACCACCACGTCAATCTGAGAGGAGTTTTAAGCCAAATCCTAAATATTTGAGATGAGCCGAGGACATGCGGAATCATGGCATGCGTATGCATGCATGCAACGTGGGAAAGGGATGGACTGGGTCGTGGAGGTTATGTACAGAATTGCAACAAGAAATGGTCTTTTATCGTTGCAAGTTTTATGTCATTTTATTTTTGTTATGATTGTTTTGTTTTTTCGCTTTGTTAATTCTTTGTTTTTATGTGGGTAGAGTTCATTTGCTTACAATTAGTTTTTCCTTGTGATTCGGCTTATTTGTTTGTTTGGACAGGACTTGCTTATTATTTAAGCAGCCAATGCTTTCATTAAAGGATAAAAAAAATTTGCATTCAACTTATGGTACTTTTCTCCCCAAAGAAAAAACAAACTTTATTAGCCTTTTACACTTTGTGTTTGGGATCTATTATTGGTTTCAGAGCCTGGTTTCCAAATGGGAACTAACAAAGAGTGTATTGAGCACTTGGAATCTAAACTTGGTGTAGTTCAAGAAGGATTGCTGCGAATGGAGGAAACACTCAATCGACTTTGAACTGTGTTGATGACAAATCATGAAAATCCCAACCACGACAACCATCCAGGCAACGATGGGGGTCGGCAGATCGTCTTCGCCAAAACAGCGAAGCTAGAATTTCCATGATTTGCGGGGGATGACCCAACCGAATGGTTCAACCGTGTGCATCAGTTTTTCGAATACCAAGGCACGACAGAAGCCAAGAAGGTTTCCATGGCAGCATACCACTTAGAAAGGGAGGCTAACCAATGGTGGCAATGGATTCGTAGGATGTTTAAGGACGAAGGACACATGCTTTCATGGGAGAAATTCGAGGAAGAACTCTAGCCTCGCTTCAGACCCTCGGAGTGTGAGGACTTCGACGAAGCTCTTTCCCGTGTCAAACAACTAGGAAATTTGCGTGACTACCATCGCGAGTTCGAAAAGCTTGGCAAGAGGGTCTAAGGATGAACTCAGAAGGTGTTGGTGGGCACATTCATAGGCGGCTTGAAGATATAAATAGCGGATGGTATTTAGATGTTTAAGCCACGGTCACTCAAAGAGGCCATTAACTTAGCACGAATGAAGGACGATCAACTCGCACGACAAAGGAGGTTCATGCGGCCACCATATGAACGAGCTCTGTTCGCTCTTCCACAAACCACTCGTGTAGCTCCTGCTACACCTGCGGGTCCCATCAAACGTATGTCATGGGAAGAAATGTAGAGGAAAAGAGCACAAGGCCTATGTTTCAACTGCAATGAGCGTTTTACAACAAACCACATATGTCAAAAGTTGTAGCTGTTACTCTTGGAGGGCCATATAGGTAACATGATGTGTGAGGACATTACAGATCAACAGATGCTAGAAAATGGCCATAGGGGAGATATAGTAGTGGTGTGGGAACCTGAACGTGAACTAGAAATAACCTTTCACGCTTTAACAGGCTGGACAACACCGAAAACCATGCGTGTATCGGCAAAAATGGGGTCACACGAAGTAATGGTTTTAATTGACAGCGGATCGACACACAACTTCATCAGTAATCGCTTAGCAAGTATGCTCAAGTTGCCAGTCATACCAACTGAATCATTCCATGTCCGGGTGGCTAACGGGGAAGGATTAACATGTCAGAGGCGTTACAATAAGGTGCGGGTAGAGTTACAAGGCACTGAATTTTACCTCACCCTTTTCTCTTTGCCCTTAACAGGTATTGATCTTGTCCTGAGAGTTCAATGGCTTGAAATGCTGGGATCTTTGGTTTGTAACTGGAAACAGTTGACCATGGATTTTATTTGGAAAAATTAAGACCGTAGGCTGCAAGGGGTGGATGTGCAAACCATTCAAGCAGCTACACCAATAGAAATAGCGAAGAAGTTCACCGTGGACATGCGCTCTTTGCTGTGTGTTTCTAGTTAACTAGGGAAACCGCACCACCTGAATTACCAACTAAAGATGACAACCAGAATATACATTGTTTGTTGAAGGAATATGCATACGTGTTTCAAGAGCCATCAAGATTACCACCTGCACATGAGGTGGATCATTGTATCACGTTAAAAGAGGGAACTGAACCTATTAATGTACACCCGTACAGGTATGCCCACTTCCAAAAAACTAAAATTGAGAAACAGGTCCAGGAAATGCTAGATTCGGGACTCATCCGTCCTAGCACCAGTCCATTCTCGTCGCCGATGCCATTGGTAATGAAGAAAGATGATAGTTGGTGATTTTGTACAGATTACCGTTCACTCAATGTCGCTACTATCAAAGATCGTTTTCCCATTCTGATAGTTGATGATATATTAGAAGAATTATATAGTGTCGCTTACTTCACCAAATTCGATTTGAGAGCCGGCTATCATCAAGTAAGAGTAAATCCTTCCGATGTTAATAAAATTGCTTTTCGTACTTATAACGATCATTACAAATATCTCGTAATGCCTTTTGGCCTATGTAACGCACCCTCGACATTCCAAGTCATTATGAACTCAATATTTTGGCCTTACCTTTGAAAGTTTATTTTGGTCTTTTTTGATGATATTTTGGTTTATAGTCCTACTTGGAATGAACATCTGTTACATGTTAGACAAACGTTGGAAACTTTGTGACAACACCAATTCTTTGCCAAGACCAGCAAGTGCGTGTTTGGCTAACAAGAACTGGAATACTTGGGGCATATTGTCACACATCGGGGAGTGAAGGTTGATAACAGTAAAATGACAGCCATGGTTGCATGCCCACCCCCACTACTATTTATAAGTTACGTGGTTTTTTAGGCCTAACAGGATATTACATAAAATTCGTTTAGAACTACGATATCATAGCAAGACCCCTGAACAATCTGCTCAAGAAGGGAAAATTTGGCTGGAATGAAGAAGCCAACACAACCTTTTTGGCTCTTAAACAAGCAATGACAACTACGCCTACATTAACTATGCCTAATTTCAATGACTATTTCACCATTGAAACTGATGCATCTGGGGATGAAATTGGTGCAGTTTTCTCACAGCAAGGCAAGCCGATATTGTTCATGAGTCAAGCCTTGGGGGTTACAAAAAAATCCTGGTCTACTTACACCAAGGAGATGCTAGCCATTGTGGAGGCCATACGCTTATGGCATTCTTATCTCATGGGAAAAAAATTCTTCATTCTCACTAACCATTGTAGTTTGAAATATTTCTTGGAACAACGTGTGGCCACGCCTGAACAACAGAAGTGGGTGATCAAGCTTCTGGGCTATGATTATGAGATTATTTATTGCCCAGGCTGTGAGAATTCAGCAACGGACGCCCTCTCGCGCAGATCTGGTAGTCCAATTCTTCACCATTTGCACATGCTGACAGTGACCATATGGGATGAAATTTAAAAGGCTTATGAGGGAGACTCTTACATCTAATCTCTAACTTTCCTAGCCAAGGATCAACCAGTTGGACCGTATACATGGCGTAATGGGTTGCTGTTCTTTAAAGAAAGAGTAGTCATTCCTTCTTAAGCAACAATACGATCACAATTACTTCATGAAATGCACAATACAAAAAATAGAGGACACTCTGGGGTCTTACGAACGTTCAAGAAATTAGCTCAACAATTTTACTGGCCTAAAATGTACCAGGTGGTGCAAGAGTATGTGAAAAAATGTGATACTTGCCAGCGGGTAAAGTCTGAAACATTGTCTCCAGCGGGGCTCCTGTAGCCGTTACCAGTTCCATATCAAGTTGGGACGACATCACTTTAGATTTCATTGAAGGCCTACCGACATCCCAAGGAAAAGACACGATCTTAGTAGTTGTTGACCGTTTGAGTAAGTCTGCTCATTTTCTACCCTTAACTCATCTTATTGCTAAAGTCGTGGCAAAACAGTTTGTAGAAGGCGTTATTAAATTGCATGGTTTACCTAAGTTCATCATCAGTGATCGGGACCCCATCTTTATCAGCAAATTCTGGCAAGGGTTTTGTCACATGTTCGACACCAAACTAAAATTCAGTTCCGCCTATCATTCGTAGACGGATGGACAAACAGAGGTTGTTAATCATTGTGTTAAGCAATATCTCCAGAATATGGTTCATCAGTGGCCGCGTCGGTGGAGCAACTACCTTCCATGGGCTGAGCTCTAATACAATACAACTTATCATGCGTCCACTGGGATGACCCCTTTTCAGGCCCTATATGGACGCTTACCTCCTGCAATTCCCAATTACCATAATGGGTGTTCTTTCGTTCAGAAAGTAGACCTCAGTCTAGAGGTTGTTACGAGCTGTTGCGTCAACTCAAATACAATCTAGAGACTTCCATTAATCGCATGAAACAACTTGCCGATAAAAAAACATCGGGATATTTCTTTCGAAGTTGGGGATTTGGTGTTTCTTCAGCTGCACCCCTACATGCAACAGATCGCCTTCAACCAGAAGCTAGCTAGTCGCTTCTACGACCTATATCCAGTGACACAAAAAATTAGAGCTGTCGCATACAAACTTCACCTGCCGAATGGTGCTCGCATTCATCCTGTCTTCCACGTCTCGTTATTAAAAAAGTACATTGGCGAGTCTGCATTGCCTTTAAAAGAACTGCTGCCCGTTACTGATGATGGGGTGGTTATACTCGAACCTCAGCATATCCTGGACACTCGTTGGGTCAAACGAGGAAATAAATTTGAAGAAGACTCTTTGGTACAGTGGAAACATCTACCAGTTGAGGATGCCACATAGGAGCCCTATCAATCTTTACTTGAGCGATTTCCTTTTGTGGACCTTGCGGACAAGCGTCCACTTAATGGGGAGGGTATTGTTAGACCATGTCGATCTGAGAGGAGCCTTAAGCCAACTACTAAATATTTAGGATGAGCAGAAGAGGTGCGAGATCATGGCATGCGCATGCATACATGCAACGTGGGAAAAGGATGGACTGGGTCATGGAGGTTAATGTGCAGAAGTGCAGCAGGAAATGGTCTTCCATCGTTGCAAGTTTTATGTCATTTTATTTCTGTTATGATTGTTATGTTTTTTTCACTTTGTTAATTCTCTGTTTTACGTGGGTAGAGTCCATTTGCTTACGATTAGTGTTTCCTTGTAATTTGGTTTATTTGTTTGTTTAGACGAGGCTTGCTTATTTAAGCAGCCAATGCTTTCATTAAAGGATAAGAAAAATTTGCATTCAACTTGTGGTACTTTTCTCACCCGAAGAGAAAACAAACTTTATTAGCCCTTTACACTTTGCGTTGGGATCTATTCACCTTTCTTGAATCTTTGCCTTCAATCACTCATTAATCACCATCTCTGTACTGTTTTCCGTTGCTGTGTTGAACCAAGAAAAAATGGCAGGGCCTCAGTGTTGTGCTAACCCACCAACCTTAAACCCAAGCAGTGGAGCTGACCATGGTGAGAAAGTTGGTGGCCTTGACTCTCATATCTCTGGCTCTCCTCTCTCTAAACTTGCCACTCTTCTTGTAAGCTATTATTTTTGAGCAAAACTATAAATGCATCCTTTTAAAATATTTAATTTTTATTTATTTTAACCATCCTCGTATATTCGTACGTTTTGAACAATTCTTTTTCTTCTCAGTTATCCTTCTTGCTTTTTTAGATGCAAATTGGCTAATCAAAGTTATAAAATCAAGCTTTACTAATAGATGCTTCTCTATACATAATATAGCTAATCCATTTAGTTTTTCTTGTAGCATCGTTGTCCTTAAACAAGATTTAATTAATCTTTCAGCTGTTACAATAGTTATAGCCTTATTGATATTGTCAATAAAATTCTATAAGCAATACAAGTATTTAGAAAATAATTTAGTTTAATTATATAATCTAGTATTTTAAGTGGAGTACTAGTTTTTGTTTGTAAAATTTCTTGAACACTTTTAGTTCTGAGAGCATATCTAAACATTTAATATCATAATACATGTCATGCTTTAAACTATTTTCAAGAACTAAACAACTTTCTTTTAAAGCATCATTACTTAAATTTCTCAACTTCTCAAGGCTAAATAAAAAACCAAACAACTTTTCATACGTAGGAAATTGTTTAAACCTATTTTGAATTGAAAAAACAATATCCTTCATTTGTTAATACTATGTTATCATCAACAATTTCATAAAAAAATCTAGTTATATGAATCATACATTTTTCATGAAATACCAATTCTATTTCCATTTCAACTACATTTGTTTAGCAGAAATCAGAGCATCCTTGAATTCTTTTTCTTTATAACTTTTTAAGTATGATATAAGACTTTATAATTGATCTATAGTAACATCATGATGCATTTCTTTAGATTGTAAACTCTTACTAACTAAATTGACACAAAACAACAAGTCATACCAAATATGCATACCTAATAAAAATTCAAGATTTTCAAATTCATATGTTGCTAAGCAATTGGCTTCACTTTATATCTTAGGATCTTCACTTATTTTTGCTAATTGTAGCAAAGAATCTCTTATTTTTAGAGCTTGATATCTTATAGCCTTAATACTTTCTATTTGACTTTCCCAAAGTGTTTGTGATAATTGTTTAAAGGATAAACTTAGATTATCTTATAATATTTCCCATCTTTTCGTAGAAGTGGAGAACTTTGAATATATATGTTGAACTACACCAAAAAATGATATAGCCTTAGAAGATGAATTACCCATATCACATAAAACTAAGTTTCAATAATGACAACCACATATGGTGTAAAAAGCTCTACCATTAATGTCTAAAAGTCTCTTTTGTACACCTTGGTATTTTCCTTTCATATCAGAGTCATTAACATATCCTTGTCCCTTTATGTTATTAACTTCGAGTTTATGTTTCTCTAATGCATTTATATGTTTATCAAAAAGATCATTTCTAGATGTGTCATGTACATTAAAAAACTCAAGAAATTATTCTTCCACTTTTATTGGACTTGTCGATAAATCTACACATCTTAAAATAAGAGTTATTTGCTTATGATGACACTTATATCAAGAGTACAATCAAGTATAATTGAAAAATATTTTACTTCTTTAACTTTCTTTGTTATTGCATTTTTTACATTAGATGCTAATAGTTTTATCAATTCATTTTATATATTGTGTCCTAAATAGTGATTTTGGATTTCTTCACCTTGAATTCTTAGAACATGTTCTTGCATAATCAAATCAAATTCTGTGATCATTTCAATTAGACCTAAAAAAATTCTATTATTCTTTTGGTAGATCTTTTCATTACTTCCATGCAATGCTAGATTATTTTAGCAAGAGATTTCACTACAACTATGATTCTCAGTAATATTTTTTTCCAATGTTCTTTTTCTTTATTGATTTGATCTTTTAGATGTTTGTTAATTGTCTTCCTTTTAAACAACCTCAATTTTAAATCAATCCAACCAAGCACATTAGTAATATGTTCACTATTTGTTTCATGACTAACAAGTTTATCACTAAGATGCTTCCAATCACTAGTTCCTTCGTTTACTAATCGACCTGAACTAAACTTAATGCGAAATAATTTACAACAAAACTAGTAAACTTTATTAGAAGATTTTGAATAAACTAACCATCTGTTATCTTGTGTTTCTCCATTGGCAATTTTCAGTGTAAAATGCAACTAAAAAATGTCTATTCATATTGAACCTCTTTTTACTAGAATATCTCTTAAACTAGTATCAATATTTTTCTATTGAGCAGAATCATATATAACTTTTACATTAGAATTAGAAGCATCATCAACATCTATATTTTCTTCAATCATGTTGTCATTTGTTTCTACTCTAGGTTCATCATTATTTTCTAGGTCATTATTATTAGTAGTATTTATATCAATATTTATCAAGTGCACCTTTTTTAGATTGAATCAAACTATCAATTCTTTTTTTTTTTTTAAGTTTTTCATAACCAGATGTATATTTTCTTCTAGACATTATAAAAATAAAATACAACAATTCAATAATATATAAAATATAAAAATATACTAAATTAGAAAATGAAGAGGAAAAAAACATGTAATAAAGGTTGAAAGGAAATTTATGCAGCCACTCATTAGGTTCTTATGTGTGCCACCCATTATGTTTTCTAATAAGTTGGTCTAAATATAAATCACAATCCTAAATAAAATAAGATCAAATCAATTAATTTATTATCAATTCAATAATTGATTGATTTATATTTGAAAATCTAGTATAATATATAGCAACTTGTCATGATTATCTAAATAGTGACTGATTTCTCAATGTAATTATTATTTTTTCATCAATAATGTTTCAATTTAGATATTATAACATGAAATGTGTCTACTCTATCAAATCATGTTTGTTCTCACACTATAGTTATTGATTATTTGAATAAGATTTGAAAGTATTTTCAAATCTCATTCCACCTTAAGCAATAATTTACAATGAATACTATTTAAGAACATATGAAATGTTTTTTCTAATTTATTTAAGGTGATGAATCCTCTCTTGATTATTTAAATACCTTTATATATTTCATGTTATACCCAATATCTTTCCTTTTGTTGCCTTTGATTAGAACGTGTAACATGATTAAAACATAACATTCCTTATATAAGATAACTTAGTAATCTCAAGTCTAAAGACCACTAACACAACCGTCATGTGAGCTTTTCCATAGACACAAATGATCTCTCCATATGAAATTCTTATTTGAGTCAGTTCAGTGTACACGTCATTAGACAAGTACCTACATATTAGTTCCCAGTATCTCTTATACCTCAACTTATGAGAACAATTGCTTCGTTTTATAAAAGGAAAGAACATTATATGTACAAATCTTAATGGCTCTAATTAATGTCCAGTTTTAATAGAGTATTGACCATGAACATTTAAGAACAATGCTTTGATGCAATAAGAATTCTATAATTATTACAACTTTATAATTTTCTTTACAAAACATTTTTGTTTAAAGGACTTTATCCTTACTCTATATTCATTAATCAAATATTTGATTAATATTAAAGAAAAATAAAGCCTTTATTAAAAATTAAATATGGTACATGAACAAAATCAATGTCACATGTAACCAACCAATTGGCTACAAGATATATAAACTAACATGTTTCTATTAGGACCTTTTTGTGGTTAGTTTTTACTAGATCAGTAAACTACACTATCTTACGAGTCATATCAATTTATTTTTAGTGCAAAACTGAAATGCCCATGCGTTATTAAAATGTGTATAAAATTTCTTTTATCATGAATTCAAAAATCAATGCACATTGGACAATATTCTTTTTAAATATTGAGACAATGGTATATCAGATGATATTTTTTTAAAAAATACTTAGATGATAACTTATTAGATTGATCCGTGCTAACTTGTCAAATTCACGACCCGAGTTATGAAACCATGATAGTCCCATAGAAAATAAATTCCCAGCCAACAAAATATTGAACGATGAAATTGAAAAAAAAATTAATTTTTAAAAGAGGACATAAAAAGCCTGAGTTAACTCGAATAAACCTCCCAAATCCGTGACACGGGTCATGATAATGAGATTACCTCATGGAAAGCCAATTGAAAAACATTACGAAACTCAATTTCCCAACATTCAAATGTTAAAGGATGAGATTGAAATTTTTTTTTTTAATTTTAAGAAATGATAAAAAAAAAAATTGAGTCAACCTGAGTTAGCCTATCAAACCTATGAACTAGGCCGACTTTTCATGGGTTATGAGATCGAGATAAGTACGTAGAAAGCAAATCGAAATAAAGCATGAAATCCAATACCCAACCAATTCAATTTTGAAGGATGAATTTGAGAGAAAAATCAAACAACATAAAATACAAAAAAAAGACCCAATCCAACCCAGACTAACTTGTCAAACTCTAGACCCCAATTCCGATACCAAGATAACCCTATAAAAAAATAAAAAAAATTCACAAAGTTCAATGTTCAACGAACTTAATGTTGAATAATAAAATTGAAAAAAAAATCAATTAAAAAAAGATAAAAAAAAAACCCTGAAACAACCCAAGTTAACTTGCCAAACCTGTGACTCGATTTATGATACTGAAATAACCCAATAGAAAAAAAATGAACCTAATTCCTAGACATCTGATGACAATGATTAAGATAAGATGGCAACGTTGGAAGCCAGAATCAGAGCTATTGAAGGGGTAGATATGTACGACCTAGTACAGGTTGTGAAAATGAGTCTAGTCCTGAATGTGGTTGTACTAAAGAAGTTATTTGTTCCTGAATTTATCAAATACTCTTGAACTCAATCCCCATGACTTACCTAATATCCTATTACAATAAAATGATAGAAGTAGTGCGTGATGAGAAACTACTAATGTATTTTTTTAGGATAGTTTGAGTGGGGCAACTTTGAGCTGGTACATGAGATTGGACAGCACAAAGATCTAGAGATGGAAAGATCTGGTAGATGTTTTTGTCAAGCAATACAAGTATAACATGGGCATTGCTCCTGACAGAACCAACCTATCCAATCTGAAGAAAAGGGACAAGGAAAGCATAAGGGAGTATGCCTAGAGGTGAAGAGATCTAACTGCTCAAGTGCATCCCTCACTCTTGGATAAAACAATGGTCACTCTATTTGCTAATATGCTCAAGGTGTCGTACTACAAGCATGTGATATGTAGTTCGACATAATAATTGTTGCAGTATTTGAGCGCATCGAATAAGGAGTTAGGAGTGGTAGAGTTTCTGCGCCCATCGAGAAAAAAGGCTTCGAAGGGAAAAGAAAGGAGGTCAACTATGTTAAAGATGACTACAAGGGTAAGAAAAATCAATTCCAAAGCTACCACACTCCATCCCTTCCATCCTAAATTGCCAACATCAATCTCAACTCTCCATTTCCTACCAAAAACCTGAGCCCCAAAACTTCCAAACCAAAAACTAACTGAAAATTTCCCAAAGAAAAATTATCAACGAGTCCAAGAACAACTACCTCCATACCGCTACCCCTAAATGAGATGTACCAAAAGCTACTAAACATCAGGCATATAGCTCCAAAACCGTCGACACCTCTATAACCACCTTACCCTAATTGGTATAAGCTAGACCTCACTTGCGAGTACCATGCTGGCGCTGTAGGATATAACATTCATACGTGTAATGCCTTCAAGAAGAAGCTCATGTAGCTGATTAAAGCTGGGTGGATAACATTTGAAGAAACTTCAAACATAAGTACAAACCCCCTACTCAATCATGGTTTATGTAGTAGATCAATAAATGCACCTGAGGCGGAATGCCCGAGAAACCTAAGAGCACTGATGGCAAGAGCATGATGCGAAAAAGACAACATGGATTCTCAAGGGTGTCCATGATAAAGGATGAAGTTTTATCATAGTTTTTTGTCCACACCATTGATGAGATTCCTGGAAGATTTTTTTAGGGAGGCTGGCCGAAGAGGAAATGTACTAGCGTTGGAAAATGGAGCCTGTTCCCATTGCATCCAAAATATAACTACCTTTGTCTGATTATGCCTGCAAAATTATTTTGATTTTGTCATGTTTCAAATTGTTTTAGTCTTGTCAGCAACTTGACTCATAATGCCACAATACCTTCTTTGTCAAATGAGCCCTTTTTTTAATAAGATCATGTGTTTTCTCATGTTCACGACATGCCTTATTTTTTGTTGTTGTTTCACATAACACACCTACATCAGCACACCCTTTACTCACAAAACCACTGCACCAAGAATTCTTTAGTGTATTTCCCTTTCCCTAAAAAAAAAAACTATGCATGATCTCATGTTTTTTTAAAGGTTTCTGGAAAAATCAAAGTTTTAGTACAAAAACAAAAATTAAATTGGTGTTTGTTCTAATAGACAAGTTCTAGAAATCCAAGTTATCTCCTAAAAAGGTGCCATACACCTAGAAAAACCTGAAGAGTAACCTAAACACCATGGGATGACTTCAAAGCTGAGTTTTGGTTGAATGAATAATGAGAAACCATTTTGCACGATCACATGAAAGAAAGAAAAGCTTACCGAGTCTGAATGCATGCATTTAAAATGAGGAAAAACCCTATTTGATAATCATTTCACAAGGCTAAATATATCCTTTGCAGTTCCTAATGAGCCTATTAAGTTTCTCTTGAAAAATAACCTTGGCTGGGATCACACCCCACATTGGAGGACAAGTGCAAGAAATATACAAAAAGATTCTCAATGATTAAAGGTGCTCAAACAAAGCTAGGGTGGCATGAAAGAAACTAAAGAATAAAAAAAGGTTTGAGCATACCACAAAAATAACTAATATGATGATAATGCTCAAAACCAAATGAAGAAAAAAAATAAAGATGAAAAGCCTAAACCCAACACCAGGAGGCACGATGGAACATTTTGGAATTCAAGGTCTAGAAATCCATGGACCAAAAAGAGGTCGGGAAACAAGCACTAGTGATCCTTAGTCTTGAAATCCCTTAAACACCTTTCGAGCCTACAAATATCCTTTTTCTTTATAGCTAATAGCCAAGGCAGACAATCTGGATCGGTAGGCAATTTTCCCATGTGAAACAAGCTCCATGAATGCTTTGAAGACTGATTTTTTAAAACCCTCAAATTGAATCCTGAACCACTTTAACCAACAAAATATCACTTCACATTTTCACCAAAAGCAAAACAAAAATTTTCAACACATATAAAGACCTGTTAATAGGAATCACTTGAATTATTTTCAGAATAAGTTTGCTTTAAACCAATATCAAAGTGATTTCTGTGTCTGGAATAACTCTGAAATTCCAAAAAAATTTCATGAAAACAACTCCTTGTAAATAACCAAATCTTCTTTTGCACAACCTCATCCCTAAAGAAAACCTGAATTAAACACTTGGGGCTATGATTAGGCTGGGGGGTAATCCAACAAACACATAATAGGGCTGGCTCCATGATTCCCTTTCTAAGAAAATAGAAAATATAAGGCAAAGCTAACGACTTTTGAGATAAAGGTTTGTAAGTATGCTAAACTTGTTTTCTTGGTTGCAAGGACGCAAAAACCTTCAGATTTCAATAACTGTGAGATTTATTCTTCCATTTATTTTCAGTTTGTATTATGAATGAGTATGCTTGTTTTCCTATGCATATTTTCTATGATTGTTTATCTTAATTGCTAGAGCGGACTCTAAGTTATTATTGTGAACAATCTATTGCTAAGTTTGGTATCAAAACCAGAGTTGTGGTATATAAACTTGTGAAGCAACTAAGCTTGATAATTGTGGCGGAACTATGTTATTAAACTTAGGGAGAACATTCGATCAAAGCAACATAAGTTGTGGACAACTTGGTTGTTA
>Ga0307515_10003308_pt1 | contig 34064 bp, 10 predicted proteins | sample 17_EM_MG_FD_194513 | JGI IMG/M metagenome (GOLD analysis project Ga0307515, IMG submission 194513) | Populus trichocarpa ectomycorrhiza microbial communities from riparian zone in the Pacific Northwest, United States - 17_EM | ecosystem: Host-associated > Plants > Roots > Unclassified | place...
CGCGCTTGCTGATTTAGCCTCGCAGGATCAACCGAATTATTCTGCGACTGCTAGAAAATACTATATCGAACCGTACCACGCTGTCCCGCCGCCACCGGGGCCATCTGGGACCCTGTCGGGAAGGCGAGCGTTAGGAACCTCCGAAGGATAACAGAGGTGGGTTCCTATCCAGGAACTGCCATGTCGTGAGCAGCGATGCAGCAATCTGTAGATTTGGAAGCACAGAGACAAAGACGTGGTCAATTCGTGTGAAGATATGGGCTTTATTCTGGGCCGAATCACCCCATGTCCCACCATCGCGAAACTTTAACAGCCCTATCCACCACCAAAGCTCTCCCCCCACCACATTCCTCTCCTAGAACCCCATTCTCTGCTGCAGAATTCAAAGGTTTCTGAAGCTAAGCGTGCAGCGCGACGTCAGAAATTCGTCTATAACCTTTAAGTTAGTATTACTCAATTCAGCTCGTGCAAAATACTTAACTATCATGCCCCATGCTAGAAGCAGATCAGCCAAGAGTCATCCGCGCTTGGCCATGAACCTGATAGCGTCCGTCATGCATGCCAGCAACGACAAGACATACATAAACATCCGAGTCGTGAGGCAATCCACGGGGTGTCGTGAACTCATCGGTAATGGCCGCGTTGCCGAGAAATCCAACGCTAACGCCTTTCGTGAGATGAAAAATAATGCCATCCGTGCGAGGCTGCACATTCATAAATGAACCGTGGGGAGAAAGGGTAGCGAATTCGTTCCATGTATCATAAACTCCGGTATCAAGCCGCAGAAGGCCTCTTCTGGCAAAAATTATATAAGAGGTCCACCAGCAAGCCTGTCTTGCGACGTTATCAGACAGTGGCTGAATCGCCCACTCCGAAAGAACCGTCCCAGGTGGCCGCGCTCCCATGCTAGGTAACTTGATAACATGAAAAACCGGCCGATTTGCATCTTGTTGTGGAACGACCGGTAAGGTAGCGTTTACGGCGGTGGTCTGGGCAAATATATCAGCCATGATAAAACTTCTTTGGTTTCTAAATGATGATGTTTAGTGGGGTGGGATAGATAGGTTGGGTTAAGGGACAAGTGTCCAAGGTGTTTTCTTAGAACTGGAGAAAAACGATGTAGGGAAGCTTGTTTGCCATTCGGAGAGTGTCAGTAGAAACTGTTTATATACTGTATAAGGCGGACATGAATTGTAGTTTGGTATATGCCGCATGGTTGGTTGGTTATTTCTCACGCCCAGGTGGACGTGCGGAGTGTGACGTGACACCACCAATAAAGAGGTGTAACGTGACACCACCAACAAAGAGGTGACAGCTTTATCGTACGATTTCGTGGGCGAGCGGTCCGCAGCTCTGTAAGATGGCGACTCGGGCTGGTAGTTCGCTTTGCGCTGCCCGTCGCAGTCAAAACGGTGCGCTCAGACACAACGACGCTACCAGCGCGCGACGCATGGGACTGCCGTTGTCCATGTCGGGCTTACAGCTCGGCGAGGTCACGGAAAAACCCGGCAAGGTCAGAAAGTTCAACGGGGTCAGAACTTTAAGTTTAACTTTGTGACGGGGTGCAGCTGAGCAGGGTCACAGAAAAGTTGAACAGGGTCACCGATGGGGGTCGCGAAAAGTGAACGGGGTCACCGATGGAGCCACCGGAAAAAGGTCGGCGGGGCTACACTTTTAGCCATACAAAATGCGCATCAATAACCACAATTTACTTTAGCAACTGTATGCACTAAATATATAATGCATATGCTAAATATATGCGTATATAATTAGAAAATACTTATATTAAATAGCTTATTAATAGATATATATATTTAATATATATTTAATATATATATAGGAAATACTATAGCGTAGCCTATTTTATATAAAACCAATAAATATATATTTTATACTATAATAACCTAATTTATTTATTTAATATAGCTGTCAAAAACAGACTCTACACCTATACGTGATGACGGCTACGAACCTAGGTCTTCGAAGTTTAGACTTAGAGCCAACGCAGAGATGTTGCATAGCGTGCGGTAAGACCTAGTGGTGGTAGTTGTGAGTATTGTGGGCAGTGGTAAAAAAATTTCACATAGGATGGTGAGATCTCGAAAACTACCACTGTTGGTACCCCTTACGATAATGGCTACTATACTATCCTCCTATTAAGGTACCTGTATAATCTAATATAGATACGCAGTTTTTAATAATATCCCTAAAAAACCCTAATAGAAAGCATTAACGACCTTATATTAATAACTAGATAAGCGCGAATAAACAAACGAACGAGTAAATATACGGCCCCTCCAAACCCCTAGGGCGATCGCCCGCGGAGCATACGGTCACTTGCTGTACTACCGTAATACTACTAAAAGGCAGCTAGATAACCCTATACGGTTTTCCTTATCTCCTCTTAATAGAGTAGTGCTCTTAGAAAGGGCCTAGTAACTAGGGCCTAGGTATAAAAGATACCTAAATACATATATATATAAATCCCGCTTTTGTCTTTTAGTATTAGGATAGTAGAATAGATAAATCCCCCTTACGCCTTTAATAAGGCTTAGGGGGGGGGGGGGTAAGGCGTATATAGTAATGGTTAATAAGAGATAGTATATAGGAGGTAGTTAAGATATAGAATATAACTATATATAGCAATTAATTGGTAAGGCCTAGCTAGGATATAGTAAACCCTAGCTTTAGATAAGCTAGAAAAGGAAGTAATAGTTCCTAAGGAGTTTAAAATATCTGAGGAGGACGTAGCTATAGGCCTATAGGGCCGCTGCTACGTGTAGGCATAGTAATTTGGTGTTTTTTTATCCTACTAAGGTAGCTTATAGGGTTTTTCCTCCCCTAATATATTAGGGGTTTTCTTCCTATAAATTTATAAGTTTCCCCTATATACGGAGTAGTCTGCGTAGGCCGCATAGGATTTATATTAGACGTTAAGCAATAAACTTATTACTATTTATTTAATATTATAATTAATAAAAAATGTATATTAAATATATATACCTTAAGCATTATATAATATTTTTTTATATTATATTATATATATTAAGTAAATTTTATAATGCAATTTATTTTATATAAAATACAAAAGCAATATTTTAAAAAGTAATATATAAAAAAAAAATTAGGTAAATGTATAAAGCAAGTATATACCTTATATATGCTAAAATTATACACTATATATATAGGTTATTCTATTTATTACTATATATACCCTATATATAACTTATACTTTTTTATTTATTAAATATTTTAAATTTTATAAAATAAATTTTTTTAGTATATATATGCATTACATATATAAAAATTTTAGTGGAGTTATAAATTAAGCAAAATCACAAAGTTAAACTTAAAGTTTTGACCTTTGTAAACTTTTTAACCCCCTTAAATTCTTTTATAATTTTACTAAATTGCAACCCCTATATTAAAAAAATTTATTTTATAAAATTTAAAATATTTAATAAATAAAAAGGTATAAATTATAATAATAATTATTCATTGCTTAACGTCCGATTTAGATCCCTGTTAGGCTTACGCGGACTACTCCTTATGTATATATAGAGAGAAAACTCTAAGAGAAAACCCCGTGATCCGTCTCCCCGCCTTTTAGGACTCGCCTACTTAGCGCCTAAGATAGTATAAATTATATATAGGGCATATGCGGTAATAAAATATAATAATTTATATATATAGTATATAGTTTTAGTATATATAAGTGTATAATTACAGCACCTGTTGTACTAACCGCGTGCCTACGCGTTCGGTACACTGGCTACGCGTTTACGCGTTCGGTGTATTAACCACCCACTTACGCGTCTAGTGCACTCCTAGGGCACTAACTAATTAAGGGGGGAGAACGCATTAGTATATAGACTATATAGTCTGCTTTAATATAAGAGACAGTTACTACTATCCTAAAGAGTATATAATACTATACGTATTTCGTGCCCCGGGATATAACTTACTTATATTATTAAGTTAGTATAAACACTAATTAGTAAGCGCGCACAGATTAGCAATTACTTAATACCCTCCCGAGCGATATATAACAGCAACCACCCGTTTAAACTCCTAGTATAACCTACTAGAAGGTCAAAAGTCGGGGATTGCGGACTTATTACCAACTCTATACACTTATTTAAGTCTTAGTACGGTTTATTAGAAGTTTATAAATGCGAATATAGACCTATATAGAACTCCCCATCCTTAAACCTTAAACCCCTATTCCTACTACGACCTCCCTTAAACCCTTTACGGAAACCTCTTACCCTCCTATAAATCACTATAGACCCGCTAATTACCTTTATAGACCGTTATAAGACCTTATAGAGACCCCCTACCCTCCTATAAGCCGTTACGGACCTATTAATTACCTTTACGGACCGTTATAAAACCCCTTACCTTTCCGCGAACTATTATGGACCCGCTAATTACCTTTACGGAACACTATAAGACCTCTTCCACCCGCTACGTACTACACGATATAGTATAGCAGATATTAGCAAGCAAATTAATAAAGGTTAAGAAAAGTAGAGGTAGGGAGTTAACCTTACGTCTATAACTAATGTTAACAACTATATTAAATTTAAAATCCTTAAGTACGAATACTTTAAGCTTATAAATAATGACCTATAGGAGTAATACTAGGAAGACTTTGCGGACTTTACGGAAGCTATTTTTAAGGCCTATAACTCTACTACTATCTGTAACCTACGGACCCTTTTACGTAACTAAGGTATATAGGTTAAAAGGGACAAATAAGTTACTGTTATATGGTCCTTATATAATATAATATATAAGAAGGACTAAACGGAATAGACTAAAGAGGAAATCCTAGACTAGGCTAAAGAAACTAATAAACTCTTTACTTCTTCTAAACTTAATAGGATTGCTAGCCTTATACCTAACCTACTTTACTAAATTCGTCCTATAAACCTAAGCGATTTTAGAATTAATCTTACGGGCTAAGGTATACCTAGTACTTAAGTTACGGACCGTAATACCCCTGTAACCTAAATTATGGACTATAATACCCCTATAAATTAAATTATGGACTAAACCCCTTCCGTTATTTAAGTTATAAATCCATAAACTACCTAAGTAAAGACCTATAGCAAGGAGCTAGCTAACCTAGCTAAGCTCTATACCGACGAATCTAAGTATAGCGGTAAAAACAACAACTTTAACTTTAAACAAACTATCTTTACGGACCTTTATTAGAAGGCCGATATTCCTAAATAGGAGTTTAGCTAAGCCTACTCTACTATACTGCGCGGCCTAGCACTTAACTATTACTATACCAACCTTAAGAGCAACCCCCTTGGTATTCCCTTTAATAAGCTATATAAAGCCATATGTAACTACTTTAAAGGACCGGAATATAAGCGTAATATCCTTACCTAATAGAATGTAACTAAGTTACGGACTGTAATAGACAAGAATCCTAAAAAATCGACTATAGAGTGCCTGCAAATCCTTATTAAAAACCTCCGCCACCTATAGCACGGTCTTAATATTAAGCTTTAAACGGATGACTTCCTGCACAATAAACTTATTACGGCTTACTAAGAAATGGAACCCTATAAATACGCCTATTATAAGCCCGCAGATACTATAGCTAGCCTTATTAATGATTTACGGTCCTCTATTATAACGTACAAAGCCTTAAACCCGCTAGGTAGTACTTAAGCCTTTATTACGGACCTACAAAATATATAAACTAACTTAGATGCCTACTTTACGGACCACCGCTATCGCTAGCAGTACCCGCATCGACTAAGTCCTACCTGTAACCCCCGCAGTAACTCTTATACAAAAGTATACCCCCATAGACAAACTAGTTAGAAATGCTTTGTATATAGTAAGGAAGGATATTAGTCTATAAGGTATACCTAGGAAGAATATAATAGGTCTAAGAAGAGATTTAATAAACAGATTAACTAGTTTATCTTAGAATACAAAGGAGAGGAAGTAGAGGAGTCCCTTAACGAGTTAACGGAAGCCCTTATAATTAACTTTAACTTAGATACTTAGGAATAGGAGATCTTAGAGACATTCTTAACTACTTTTAGACTTTTTACGGACAGCTAAGCCTTTAATACTATAACCATATTAGCCGACCGCTCCTTTATATACTTAATTGCACCTAAAAACCAGTCCGTAAATATACCCGTTAGACCTATTATAGACGCTATAGACCGTAAACAGGACCTATTTGCATATATTACTATAGAATGCTATACCCCTAAAGAATTCTATAGCGTTATAATTAATATAAGTGCCTCTAAGAAGTCTACTATAGGTTACGGATAATACCTTATATATAAGACCACCGTAAATAATAATACGGATATTAATACTACGCAAACTGGGGCCGTAAACGTCCAATTTAGCATCGGCTTAACCATATTAATTAGATTAGTTGCAGTTAAGACCCTAATTATCCTAGTTAACTTCCACGTAGTAAAAGCGGATACCCCTTTTCTACTCTATCTTGCAGACATAGATAGGTTATAGGTTTACTATAATAATATTACGGACACTGTAATTAGCCCCGCAACTACCCTAGGAAGCAAGTATGCCACCCTACCAATTATATAACGATTTGGACACCCGTTCCTTATATAGGGAGAGACTTTACGGACCTATATTTAGGAATCTTTTAACTATAACCTATACCACCTTACCAGTACTAAAATCTATCGCCTTCACTACTGTTTTAGCCACCCGTCAGCCGAAAAGCTATATAGAGTCCTTAAACGCTCTGGATACGACGACGTTAATAGAAAGGTAATTAACTACTTAACCAAATACTGCTTCTTTTGCTAGAAATACGGACGTTCCCTAGGCTGATTTAAGTTTACCCTTTATAAGGACCTTAACTTTAACCACTTAATATACGTGGACATTATGTATATTAATGGCAGCCTAGTATTACATATAATTAATAAGGTAACCCACTATTAAGCCGCCCGTTAGTTGTAAAATATATTTATAAAATATACTTAGGATATTTTACGGACCTACTAGATTAATATATACCTTAGACCCCCTAAATACATTACCCATAACGCTAGTAGGAACTTTATTAGTAAAGAATTTTAATAGTATACTATGGCCATAGCTATTTTAACAAAAGCCGTTCTAGTTAAGGCGCACTAGTCCGTTAGGCTTATTAAGTAAGCTTACCTAGCTCTACAGAGAGCTTACTAGATTATTACGGACGAGTATAAGAATATCTAAAAGGAACTGGCTTTACAGATGGCCGTAAAAGCTATTAATAACACCACTGGCCCTAACGGACTAGTACCTACCCTCTTAGTCTATGGAGCCTACCTAAGAATAAGCAAACTAGACCCTCCTACCCCGTCCGTTATAGATTAAGCAGCTACAATACAGAAGGCAATAGCCGAAATAGTCAAATTACGGGCCAAATAAACTGTTAATAACACCCTATACTACCGCAACGGACTTAATATAACCTTAGTTTACAACCTCCCACTTAATTCTAAAGTCCTTATATGGCGTAAGAGTGGCAATTAGACTAGACCTTACCGTTTACTAGCTGTAGAAGACGAGACGTATTGCGTATAACTTCCTAGCGGACCAACTAACTTTAGAAGCACGTCCGTAAAACCCTATTTTCGGCCCGAAAATACCTATAATATTAAGCTAGACGAACTAGAAGCAACCGCTAAATTAAATAAACTAGAAGCACCCGCCGAATTAGATAAACTAAAAGCACCCTTACCTACCCTAGAGGTCCCCTAGAAACCCACTAAACCTACTAAACCTGCTATAAAGCGTGGCCGAGGACGCCCCCGTAAGAACCCTATAATAGAGAATTACCTAACCTCCGTAGGCACATCCGTAAAGTAATCTCCGCCTATAGATATATTAGTTCTAGTATAGGAAACCCCTTTTACGGACTTACGACGTAAAGAGATTAACGGACTACTTAAGAAGGGCGTCTTTGCGGTTATAACGGAAAGAGATATTCCGCAAGGCGTCCGTATATTTAACTCACGCTTTATTAATAAAATTAAGCACCCTAGTACTAACAAAGCCTTTAAAAAATTAAGGCTTATTGTATAAGCTTATAACGATTAGGGAAAAGACTTAGTCCTTATATAATTGCCTATAATTTAACAGGTTAGTTAACGGATTATACTTATACTTACGCCGGGACTATAGCAAATAAAACCTACAGCCCTTTACTTACGGGATATCTTATAAGCCTACATGCAGTCTAATACCTACCTAAATAGGGATATCTTTATACGACCACCCTATAAGCTTAACCTATAACTAGGAACAATTTTATGGGTTATAAAACTACTTTACGGAGTGCCGGAAGCTAGAAACCACTAGTTTAAGATATACCACTAGTATTACGTTAGTAAACTTAAAATAGAACAGTTAACCTACGACCCCTACCTCCTATATAGCCTATTAAACGGCCTTAGTATTATTAGACTCTAAATAGATAATACCCTCTTCCTAGCAGACTAAACCTTTACGGACGCTAAAGAAACTAAACTATAAAAGGCAAAGTTCTTAGTAAAGCCGTAAGAGCAGTTAACTAAGTAGACTCTAATTAAGTTTAATAAAGGCCTAATTATATAAAAGGGCAACCTAATTAAGCTGACTTAGGAACGCCAAGCTTAAAACCTAAAGCCCGTTATAGCAAAGCCTACAGACCTTACCAGCTCCTATAGAGAAACCCGTAAAACCGTAAATATAAAGGATTAATACATTACATAGTATGCAAGAGGCGCCTATATTACCACAGTCTGTTAACCCAAATCTGCCTACGATTTATCTTTTACGGCTTAGGTAATAGATCCGCAAGAAGAAAATATTAAGCAGCTTAATAAGCGCATTTAGTGGCAAATTAATAATATAGTAAGGGGACTTACTTTTATACCACTAGACCTAAATTCCCTTAGCTTACTAGTATTTATAGATACCTCCTTCGCCAATAATAGGGACCTATTATTACAAATTGGCTTTATAATTATACTTACGGACCATAATTAGGACGTAAATATACTGCACTAGTCTTTAATTAAATATAAATAAGTAACCCGCAGTATACTAGCTTCTAAACTATATATATTAGCTTATAGCTTTAATATAGCAGCCGCAATTAAATTAACGGTCTAGAAGATTCTACAACTGGAGTAATTACCCCTAGTTTTATACACTAATTTAAAGTCCCTTTACAACTGCCTAGTTAAACTAGGTATAACGCAGAAGAAGAGGCTTATAGTTAACCTAATGTGCTTACGTTAGGCCTATAAACGACGTAAGATTACGGAGGTTAAATAGATTAGCAGCGGAGATAACCCAGTGGACGCTATAACTAAGGCAAAGCCGTGTTAAGCTCTAAAAACCCTAATTAATATAAATAAGCTTAATCTAAAGGTTATAGAATGGGTAGAACGAGACTAACGGAGCACTTACGGCTCACCTACAGCCCATCGGAAGGCCGTACGGTTTATTTTACGGACCGTAAGCAGGACTTACGGCCAGCTTAGAGCACCATTTAGAAGGCAGCCCAGAAGGCACCTTAGGAGGGATTTCTTATGTATTTCCTTTATATTTTACAGTTTTATTAAAGCAACTACAGAGGCCGTATATAAGTGGTTCTATTTTTTAAGTACCGCCAGTGTATAATTACAGCACCTGTTGTACTAACCGCGTGCCTACGCGTTCGGTACACTGGCCACGCGTTTACGCGTTCAGTGCACCAACCACCCGCTTACGCGTCTAGTGCACTCCTAGGGCACTGACTAATCAAGGGGGGAGGACGCATTAGTATATAGACTACGTAGTCTGCTTTAATACAAGAGACAGTCACCACCATCCCAAAGAGCATACGATACTATACGTATTTCGTGCCCTGGGATATAACTCACTTATACCATTAAGTTGGTACAAACAATAAGGCATATACTTACTTTATACATTTACCTATTTTATTTTTATATTTTATATAAAATAAATTGCGCTATAGGATCTATTTAGTATATATAATATAATATAAAAAAATATTATATAATGCTTAATGTTAGAATATATAGACAGAGGTTACGTAGTTATATATCTTTAATTAGTCATCCTTATAGTGACTTATTAGCCCCCTACTTAGGCACTACAATCCTTACGATTCTCTACGTTCTAAAAAGAAAAGAATACGAATCAAAACCACCTATATTGCAATTGCAGTATTATCTGGAAGTGATACTAACACTGATTAGTGATATCACAGATTAGGAGTCCGGTATTATTATAAAGAGAGATAACACGCGATCGCTCCTACCAAGGCCCGTCGATCACGTCGCGTTTGCTAAGGAGAACCCTTCCTATATAGGCCCTAGGAACTTAAAGAACTAACTCCTACTAAGGCTTTATTTAGTTCGCGTCCACTATATAAATTAACTACTTAACATATAAGATCACGACCTATACCACGATCTACGCTAGTTATTATATCCGATATAGGAATCCAACGTCTAAACTAGGGCAATGGGATTACCCTAACTAATAAGACTACTATAGAAGATGTTACTAACTATATTAACTTTAAAATTAATAAGTATACTAAGCGTAACTTTAAGGATAAAAGCTTATGGGAATTATACTAAGAGGACTTTAATAATTTTAAAGTATAGATATTTAAGGACGCTAATAGGTCTGCAATTAAGGGACTTAAACAACTACTCTGACGTAATGGAGTATAGGTCTTTAATAAGAAGAGCAAGTCAGTACCATAAGCACTATACGATGTCGCTTACGAGGACAACCCTATAGAATAGTTAGATGCAGAAATTAAGCTATTTATTAATAATGAAGGACCTTTTAATTAATATGTTATTAACCGTCGTCTTAAATCACGTCCATTAACTCCTTTGATGTCGTTTGCTACTCCAGCTTCAGCTGTCTCAAATGACCTTCCTCCTACGGCCGAGCTCCCCTTGCCTACGAACGTCACGGCTCCCCCTACGAACATCACGGCTCCCCCTACGAACGTCACGGCTCCCTCTACGAACGTCACGACTCCCTCTACGAATACCCTAAATACACAACTAATAGAAGCTAAAGTCACCAATAATTACGGTAGAGACTTAGCAACCCTGGTAAAGATGTATACAAAGGAAAGCAAATATAGTGGAGAGGATAATAACTTCGACCGCAAGCTTACAATTTTTAATGACCTTTGTGACAGAGTTGATATACTATAAGTGGTAAGGATTAAAGGCTTTCCGACAATGCTATATGGTATTGCTCTTAATTTCTACTATAGGAATAAGGCAACCTATATTACTTTTAATGGCATCTATAACGCTATACGTAACTACTTTAAAGGACTAGAATATAAGCGTGGAGTTCTAACAAAGTGAAACGCTATAACTCTTAAGACAGTAATAATAAAGAGCGAAGGCAAGTCTATAGAGGACTGCTTATAGCTATTACTTAACAACTTTTGTTACTTATAGCATGGTCTTAACGCCAACCTCTATAATAACGATTTCCTCTATAATAAGCTTATCGTCGCTTATTAAGACGTCGCTGCTTACTAGGCAGCTTGCTCTAACCCGCCTACTACACTCACCGGCCTTATAAACAGCCTACGATCGTCAATTATTACTTATAAGAAGATTAATAGTACTATAGGACAACCCGCTAACGTGTTCTTACAGCCTATAGAACAGCCCGCCGACGTGTTCTTTACTAACCGTCGCTACTACTAATTGATATCTCGACCAAGTTCATTAAATAGTTGTTACGGTAACAATAACACTAGGACGTGCTTCGTGTATAAGAGAGGAGACTATTAGTTAACTAGGTATACTAAAGAAGAAGGTAACAAAGCAAGAGAAGGACTTAAGAGACATATCCACTAGTACCTTGTGGATAATAATATTAACGATAATTTCGACAAGGATATAACGGCCATAGCACTTAATACATTAACTCTAACTGCAGTTCTAACTACCACTAGCAGCAATTTCTTCTACGACGACTATGGTGTTAAGTACTTTATAACTTTAAATGGACTAATACTAATTAAAACCGCCAAGAATATAGTCACGTCTATAAACAACAATGCCTTTACCTATAGCCTTACTAGTAGTATAGAACCTAGTGGTACGGAACCTAGTATAGCAAGGCGCGGCAACGTTAGCAATAAGAGTAGTAACGATAAGGGCAAGAGCGCCACCTACTTCTGCGACGACAATAATGACGACAATAACCCTCCTAATCTACTAGAGTTTATAGTTAATATTAACTTAGACGAACTAGTTAATATAGAGAACCTTACTGTTAATATCAACTTCCTTAACTATTATTTTAACAATGACGGATAGAACTATAGATGCTTAGTTGTCAGCCCTTCTACCTGTTTTTCCCCTATAGTCTGCGACAGCTCTACAACTCTTACACCTTCCGAAACCGCTACACCTTTGGCTCTAACTTCAACTACGCTCTTTAATTAGCTTATTTAATTTCTCTTAGTAGATAGGGGAAATAGATTAATGGTTTTTCCTACTACCCACGCTCTTTCTATAGATTATTTAATAATTTGGCATAAAGCCTATTATCCTTCTTTCTTTTTATAAATGTCGCTAGTATCGGAATATATAGACAGAGGTTACGTGGTCACGTGTCTTTGATTAGTCATCCTTATAGTAACTCATTAGCCCCCTACTTAGGCACTGCGATCCTTATAATCCTCTACATTCTAAAAAGAAAAGAACACGAATTAAAACCACCTATATTGCAATTGTAGTATTACCTAAAAGTAATACCAACACTTAAAGTATATATATTTAATATATATATTTTATTAATTATAATATTAAATAAATAAGCTAGGTTATTATAATATAAAAAAAAAATATATATATATATATATATTGCATATACCTAGTATATACTAAGTATATACTTATTAGTTTTATATTAAATAGGCTGTGCTATAGTGTCTCCTATATATATACTAAATATATATTAAATATATATATTTATTAATAAGCTATTTAATACAAGTATTTTATAATTATATATATATATATTTAGCATATATATTGCATATTTAGTATATATAGTTACTAAAGTAAATTGTGGTTATTAATATGCGTTTTATATAGCTAAAAGTATAGCCCTACTAACCTTTTTCTAGTGGCTCTATTAGTGACTGTAAGGGTTATTTTGGCCCTTACTCGGCTGCATCGCCTAGGAGCTCTCAGGGGTAGCCAAGGCCTAGCCGAAGGCTAGGCTTGGCACCTCCTTATAAGCTCCTCGGGCTTGCAACCCTCATCGGTTCGTCTCTCTGTACGAGGCTATTGCCTACCCTCATTACCATATCGTCCTCTTCCATCGACTCTCCTTGTGACTCATGCTCGGCTTGCCTGCTCCCTACCGTACACCTGGGCAAATATGCCTCACAGTGACCCCGTTTAACTTTTACCGACCCCTATCGGTGACCCTGTTTAACTTTTTTATAACTTTGCTTAGCTACACCCCGAGTTCTGACCCCTGTGAACTTTTTAACCCCCCTAAGTTTTTCTATGACCTTGCCAAGTTACGACCCCACTTTGTGACCTTGCTCAGCTTTTGACCCCAATGAGTTTGCGTATATGCAGCGCATATACCAATAAATTTTCCAATGCAGAATATATACCAATAAAATTTTCAATGCAGAATTTGAAAGCTTTGATAAATAAAAAAATTATATAACGCATGAGATGCATATGCCCTGCATATGCATTCCAACAGTTGCGGTATGAAATAAGCGAACTAAGTCATCAAAACATGGCCCATGCATATGCGTCGCATATCCACAACAACAGCAGTCGCACAACGCACACCACAGGCATGTACTGCATAACCTATACATAAGCGTTGCATATGCTAACATCTGGCTAGGGCAAGATTGACACCTGAATTTCACTCTCGCATACGCTGTGCCTACGCTTACCATGAACAACCTCACAATCGCAAACTTTGGAAATCCGCAGGTGGCCAATGCTACCAACCCTAGCGCCTTCGGGTACCACCATGGTGAGCATATGTTTTATATATGCCCAAAAAAAGCATATATTAATAAAAATATACAGGCCCGATCCCCAATCCTAACCCCAATTAGGTAATACTAAATTAATTATAAAAAACATATATATAAGGTATATATTTACAATAAATAAAACATGTGCTATAATAGTAACTATTAGTAAAAGGGGTAAGTAAATATAGCGCCGCATATCTATAGCATATACTAACCTTATATAGTCCTAGCTGTAATAGTTTAAAATAATACAAGTAAATGTTAAAAAAGCTCTACGTAAAAAGTGTACATATGTTAAATATAAACTAGATCCACCTAATTAGGGCTCTTAACAATTAATTTTATCGCGATTAGATTAGATTATAATAATAATTTATTGCTTAACGTCTAATACGGATCCTATGCGGCCTACGCAGACTACTCCATACACAGGGGAAACTTATAAATTTATAGGAAGAAAACCCCTAATATGTTAGGGGAGGAAAAACCCTATAAGCCACCTTAGTAGGATAAAAAACCCCAGCTTGCTATGTCCGTCCGTAGCGGCGGCCCTATGGGCCTACGGCTACGTTCTGTCCTCCTTAGATGTTTGAACTCCTTAGGAACCACTGTTTCCTTTACTAGGACATACAGTCCTTACGATTAATTAATTGCTATACTATTATTTCCCATATCTTGGCCATCCCCTGTGTGCTATCTCTTGTTTAACTATTGCCATATACGCCATACCTCCCCCCCCCTAGGGCCTATTAAAGGCGTAAGGGGGATTTATCTATAAACTACTACTATACCATACTATAAGGCAGCGGGATGTGTATACCTGGGTATCTTTTATGCCTAGGCCCTAGTCACTAGGCCCTCGCCAAGGGTCACTACTCCTTAAGAGGAGACAGGAAAACCGTACGGTATTATCTAGGCTGCTAAATACTTTCGGTATTTAATAGTTGATAGTAAGTAACCGCATGCTCCGCGGGCGATCGCCCTAGGGGTTAAAAGGGGCCGTATATTTGCTCATTACTTATTACTTATTTACATTCGCTCGTTTATTAATATAAGAGGTCGTTAATGCTTTCTATTAGGGGTCGGGGGATACTATTAAGTGCTATGCATCCATATTAGATCGTATAGGTGCCTTAATAGAAGAATAGTGTTGCTGTTATCGTAAGGGGCACTCAGTAGTAGTTTTTGAGATCTCACCATCCTATATAAAAAATTTTCACTACCGCCTATAATACTTATAACCACCACCACTAGGTCATATCGCACGCTGTGCGACGTCTCTGCATTAGCTCTAAGTCTAAAACTTAGGTTTGTAGCCGTCACCACGTACAGGTGCAGAGTCCGTTTTCGACGGCCTAGATTAGATTATAATCGTATCGATAAGAATTCCTAGAATCGCGATAATCCGATTATAATCGCGATTATTCTTGGCATTTCTATAATAAAATTCTCATACAAATATCCTTGCTTTTTAGGTTCTATTTATACGACATAGTTTCTGACTTAGGGTGTATACGGTTGCAGCTCTAGATTAAATCTGGAGGCTTTAAGAACTAAGTTAATCTAGAGCCTTAATCTAATTTAATCTGGCGACTTTTTGACCTAGAGCTCCTTTAGATTGATAATTGCGTCAAATTCGCATGCTTTACCGTATATAGTAGTTAAACTTAAGCTCTTGGCATTAGATTAATCTAGAGCTTTTTTTCTAGATTAATCGTTAAGTTAAATCTAGAGCTCTGCTCGTGCGCCCGTCTAATTGCCCACTATGCCCCTACTGCCCTTACCGATAACGGTATTACTACTACAACTGTAAGCCCTATATAACGTCTTTTTTTTAATTCTTACTATTGCCATTTAGATTTAACTATTTAGCGTTTATATTTAATATACTAATATATAGCAAGGGACGTTATAGATGATATAGTTACTAGGATAATAGGTTCCTAGGACAATTAGGACAGTTAGGAAAATTAAAATCCTATTAGGAGGCCTCTAGGATCTTAGCACCCTAACAATTTACTAATGTAGAAATAGTATCTTAAAGGAGTAGAAATAAACCTCTAGTTTATATAAGAGTAGCTTAGCTATAGATTAGCTAGGGCTGCTGTGTAGCTTAATGCACGATTTTTAACAATTACGAGTATCTTATTGTAAGAATCTTGTAATCGTTAAGAACCCTACACCTAATCCTGCCTCCGCCTTATCTGCCGTCAATTCTATAATATAAATTATATATCTATACTTTTTATATAGTATATGCTGACAACAAATATAGCTGTAACATTGTAGTAAATAGCACGCAAATATGCGGCTGGGTTTTTATTGCCAAGCCAAGTGTATATTCCGCATATATATAGCATTTACGTTTCTATTAATATAGTTGCAATATTACTATTATATCCGCAACGAATACAATAGTGCCTGTATATATTCCTATATAGTTATAACTAAAACATATGTTTACTATATGCAATAACTAATCTTTTTATTATAAACATATTAATTGCAAAATTAATTATAGGGAAAAAGTATATGCCTAGTATATATTATGTATATACAACGCTAATACAATATAGCGCTTTGAAATGGTTTTTTTTTTTAACAATTAGCAGGATACTAAGTGTTACAGTGCTGTAATAAAGTAGACTAAATAACTACGTTGTGGTATAAAGAGGAGAAGAAGATGGAAAGGAGGTATTGTATACAAATAGTAGGGCCAGCCGCCAAGGCGCTAGTGGTGGGCCAGCTAGCAGTAGGAAACAGTACGAGACAGTATGTAACAGGTCAGTGCCATGACAGTACTCCTCTCCCCTAGAAGGTTTGGTCCCTAAACTAAATAAGTAATTCTAAAAATAGGCAATACGCGGGGACTAGTTTTTATCGCGAAGATATTAGTTCTACTTACTGCCCTTAACCAAGCTAATAGCGATTTTCTATCCCTGGGATAGAAAATCCTAATTAGTTAGGTTAGTAAATAAAGTCGGTAGAACTCTATACCACCACCAGAATTAATCTGCGTGGCGTTTCGCGGCGTTTCTTAGCAAGAATCTAGCTAATTAGATAACTTCGACCGGCGGTTAAAGTTCTATAACATCTTAACCACCATAAATTAATATTGTGGTCGGCCACGACCTTATAACTTTTTCTTATCTTATACCCAGTCTAGGGGTCTAGGCTTCTTAGGGTATTGTTTATAGAACTTAAGTAGTACGCGCTCGCACCCTTTTAGGGATTTCTCGGGTTCCTAGGTTTCTTTATTATAATACTTCCACTTAATACAATATATTAGGCCGTGCTCGTCTATTTGTTCATTATATACATTAAGGATCTTTTTAAATTCCTACTTGTCCGTAATATTACTATTATTATCTCTTTCGGCTATCCTTCCTATAACATTATAACGTTCCTCTTTATTAATGCGTACTTAGCTAGGGATCTCTTTAGGGAACTAGAGGCGGACTTTTAAGGTATAGAAAGACTTATTAATACGGATGTGGTCTAGGAGGTTAACTATAACTACTCCTCTATAGGCAGCTAGGACAGGCTAGGGTCCGTCCTAGTTACCGTCCCACTTCCTCTTAGGCCAGTTAGTCTTTATATTTTTAAGGCTAACTATAACCATATTATCCTTTTTAAATATTATACCTTTATCCCGCTTTATATTAGCGTTATCTTTATAGCGTTTCTAGGAGATATAAGCTAAGGCCTTAAGCTGGGTTAAGATACGCTTAAAGCGGTTGGCAATAGTATTAGCTTATAAATACTCCTTCTTTATATATACAGACAGGGCTAACGGTTAGGGGCCCGCTGGTTTAACGCCTAAACGTAGGTTATAGCCATAGTTGGCAAAGAACGATGAGATTCCCGTAGTCTTGTTGACCTAGTTATTTATAGCAAACTCGGTAAGGGGGAGCTAATCTACCTAGTTGTCTTAGGTAAAGCTTACAAAGGCGTATAGGTACTTATTTATTGCTACATTAACAATCTTAGTCTAACTATCTATTTTAGGATGCTATATGGAGCTAGGGCTTAGAGTTACTTTTAGGCGCTAGTTTAGGCGGCACTAGAAGTTAGAAATAAATAAAGAGCCTCTATTAGAAACGATAGTACTTAGAGCGCCGTATAACTTATAGACAGTATAGATAAATACTTTAACAAGTTCCTTAGTATCTAAGCTAGTAATAGGAATAAAGTGTCTTATCTTCGTTAGGCGGTCAACAACAATAAAGATATATCTATATGTTTTGCAGTTACAAAGGCACTTAGGTAGGTCAACGACGTAATTAATAGAGATATCGGTCTATAGGCGGACTGGTAGTTCTAGTAGTTTTAGGAAACCAGGCGGTGCTAAATATAGGGTCTTTATACGGAAGTAGAGAGCGCAGTCTTTTACAAAGGTAGCCGTAAACTATAAAATACCTAGCTACTAATATATTCGATTAAGGAGATCTAGTGTCTTAACGCGGCCTAAGTGGCCCGTAGGACCCAAACTATATATATGGTATACGACTTCTAGTTAGAGTTTAGGTGAATTAGGGATAAATATTCGATTCCTATAGTAGATCAAGCCGTCGATAATTAAACATTCGGATTTATCACAGCGGAGTAACTTCCTAATCTGCTTGGGCCAACGGCGTACTTTACGGCCTTCCCGTTCGCGTAGCGCAGCTAATATATCCCTAGCGAGTTCATTTTCCTTATAGGCATTCTTAATAAGCTCCTTAAGGGGTTTATTCTTAGGCTCTAGGTCTATTACTATAATAAAGTTTTCAGCGCTCTAGTCTTAGGATTCGCCTAGTAGCTCTTCTAGGATAGCGGGGTCGACTTTTTTCGGTAGTAAGACAACACAGTCTTAGTGTCGTAAACGTTCGTCACAAGTATTAGCAGGTGCTGCGCCTAGGAGGCGGCTGAGAGCGTCTAGGATCATAGCTTTAGTGCTAGGCCTATAGGTAATAATAAAGTTAAACTAAGAGAGGAACTTAGCCCAGCGGACTTAGTACTAGTTTAGTTGTTTCGTTATTATAAAGGTCTAGAGGTTCTTATAGTCTATAATAATTTTAAACAGTTGCTTAGTTCCCTATAGTTCGGGACGCTATTCTTCTAGTACTTTAACAATTACTAGGAGCTCCTTATTATATATTTCGTAGTTATATTTAGAGGCGGAGTACTTAGCAGAGAAGAATACGACTAGCTTAAGTTTGCCATCTTTATTAGCTTAGTAGAGCACTCTACCTAAAGCCCAGTTTAAAGCGTCTGTCTCTACTATAGTCTTCTTCATATAGTCGTAGTACGCTAGGACCGGTACTATGGTAAACGCTATCTTTAGTATCTAGAAAGCCTGTGCTTAATTAGGGCCCTATAACTAATTAGTACTCTTCTTTAGTAGCCTAGTTATAGGTTTAACAACTATAGAGTAGCTTTAGATAAATCGTTAGTAGAAGTTCACAAAGCCAAGAAATTGCTATAGTTCTTTAATTAACGTCGGGTCCTTCTATTCCTATAAGGCCTGTACCTTCTTAGGGTCTATAGTTATGCCATTAGTCAAGATAATCAAGCCGAGATATTTTATTTTAGTAGCATAGAACTTAGACTTATTAATATCGATCTATAGTCCGGCATTGCCGAGTCTCTAGATAACTTCGTTTATATATTTAGTATACTTAGTACGTATTTTAGAGAAGACAAGGACATTATTAAGGTAGGCAATATAGTAGTTATTAAGGGCGTTGTGTAAAACATAGTTAATATAGTTTTAAAACGTAGCGGGCGCGTTATAGAGACCAAATAGTATAACTAATATCTTATAGAGTCCGAACCGGGTAATAAATACTATAAGCTACTCATAACCTTCCGCAATCCAGATCCGGTTAAACGCAGTAATTACGTTAAGCTTAGTGAAGTACTTAGCACTATAGAGTGCGTTAAGTATCTCGCGGATTAGTAGTAGGGGGTACCAATTCTTAACAGTAACTGTATTTAGGCCTTAGTAGTTATAGTAGATTTACACGCCACTACCGGGTTTCGTAGTAAGGAGGAGTAGTACGGCGGCTAGTAAGGTTGATTCGCAAATAAAACCCTTATCCAGCATCTTATTAATCCACTTCTTTACATAACTAAGTTTAGCGGGTAAGAGTAGTCTATTCTTATAATACGGGGCCTACTTTCTAAGCATAATCTTAATTTTATAGTCCTATAGTTAATAAGGGGGCAGCTTATCTACGTTCTTAGGGAGGAAGTATTTAATATATTCGCGAAACTCTTTTAGTAAGCGTTATAGAATATCTTCGCAGGTTAATCCTAGTTTACCTTTTAGGAATTTCTCAACATTAGTATAGGCTACTAAGTAATAGCTAATAAAAATAGGATCTAGACCCCTTAGTAGGGGTATAAGTAGATATAAAAACAGGGGTAGGATAATAAGGTATAGCTAGGGCAGAGATCCTTAAACACTTAATACTAATATTAGGTCCAAACTAATAATAATAAAGCTCTTACGGCGTAAGTTTACAGTTAATAAAGACACGCTTAAGCCTAGAATAAATAGAGACGTTAGCTAGCTAGTATAAGCAGTAGACTTATCTCAGCTAGTTAATCTTATATATTTACCCCCCATCTATAGTAAAGGAGCTATTAGTGCGTTATAGGGTAGTTTAATTAGCATGTTAGCTAAGCCCTTTATAAGCGCTTCGCCTTATATAGGCGGTATAATAACTCCTATTAATCTGCCTTATATTAAGGGAGGATTTATATTTAAGATACTAAGGAGCTAGCGCTTAGAGGCATACAGATTTACACCCTTATTTATACGTTTTACTATTCTTAAGCATACTCCTTTTATAAAGGATATTATATTATATTAAACACTGCTAAAAAAGTTATTATTATATTCTATATCCCTAATAATATTAATTATAACTTCTCCTTAAGTAATATTACACAATCCCTAAGTACTTGCGAGTGCAGTGTTCCTAAATCGTTAGTTAATAAGTAGGAATTTATAGATAGAGAAACTAACTTTAGGGATAGTAATGGTAACTTAGAGGCGTTAACTAGTATAAAAAGTAACTTTAGTAATAACAATCAAAAATAGGACGCAGAAATATTATATAGTAGGAAACGTGGCTTTAGTACTAAGGATTAAGAAATAGGGGCAGATAGTAATAAAGAGATATTAGTCGATAACGAGGCTAGCGATATTAACTAAATATAGGCGACAATTGAATACGGTATCCTTAACTCTATAGTCTTAAGTTTATAAGTATAGGATATAAATATAAAGAAGAGTTCTAATAAAAGTTAGTAAAAGAATTAAACTTTTACCTTGTATACTTACCTTAGCCTTTCTTCGCTTAGCCTATCGCGAAACAAAATAATATTTTGCTATTCCTATTAGAGTTTCTGCCTACTTAACTTATAGTAAGCTATAAAGCATTCGCGAGGATCTAGGCCTTCCTTTAGATAAACTTATTTACTACCTTAAAAGCAATAATAGAAGGCGAATCTATACCAATAACTTAGGGTTTTTTAATTTTCTTGCAGACCTAGAACGCATACCACTTTAGCGACTATTAGTTATATTTAAGACTATAGCACTTATAGGCTTATACCTTAAGAATATAAATACATTATTCTACGGTATTTTCTCTTTATTTAAATTATTTCTCTACTTATTATATATAGCGGTTATTTATCTATTCCGGTGTGGTGGTAAGGGGTAGTTAGGTCACGCGAGGGGGCTTAGACTTGTGGCCACGCTTATAGGGCTGTTTATATAGGAACTTCTTTAAGTATATTTAAGTGGGCTTTGGGTTGTTATAAAGTTTATAGGGGTCTTTACGTGGGAACTTCTTTAATGTTTCTAGATCTAGCCTTATGTATTTCTTTTATTTCTAGTTTTAGTATTTTTATAACATTTTGCGTGTACTTTTAAGAGCACGTAAGTGGTCTCTAGTGGCCACCTTATATATCCGGTAAAGCGTCGGATATAAAATACACGTGTTAGATAGCGCTAATAGTGAGCTTTTGTAAGTAGCGGTTTACAACCCTATAGCCAGAGCGGGTCGGCCATCCTCCCTGCTAGCGTAACGAAGGGGCAAGGACTTGCCACACGTATATCACCTTCTGTAGAGACCCGCAGACTCTTCGAAAGACGTACCGTAGTGGCATCTTAGTACATGCTACTGGTCAATGTCGGCGGACAACGGAGGTTTCCCGGAGTGCGATTGGCCCTCATTTCACAGTGTCTTGCGCATATATCTCATCAACCGCACCAGATTCCAGCTGCAAGATTGAGCGTAGTGACAGCTGAGGTACAGGAAGAATTCATAGCATTTTTTGGTTAAAGTTCTCGAATCGCTGCTCCGATTCTATTCCTTCCATCCTTCCCAGAAGTTTTGAATTTGACCGTTTGAAGTTGTACATGCGCTACAGTAGGTCTAAGACGCCCTCACCGGTATAGCTTAGATCAACTTTATCCATATTTCCAAAGGATTTAGAATCTACCTCAAAGCGTTCGACACAAACCGACAATTGAATTAAGGTGCCACTTAGTTGCTATACTAATCCAACATGTAGATATGCCGGGTATGAACCCACACCAGGGCAGAGCTAGCGCCGTCTGTCGTTGCGAGAAGCGTGAGCCTCACGCCAAGGTCCTGGCAGTTTCAGTAGATAAGGTGATACTTTGGTTTGTTGTTTAGTGTCCCATCTACCCCGTACTAACTGTCGTACTTCAAATGACGATAAATGATCAGGCACACTTCTAATGTAATCGCTCCCCGAAACGGGATCTCACATAGGTTATCCAGCAGATCATTCGTCATCATGGCGTTCCCAATGAATTTCAATGCGGTGAATGCCCTCACAGATTTTGCATTTAATGTTGTACCTCTTCCGTCCTGAGAGTGTATCATTCTCGGCCCTAAGTGCTTGTAGATGATTCCCATCAGCTCTCCGGTGTCATCTCTGAATTTCCTCGTTTAACGCCTGAGAAGAAAAGGTCCAAGACGAACATGTCCTCATCGAATATCATTTCTTTCTTTACTCGAACGGTCATAACTCGGCTTTCAAAAGTGAATGTTGTCTTTGCTTCCGCCAGCCCGTGTCCATGTTCAAAGGGAATATCTTCGACCAGAATCTCGTCCAGTACAACCTGGCGCAGTACTATACGTGTCGGCTCTTCCAGACGATCCCGCACTCGCTTAATGTGAACATCCATCTCAGTATGCCCTCCTTCATTCAAGAGATGTATAAAAGTCAATACTACTACGAAAGCTGGACCATTTTTCTTGGAGAAATATATCGCAGCCCGTATGCCGCGCCAATCCTTGGCCCAAGTCATTGATCTACTCTCGTAGTTCCAGAGATAAGAAGCATCATCAGTGCCCAGACTTCCAATAGGATACTCGCGGTACCGAGCCTTGTGGAACCTAACGCCCAGCTCCTGCCCGCATTCGCGCAGCCAACAACGGTGAAAAGGGTGTGATACCTTGGACCACAAGAGAGCTCCTGCTCCATGGAGGTAGACATTCTGACTTCCCAAAGATGCCGCCTGCGAGTATTTAACTTGAACGAAATCTTGATGGGCAGCACGGCAAAATTCGTCTTTCGATTCAGATATTCCCGACGCGGACATTCGTGCGAGGGGGATCGCAATGGCGGTGCCAAAGTTGTTCCTATAGCCGCATTGGAGTATTGCAAAGTGGGTGTGAGAAGATTCGGGTAGGTTATGCTCGAGAATGCGCAGGTGAATCTGCAGACCTCTATTTGTCATGGCGTACGGCTCCGTTTTCGTAGTGTGGGAGATAATATTTGCAGATCTGCTGAAAGCCTCTGGATGCGGTGCAAGTACCCCGACGCCTAGAAGCGGCTCTTTTTCCAGCAACAAAGCTGTTCCAAAGACAGTATTAGGAAAGTCGTGGTTCCACGCAAATAGGCTGTGATCGTAGTTGTATTTCATGATCTCTTCTTGTAATCGGGTGAATGCTTTCTCGCCTTCTCCATAGAGGAGCGGCATATTGACATTGAAAATGCCCATTAGGCAGTACGCAATATCCTCAGTTCTAGTTGTTTCTCGTCCGGAAGCCCAAGACATTCTTCGCGCGATGCTTTTAGTGTACAGTAACTTGTGGTTACGTAGCACGTCTGAGCCGATTCCAGTAATGTCTGAGATCTCTCTCTCTAGCTCTCTTTTCTCTCCTATCTCGTTCCATGTAGAGTCATAGAAGTAGAAGGTCTTTGGAGCTATGAGTTCTTGAAGGGTCCAGCCCCTTTTGAACCAGCGAGATTTAGGAAGAAACGCACGAGCGGGAAGCGGAGGACAAGGTGTTACGAACTCAGAATCTGACTCAACCTCGATAACCTTCCGTTCAGGCTCTTTAAAGACATCTTCAAGGTGCGCAAAGCAGACCTTGGACTTTCGATACCAGCGAAACATCGAATTGATTGCTTCTGAGAGTTCGGCCGACGAAGTTTTGTCGATACAACAAGTGTCGATCCAGACATACTTGCATCTGTACTTTTCTGCCTCGGTAGCTGATCCCAAAATTTTGGTCCAACCTTTTTTCTTCCGGCCTAAGTCGGTTGCAAGGTCCTGGAAAGTCACCTCTTGGTCCCCCCAGGTATGCGACAGGGCGGCGTATTCTGGGACATCTGAACCGCAGAATGTCTCTAGTTGGAGAGTTTCGATGTTAAGCAATCGCATGGCCGTTATCTAGGAGGCCTCAAATTCGACTGCTCAAACTGGATGGTGACGGTTGATGAGGTTTAGGGAGACGAGGCTGAAGTTGGTGCTGTCTTGTCACATTAGGCTGCACACCTATCTATGCCTGTGCTGCTAATAAGGTTAAACACCTCGCACAGATTCACAGGAGAAAGACTAGCACCCTAATATTAATTATTTAGTCGCGTTGTAAGGTCCTCTAGGATAAAGAGGGGTTAATAGTCTGTAGACTCCTCCACCATCAAGCGACAGTAGGCGGAGACCGGCGGTGTCTTGTGGGTTTAGCTCGCTGCTATACTACGTTGCCAGCCTCCGTGCTAATAAAATACTTTGTTAAAGGCTGTGCTTGCTGTTTGTAGAGTGTACAATAACGAGTCAGTGTTGGGATAATAGAGAGGATTTATCGCAGGCAGAGGGGTCTTTCTTACGGGCTGAAAGAAGGCTGATAGCTGATGGATGTGTGCTGTGCCTGTCGCCCAAGCCGTGAGCCTGCGAGCTAATACAATATGGACTGTACAAACCTTTGTCTAAGTCAATATCTCTTCAGCTTATATAAATGGGGATATCGACCTTATAGACCTATTGCGTGAATTTGGTATTTGACATTTTTAGTCGACAGCGTCAAAGCATGTAGACCTGAAAAATGGAAGCTAAAGCACTGGCCCGCTGGCGAACGGTTGGGGCACGCCCTGTCAGCGCTACGCGACACTGATTGGGCCCAGAGGTTCAACTTTCCTTATTTAAAGCAGCAGACATTAACGCCTGTCTAAGAGCAGGATGGGTCAAACTACATAAGCTCGAGTGTGATTTGGCATGGAATGTCGCCACCACAAGCAGGGAGGGCGGCCGACCCGCTCTGGCCACACCCTTGTCGAGATGTCGCTAATAGTGAGCTTTCGTAACGTGTGTTTTACATCTGACGCTTTACCGGATATGTAAGGTGGGGCGTAGAAAGTTTGCAATAGCTGCACTTGACTATACCTCTTACCCCTTACCCCCCTTAACAAGTTATAAACTCCTAGTCATTATATCTATTTTATTAAATACTAGAACAAGATTAAGAATAAAAGAGTAAAATATAATTAGGAGCCGAGGTAGATAATATAAAATAATAATTGTAGAATATATAGTGGAAATCCATATTATAACTATAAAGCGGTAAGCCGACGAGACTGGGCTGGCGTTAATAGCTCTAGGCTTAAGATGGCTTCTAGATATATATAGCTGGATCTTATAATTATTATTTAGAATTCCGCAATAGGCAAACTACTAAAGAGGTTAGAATGTACCCGTCTCTCCTAGGTTATATTTACTTTTAACTATAGCTGCTTTAAAACTATATATGTGTACGTAATAAGACTAGTTCTATTCTTTAAGCTATTAATTCTTTTAAAAGTGCTCCTTATATAATTACTCTTCTTATATAACTGCTCTTACTCCTCTTATAATTACTATTAGTTGTGAGTCTACTATTATTATAAGCTTATTATCTAAGGAGCGGGAAAGTATCCTTAATACTAGTATTTGGAAATAGGATTAAAATAGCTCCTATTCCCCTTTATAATTTATAAGCCTAGAAGAATAGATCTATCTAAAAATTATCTCCTCCTTAGTCTGTAAATATTAGCGTCTAAAACTAATTCCTTTCTTAAACTTGTAATCCTCTTTCTAAAATAAATTCCCTACTACCCGCTAAAACCGAGATACTAATAAAATACTCTGTGTATATTATATACATATCTCTTAAAATGCATAATACCTTCTAGTTACATTAAATATTCGGGATAGTAATATTTAAACTCTCTTTAATACTTAGGTAGTCGAGTATCTATATACTTATTAAGGACGTCCTTTTATAATATTTTGCGCATCCGCCTTTTATACGTAAATTCTTCGTTACCAATATAAATAAGGTATATTAGGTGTAGAGGCGCCATAGGATATTAACGTGGACACTAAGCGGTCTTAACTTTATTAGATTTTAATATACCTAGTTCTTGCGTTATAGTCTTGCTACCTTAACTAGGGATTCTATTAAAGGCTAAGCTCGGACCTAGAACTCGGCCACCCCCGAACTCGGCCACTTAAGCGAATCGAACCCCACCACTTTTAATGCTATCTATACTTAACCAAATTAATCTAATATTCTACCCCTACGTGCTATTTAGTAAACCGGCCCTGGCCTTTCTATCTAACGCCTTTTAAGGCTTTACTCTTAACTCCTTTGCCCTTATTTTAGCCTCTTTCTCCTCTACCTCCTCTATACCTTATTTAATCAATTATATATTTATAAATTTTTTATTTAGATCTATAGCTGCCTACCTATAAAATTTTGGGCCTTTAAGGCCTTTAAGCTGCGATCCCAGGCTATATATTTAAGCGTCTTTACATATAGCCTCTACAGTAAGTTGCTTAAGTTGTTGACTTCCTTTTTATAAAAGTAACTAAGTCTTTTAATTAAGTATATACTCGTTATAAAGGCTATAAATTATCTAATATATATTATAGGGCTTTTCTAGAGTGTCTATAATATTAAACCCATTACTATTAGCTTATTTAAAGCTTAAAGCCTCTATTAGAGCCTTATTTTTAACCTATAAAGACTTAAAACCCTTATACGGATTCTATAGATAAATACTAAAGGTATACTACCTAAATTTAACTATTTTTGCCAAGAGGCCTTCTTTTCAGGATTTATAGTTATACTTAGTAAAGTAGTACCCTTTAATTTAAGTTATATTATTAAGAAATATAAGCTCTATAATTTAGTCCTAATGTTTTAATTTTATTGTCGGAACGTTAGTTATGTGACGTGGTCACGAGACCACGAAGCAAGGCTAGCTAACCTAACCTTGGAACAACCCCTTACTTCTAGACAACAACAATAACTACCAACTTCAACACCGCATACGTATCGCAATACAGTGATATTTATGCACGTTGATAAAGCAAGTATACCGACACTGATTAGTAGACGTATAGATTAGGAAATACGCAATAGCTAGCGCTTAAGGAGTAGTACTAGAAACAGTTTACCAATCGCCTAGTTCTTATCTGTTTTACTAAAGGAGAAGACTACGACTTCTACTTAAGCTTAAGAGCGTATATTGGCCTTACAGCTAATATAGCAGATCGCTAAGAGAATAGCAGCCTTGCTAAGAACCATTCTATAGGCCCTATAGCTGTAGAGAACGTACATATAAACCTTAACCTTAACCTCACCCTTGACCTTAACCTCAACCCCAACCCCTGTTCAAGCCTTAACCCTTAAACTCTTAGATTAAGGACACTCTATAGGCCCTAAGGCTGTAGAAAACACCTTAAACCTTCTTACCTTTAAACCTTTACTTAAACCTTATAGATACTTAACCTATAACTACAATAGAGTAGTATAAGAAGATATTAAAGCATGGTAATGGAATTACTGCTACTATAGCTTCTAAAGATAAGCTAGGAGACTATGTAGTAACAAAGGTCTATATATACATACAGAAGAACTTTACAGACTATATATTATAGGCAGTATTTAAGGAGGAATTTAAAGGCTTTACTACTGAGGATTTTAGACGCATGCGAATTAATATAAGAGTAAAGTTACGCACTTATCTACTTAAGAGAGGAGTGTATATGGGAAAGTATAATAGTAGATATTTAATCTCAGAAGTACTATTCGACCTCCTCTAAGAGGAAGAACCTTATAAATGGATAGAAAAGGAAATTATAGGAGCTCTTAAGGAAGTCAGCCCTATAATTATAGTGGCATTATAAGAACAACTTAACTCTACACAAACAGCTCTTACATTAAATTAAGCTATACCCCTATTAGTTATAGCCTCCTTAGTTCCTATAACCCCCTTTTATAGCCCACTACCTTCCTATACAGTGCTAATGCCTATAAACTATTAACTACCTCCACTACCTCCAACGCCTGTGATTTAGCCTATAGCTATAACTATAACACCTAGAACGCAAATACCTACCCCTATAACACCCCAACTAGCTATTATATCTATACTTTAGTAAACTGCACCTATCTCTACCTAAGATTAACTACTTACCCTCCTCACCCAACTCCTACAGACGCAGAATCAGCAACTATTACCTACGACAACTATCTCTACCTTCCCTTTAGCAACCACTCCTACCCCACCTAGTCCTCCTCCTGCCCAGTATCTTTACCCTAATACTGCTAATACCGACCCTGCTATGCACCTACCTATATACAGTAAAGAGGTAGCCACTATCGCTAAGATCTATATAGACGGCCAGAGGTATAATGGAATGAGTAATAGCTTTAACTTTAAGTTGACTATCTTCTACGATATCTGCAAGAGAGCTAGTCTACCTCCTAAAGGCTATATAACTGCATTCCTAACCATACTAAAGGGACTTGCTTAGGATCACTACTACAATAGCAGTTTTTTAACTAGATTATTTACTAAGGCATATAACTATATACGTTACTTCTTTAAAGAACTAGAGTACTATTAGAGAAACCTCACTAAATAGAACGCCACCGACTTCTAAGGAATTATTAATAAGAACCCTAATAAGCAAATCTATTAGAGTTTCCAACTACTCCTTAATAAGCTCCTAAAATATCGCCACAGATTACACCTAGAGTTTTATATAGACCTCTTCCTTATAAATAAGCTAGTTACCGCTTGCTAAGAAGTACTAGTATGCCATATCGCCATTTCCAACCCTTCTAAAGACCTCTCCTAGTTAATTAGTAAGTTGCAATCTTCTATAGTTATATAGGAAAAGGAATACCCTTTCTAGGCCTTAATAAGACCGTCTTAAGGAGCCTACTTTACAGATTATATATACCGCCGTAACATCCATAATAACTATAACCGAACCCACCCCTATAGACAAAACACTATTAGATCCCTAAAGGCTAAGTGCTATATTTACTAAAAGGAGACCTACCGCTTATAGAAATATATAGAGGAGGAGCGGAACCGTTCTAGAGATAAGTATAAAAGACGTTTTAACAATAGCAAGGGCCGCAACAGTAACTTTAAAGAACGCTTTAGATAATACACTATCTACTATAAAGGAGACGACAATAATAAGTGCAATAAGACTTTTAAAGCTCTTGTGCTAGACACAGACGCTAATAAAAACACTAATAGCGATAACAGTGAGGAAGAATTAGAAGACCCTAACGGCTGCTACCTTATATTATTTAGGACTCTTACTATAGACAAAGCAACCTTTATAAGCGTAGAACTAGCCAACAAGGCCTACGCTTACTTACTTACTATAACCTCTACGGAACCTACTACGGAAACTAACCCGTTTAACTATAACACAACAACCGCCGCTTTACGCTATACTTCCATGGTATTTATAGGAATTATAATCAATACCAGTGCGTTAAAGAAGTCTACAGCCGGTTACGGACAATTTTAGGCACTATAGAACGCGGACCAATCTATAAGACTTAATACCTTAACTAAAGGATAAGTTAACGTGCAGTTCGGTATTAGAATTGCTACCTCTATTAAAACTGCGGACGTTGTTACCCCTATAGGCAAGATACAGTTTTATATTATCTATACGGATACCCCCTTCTTGCTCTATTTAGCGGATATAGATAGACTCTAAATCTACTACAACAACCTCAGAAACGTTGTTATTACTTACACCAAAAAAGTGCCAGTAGTGCGACGGTTTGGCCACCTATTTCTCCTATAAAGCTTATTACTACAGTTATATTTATCTAAATCCTTTAACGCGAACCTCTACTACTTAATAGATATAAAGCTACGGCGCCTATATCATCAATTTAGATATCCCTTAGTTAAGAGATTGTAAAAGCTACTCTACTATACTGGCTATAAAACTAATAGAATGGCCATTAAGCATCTAACTAAGTTCTGCCACTACTGTTAGAAGTTTAGTAAATCACTAGGTAGATTCCGCTTTACCCTATAAGACGACGTTAATTTTAACTACAATATTATTATTAACATTATATATATTAGCGGATTACCCTTCCTATACGTCGTTAATAAAGGAACGCGATTCCAAGCCGGTAAATAGCTATAAGATATTAGCGCTAAACACATATAGGACGTTCTACGGATATACTAGATTAATATTTACCTAGGGCCACTAGACTTAATTACCTACGACATTAGAAAGAACTTCGTTAGCAAGGAATTTAAGCAATACGCTACTACTATAGGAATTAGTATAAAGGGAGTACTAGTTAAAGTATATAACTTTATTAAAATGGTAGAGTGCTACTATAGTCTATTACAGCAAGTCTACCAGATTATTATAACTAAAATCCCTAAAATTAATAAGGAGATGGGACTCTAAATAGCGTTTAAAGCAATTAATAATTTAGCTAGCCCTAAAGGACTAGTTCCTATACTTCTAGTCTTTAGAGCCTACCCCCAAATAGTTAAATCTAATGCACTATCCCCTACGGTTATATAACGCGCTACTGTAATTAAAAAGGCTATAGTAGAGATATAGAAGCTGTAAGCTAAACGATAGATTGCTAATGCGCTAAATATACGAAACGGACCTAATGCTAATATAATTTATGATCTCCTACTAAATTCGCCCATTTTAGTCTGGAGAGAAGGAAATACTGGCTAAAGCGGCTATTAGGACGGGCCATTTACCTTACTTACCATTAAGGGTAAAATATATACTATTAAGCTGTCTAGCGGACCTATAGCCTTTTAATCTACGGTTATAAAACTCTACCTTTAAGTAACTAAATCGTAGAAGCAAATTATTGGACCGGAATTACTACCTAAACCTCCGCTTGGGTTAGTCCTTTTTAAGACTATCTTAGAGAGACCTGCTAAGGCTTAGCAACAACCCCCAAAATAAGGCAGAGGACGCCCTTATAAATACCCTCTACTTACGGCTATAGTTAATATCACTATCTACCTACAGGATGATAGTTAATTTATTACTTAATTTAGCGCCTTTTAATAGAAGGAGCTTACCGGCCTACTTAAGAAGGGAGTTTTTAAGATTATAAGACTTATGGATATACCATAAGACGTACAACTCTTTAATTCGCGATTTATTAATAAGATTAAGAATAAGGGAACTAATAAGGCCTTTAAGAAATCCTAACTAGTCGTGCAAGCTTATAACGACTTAGAAAAGGAACTAGTTCTTACCTAATTACTAACTATTTAATAAGTCAGCTAATAACTAATTCTCTATATCGCCGCCATAAAGCTTTTATAGGTACAACTTTACCTCTAAGACATTTTACAGGCCTATATATAATTAACCACTACACTAAATTAAGAGTTCTATATATAACCTCCGTATAAGCTAATTAAGCAACTTAGGATTAATAAGGCCTCCGTTTTAAAGGTTATAAAACCACTTTATAAAGTACCGGAAGCCAGTAGCCACTAGTTTAAAATATATTACTTATATTACATCCAACAGTTGCATATAGACTAGTCTACGTATAACCCCTATCTCCTATAGAGCAACGAACCCTTTAGCATTGTAGGCCTATAAACTAATAATACCCTATTCCTAGCAGATAAGACCTTTATAAATATAGAGCAAAACGAGCTATATAAGGCTAAGTTTATAGCTAAGAAACAGGAATAACTTACCATTAATACGCCTATTAGGTTTAATGGTAAAGTTATTTAGTTACTAACTAACAGGAGCATTACGCTTACTTAGGAACGATAATATATAAACCTTAGTATAATTAGCACTAAACTTACTATAAGTATAGAATTAAGAGGAGCTATAAGAACCTTAACCCTAAAGGACCAGTACATCGCTTAATGTACTAGAGGTATATATATCGCTTTAGTTTACCAGCTAAAAGCCTTATTTAATTTATCCTTTACCGCCTAGGTAATTAACCCTAATAAGGAAGACGTAAAATAGTTAAATAAGCGTCTAAACTGGCAAATCGAGAACGCCAATAGAGGCCTTAAGTTCGTTAAGTTAGATATTAAAACCCTATAGCTACTAGTATTTATAGACGCGTTATTTACTAATAACAAGGACCTCTCTTCGTAGATTAGCTACGTTATTATACTAGCTAATACTATAAAGAAGACTAATATCGTTTATTAGAGCTTAGTTAAGTATAAAAGAGTTACTTGGAGCGCACTAGCTTCTAAACTCTATAGTACGGCCCACGGCTTTAATATCGGCGTTACAATTAAGTCTATAGTAGATAAGATCCTACAAATTAACCTCCTACTTATGCTTTATACTAACTCTAAGTCCTTATATAACTGTTTAGTACGACTTAAAACCACCTAAGAAAAACGCCTAATAATTAACGTAATGTGCCTCTAGTAAGCCTATAAACGGAGATAAATTATAAAGGTAAAATAAATTAACGGAAAGGCTAACCCTGCCAACGCTATAACGAAGGGAAAACCCTACGCGGCTCTTTAACGGCTTATTAATACAAACTAAATTAACCTATAAGTTATAGAATGGGTTAAACAAATAAACTTAGATTTAGCTTAGCGTTATATAACTAATTGTGACGGTACGGACCCTAAATTTAACCAGCTAATTAGGATTTTCCATCCCCGGGATAGAAAATCGCTATTAGCTTGCTTACCACTAGTGCCTTAGCGGCCCTCGCGACATATTAACCTATTACCCCTAATAATTTTTCTTCTTCTTCTCCGTAGCTTAGTGTCTTTATAATACAGCATTCTATAAGCTTTAGTTTAGAGGCGTTTATATAAGCTGTAACATAGGTTATATAATTACGGACCTATAAAAGGAGCGTGGAAGCTATTACGTATTAATTAGATCCCTAGCTATTACGTATACGCTATAAGTAGTCTAAAAGTAAACTTAACTTTAGAGTAAATTAGCCTTCTTTTTAGAGTTACTCCAGTGTTAAAATATTAGTTATGTAATGTAATTACGAGACCATAAAGCAAGGCTAGCTAACCTAACCTTGGAACAACCCCTTACTTCTAGACAACAATAATAACTACTAACTTTAACACCGCATATATATCGCAATACAGTAATATTTGTGCACGTTAATAAAGTGAGTATATTAACATTTATAAAGGAAAAATATAATAGATTTAAGGGTTATTATATTAAATAAAGTAGTAGAAAAATAAGTTATATATTATATTATATATATTGTCACGGCACTGACCTGACGTATACTGTTCCTACTGTTGGCTGGCCCACCACTAGCGCCTTGGCGGCTGGCCCTACTATTTGTATACGATACCCCCTTTTACCTTCTTCTCTTCTTTATAGCATAACGTA
>Ga0307515_10003309_pt1 | contig 34051 bp, 31 predicted proteins | sample 17_EM_MG_FD_194513 | JGI IMG/M metagenome (GOLD analysis project Ga0307515, IMG submission 194513) | Populus trichocarpa ectomycorrhiza microbial communities from riparian zone in the Pacific Northwest, United States - 17_EM | ecosystem: Host-associated > Plants > Roots > Unclassified | place...
CCTCGCCCTGAGCCTGCCCGGGCTCGACGGCAGCACCCTGCCCGGTACCGCGACCCGGCTGATGTACAAGTCCACCGACTCGAACGGGCAGCCCGTCGCCGTCACCGGTGCCTACATCGAGCCGTCCGCCGACTGGTCCGGCGACGGCCCGCGCCCCCTCGTCGCCCTCGCCCCCGGCACCCTGGGACAGGGCGACCAGTGCTCCGCGTCCATGGGGCTTGAGCATCCGCTGTCCCTCAACAGCCAGACGCTTTCCGTCGGTTACGAGGATCTGGCGATCTACCGCCTCCTCGCCAAGGGCGTCGCCGTCGTCGTCACCGACTACGTCGGACTCGGCGCCACGGACCGGCTGCACACCTACGTCAACCGCATCGACCAGGCGCACGCGGTGTTGGACGCCGTACGCGCGGCCCGTTCGGTGACCGGGGCCTCGGTCACCGCCGGCTCGCCCGTCGGGCTTTACGGGTACAGCCAGGGCGGCGGAGCCACCGCCGCGGCCGCCGAACTCCAGGCTTCCTACGCCCCCGACGTCACCCTCGCCGGGACCTACGCCGGAGCCCCGCCCGCCGATCTCACCTCCGTCACCAAAGCCATCGACGGCAGCGAACTCGCGGGCGCGCTGGGCTGGTCTCTCAACGGGTTCCTGCAGTCCGACCCGGCCCTGAAGCCACTCGCCGAGGCGCATCTCAACGACGCCGGGAAGGCCGCGCTCACCGACCTGTCGACGATGTGCGTCGGCGACGCACTGTTCGGCTACGGCTATACACAGAGCAGCAGTTGGACCACCGACGGGGAGTCCATCAGCGACATCATCGCCTCAACTCCCGCGCTACGGGCCTTCCTTGACGAGCAGCGCATCGGCACGCTGAAGCCGTCCGGCCCCGTCCGCCTCGCCACCGGCGTCAGCGACAACCTCGTCCCGCACGCCCAAGCCCGCCAACTCGCCCTCGACTGGTGCGCGAAGGGTGCCGACGTCACGTACAAGGCCGTCGTCCTGCCCGGTGTCGGCAGCGCGCTCCTCAACCACTTCGCGCCGCTCCTCACCGACCAGGGCGCCGCCATCTCCTGGCTCACCGACCGCCTCGCGGGCAAGCCGACCCACTCCAACTGCTGGACCATGCCCGTACAGCCTTGACCCTCCCCTCCCCCCACCCTGCCCCCTGCTCTCGGGAGGGGTCCCGGGCCGGTCGTACCAAGCTGACGGCAGCCGGTACGACGGGGAGGAGCAGCCGATGGCGAGGACGAGCGAGAAGAGACCAGGCGGCCGGATCGGGGGACCGGCCGCCGCCCCCCGTCCCCGCCCGTCCCCGCCCGGACCGGACGTCAAGCGGCGTCGATCAGCGCCAGGTCCATCGGGACGAGCGTCGTCGACGCCAACAGGGCCCGGATCAGATGGTCGTTGAGGGCGTTGCCGACCGGTTCGCCGAGTTCCTCGCGGGTCAGCCAGGGCACGCCGTCGCGGGAGAGGCGGGTGCGCACGCCGTTGACCAGGTGCTCGACGCGTTTGTCGGTCCAGCCTGCGCCGGGCTGCACCTCGCCGAGTTCGGCGGCGGTCTGGCGCCAGGTGAGCGGCTGCGGCCGGGGTTCGTGCAGCAGATAGCGTCGGCCGAGGACGACAAGGGCGAGCTTCTCCTGCTCGGTGAGCACCCACACCCGGGGCGGCCGGGTGACGTCCTCGTGCCGGGGCTGCGGCCGTAGCCCCTCGGGGCCGGTGACGAAGACCTCCAGCAGGTGCTCGCGGCCACGGGAACCACCGGCGAACAGCGGGGTGTAGCCGGTGTCCAGCGGCAGGGGATCCTCGTTCCGGAACAGCAGTCGGCCGCCGGCGCTGCGGAGCGGCAGCCGTCCGACGTTGCTCACCCACCAGCGGCCGGCTTGGTGGTTCAACGTGCCCTGGTGGCGGCTGACTTGGGGGTCGTCCTCGCCGACGCAGACATGTACCTCGGGCCGGTTGCGGCCGAACAGAACCTCGCGGCCGTCGCCGGGACCCAGCGTCATGCCGCCGGTCAGCGCGAGCGCGAAGAGCGTGCCGGGCAGCGGCGCGGACGCGCCCCGGGCGAGGCTGCCGTGGGAGGCGGGCAGGCGTCGGCCGCCCTCCAGGGGATCGGATGCTCCCCGCGGGGTGTCGGGGGTTCCCGGCGGGGTGTCGGGGGTTCCCGGCGGGGTGTCGGGGGTTCCCGGTGGCGTCATGTCACCGCTCCGCCTGTTCCTTCGCGATGTTCTTCACGACAACGGCCGCGAACTCCGCCGCGCTGTCGCACAGTTGCTTGCTCGACTCCGGCGCGTAGACGATCAGCTGGAGGATCTCGACGGTGCGCTCGCCGACGGAGTCCGTGTAGACACGGTGTGGGGTCCGTACGGTGCAGCTGTCGTCCTCTTCGTCGTTCGGTTGGTAGTAGCTCTTGGTGCCGGCGACGTTCACCACCGTTCCGTCGTCGCTGTCCAGCGAGCTGTCCCGGGTGAACCGGATCTCCACCTCGCGGTCGCCGTCGCCGTCGCTGGACCAGTCGCAGTTCCAGGAGCCGAACCCGTGGTCCTCGTTGTCGAATTGGACGCCGGGCAGCCGCTTGAGTTCGTCGGCGTCGAGCAGCGAGCAGGCATTGAGGTTGGCCAGGGACCACTTGGGCCACGCCACCGTGCGCCGGGGCACCGGACCGTGGGCCAGCACGCTGACCACGTGATCGGTGGCGGTGTCGGCCAGCTGGCACGGGTCGGGCGCCGTCTTCGGGTCGAACTGCTGCCCGATGACGCGGATCTGCTTGCCGTCGGGGGTCAGGACGGCCCGTTCACAGAACACCCCGTTCCGCTTGATCGCCACCCGCGTGAGGTCGGTGTCGGGGACCAGCTGGGTGGACTCGATGTCGTCGAACTTGTCCCTGCCGGAGTCGAGGTTGACCTGCACGCCGGCGTTGTCCTTGCCGCCGTTGTTGAGCAGGATGACGTCGCACCGGTCGATGTCGCCGTAGTCCGGGTCCAGCACGGTGGTGCCGAAGCGGCTCAGCGAGGCCGCGTCGATCAACCCGCAGGGGTCGGCGGTACGTTCGTCGCCGATGGTTCCGGCCCGCGCCGATGCCGTGGCCGAGGGCTTCGCGTCGGCCCCGGCGGTGTCCTTGCCGTCCGCGCCCCGCGAGTCCCAGGGGGCGAGGAGGACGAGCCCGGCCGCCAGCGCACCGCCCGTGACCACCGCCACGGCCGCGATCGCCAGGGCGCGACGGCGGGGCACCGGGACCGTGAGGCCGTCCTTGGCAGCGCGTACGACGCCTCCCAACCGCAGGGTCCGGGAGGTGAGTTCGAGCGTGCTGCGGTCGAGCCGGTCCTGGACGTGCGCGGGCGGCGGGGTGGCCTGCCGCAGCAGTTCGAGCGCCCGCGTGGCCTCGGGTCTGTTCCGGGGCTCCACCTCCAGCAACGCGGCCAGCGGCTCGGTCAGTTGCCCGGCCCGGTGCGCGGTCTCCAGCTGGCCCTGGACGGCCCGGGTCAGATACGTCATCAGGTGCTCGGCCTCGCCGTACGGCGACTGCCCCTCGACCGCCGCGAACAGCGAGGCGCCCAGGGAGAACACGTCCGCCTTCTGCCCGAGCGGCTGCCCCTTGGCCACCTCGGGGGCCAGATAACGGGGTTTGCCGCGCACGCTGCCCGTCGTGCTCTGCGTGACGTCGTTCCACAGGGCACGGGAGATCCCGAAGTCGGTGAGCCTGGCGACGCCTTCGTCGGTGACGAGGATGTTCTCCGGGGTCACATCGCCGTGCACGACGCCCGCGCGATGCGACTTCACCAGCGCGTCCGCGATCTGGCAGCCGATCGACCCGGCCTCCTCGGGCGCCAACGGGCCGCGCTCCGCCATGAGTTGGGCGAGGCTGCGGGAGGGGACGTACTCCATGACGATCCAGCAGATGGCACCCTCGTCGACGAAGTCGAAGACGGCGACGATGTTCGGGTGGTGCAGCCGCCCCGCGTTGCGCGCCTCACCCATGAGCCGTCGGGTGGCCCGATCGTCGTCCAGGCGCGCGCACTTGACCGCGACCCACCGTTGCAGCCGCTCGTCCCACGCCCGCCACACGACGCCCATGCCGCCGGTGCCGATGGGCTCGTGCAGGAGATACCGGCCGTCGACTCTGTCCCCGGCCGCTGGTGTCACCGGCACCGTCCCACCCCTCGATCACGGTTCTGACGGGTAACGGAGTGTACAGATCCGGCACTTGGGGGTGATCGGATTCACGGGACATCAGGCGGACTCACCCCGAACCGCCACACCCAGCCGCATCTCCACGCCCGGCCTCAGCCGCCGCAGACCGCTCGCCGCGACCGCACTCGGCGCGGCGGCAAGCACTTCATCGACGTCACCTGTCTCACGCAGGCGGAGTCCACCCGGCACTCGACGGGCGGCGTTCCGTTCGGAGGTGCCGTCGACCTCACCGGCCGCGCCCTCGGCCAGAAGGGCCTCTACGTCCTGGACGGCGCCCGCATCCCGGGCTCCACCGGCGCGTGCGATCCGTCCATGACGATCGCCGCACCGGCGGAACACAGCATGCGGACGATCGTGCGGCAGGACCTCGGGCGGGTGTCCCGACCGGCAGGAAAGGTGCGTCAGCTCGCGGACGCATGCCGGCCCAGCGCCTCGTCCAGGCCGGCCGCCAGGGTGAAGAGCCGGCTGAGGTCCGTGATCCGAAGCATCTTGCGGATCATGGGCTGGGGGCAGACGAGCGTCAGTTGCCCCTCCCGTTCCTCGACGCGCAGCCGAGCACGGCACAGCAGCCTCAGCCCGGAGCAGTCCATGAACTCGACGGGGGTCAGGTCGATCACCACCGAGGGATTCGGGCCGTCCGTCGCCGCGTCGAGTTCCGGAGTGAGGTGAAGGGCGGCGGCGATGTCGATCGCGCCGTGGAGTTCGACGACGGTGCGCCCTGGTGTCCGGTAGACGCGGACGTATCGAATGGGCGGAGGGGTTTCCCGGGGCATGGAGACATCACCGTGAATTCAGCGGGCTGTCCGCACCGGTCCCGGGGCGGATGACGACAGGGGTTCACGGCCACCGGGAGCAGGGGTGACGAGACAAGGGAATCCTAGATCGAGGGCAGATCATAAATAAGGACGTATGCCCTTATCCATAGGGCAGGATGCCCCTTTGGAGTGACATTCGGGATGAGGCCTTGACGTTGCATGCGTGCGCCTTTCTCGCATATATGCACACGCCTCTGACGCGGCTGAAAGAAAGGAGACGGGAACCCTTCTCCCGTCCGTCCGCCGACCCCCTCACGGCCCCGCCACCTGGTCGTGCCTCCGCTAGGCTCGTCGCGTGACAGCCGACCAGTCCCACGAGGACCAATACGCGATCGTCGCTGTCGCGTCATCCGCGGGCGGCATCCACGGGCTGATCGTGCTGCTCGGAATGCTGGACCCAGACCTCCCGGTACCGGTCCTGGTGGTCCAGCACCTCGACCCACGGCACCGGACGGTGATCGCCGACGTCCTCTCCCGCCGTACCGACATGCCGGTCAAGCTCGCGGAGGCCGAGGAGCGCGCGCTGCCCGGCACCGTGTACATCGCCCCGCCCGACCGGCATCTCCTCATCGACTCCGACGGCGTGATGACACTGTCCGACACCAAGCTCGTCCACTTCGTACGGCCCTCCGCCGACCTCCTCTTCGAATCGGTCGCCGGGGCCTACGGACCGCGGGCGATCGCCTGCGTGCTCACCGGGACCGGCAGCGACGGCGCGACGGGGGTCGACGCCGTCAAGTCACGCGGGGGCACGGTGATCGTCGAGGACCCGCTGTCGGCGGAGTTCAAGGGAATGCCCCAGGCGGCGGTGGACACGGGAGCGGCGGACTACGTCCTTCCCCTCGCGGAGATCGCCACGGTCGTCCGCGGACTCGTCGGGGCCGCGAGGCAGTGATGAGCGAATCCCAGAACACCGCCACCGACGAGGCACTGGAGGAGCTGCTCGTCTTCATCAGGGACGCCCGCGGCTTCGACTTCACGGGCTACAAACGCTCCACCCTGAGCCGGCGCATCAACAAGCGGATGAACGACGTGGGCATCCACACCTACACCGAATACCAGGATCTCCTCGAAACCAGCGCGGGCGAGTTCGACGCCCTCTTCAACACGATCCTGATCAACGTCACGTCGTTCTTCCGCGATCCGGACGCCTGGACCTTCCTGCAGCGGGAAGTGGTCCCAGAACTGATCGCGGACGTCGCACCCGACCAGGAGATCAGGGTGTGGAGCGCCGGCTGTTCCAGCGGCGAGGAGGCGTACTCCCTGGCCGTCATGTTCGCGGAGGCGCTCGGCCTGGAGGAGTGTCTGCGCCGCGTCAAGATCTACGCCACGGACATCGACGAGGAGGCGTTGCGCCAGGCCCGGTCGGGCCAGTACCCGGAGAAGTCCCTGGAGGCCATCCCCGCGGAGCTGCGCGAGAAGTACTTCGAGCAGAACGGCGCGGTGTTCGGTTTCCGCCCCGACCTGCGACGCCGGGTGATCTTCGGGCGGCACGACATCACCCGCGACGCCCCAATCTCCCGGCTCGACCTGCTGATCTGCCGCAACACACTGATGTACTTCAACGTCGAGGCCCAGACCCAGATCATCGACCGGTTCCACTTCGCGCTGCGCAAGAACGCCTTCCTGTTCCTCGGCAAGGCGGAGATGCTGCTGAACGACGCCGACCGGTTCGACGTGGTCAACATGCGGCAGCGGGTCTTCCGGCGCCGCCCGGGCGACGCCGGGCTGCCGTACCATCCGGCTCCGGCGAAGATCAGAGCCGGCGTGGGCGTCGTGGCGCACTCGGTCGCGCGCAGCCGCCAACTGCGCGACCTGGTCCTCGACGCGGGCCCGACCCCGTCGATCGCCGTCGACGACGACGGAGTCGTCGTGGTGATCAACAGTCAGGCGAGGGTCCAGTTCTCCCTCACCCCCACCGACATCGGCCGCCCCCTCCAGGACCTGGAGATCTCCTACCGGCCGGTCGAACTCCGCTCCCTGATCGACCAGTCCACGCATGAGCGCCGGACCCTCCGGGTCAACAGGGTCGAGCGCAGGGTGGGCGAGGACCTCCAGTACTTCGACATCCTCGTCCAGCCCCTGACCGGGCCCAACAGCCTGCATGTCGCCACCAGCGTCTCCTTCATCGACGTCACCGTGGCCACGCAGTTGAAGGCCGAGGTCAAGCGGGTGCGCGAGGATCTGGAGACGGCCTACGAGGAACTCCAGTCGACCAACGAGGAGTTGGAGACCACCAACGAAGAACTCCAGTCCAGCGTCGAGGAACTGGAGACCACCAACGAGGAACTCCAGTCGACCAACGAGGAGTTGGAGACCACCAACGAAGAACTCCAGTCCGGCAACGAGGAACTGGAGACCATGAACGACGAGATGCGCATCCGCACCGAGGACCTGAACGAGGCCAGGGCCTTCCTGACGGCCGTCCTGACCAGCATCGAGGCCGGTGTGGTGGTCCTGGACCACGACCTGAAGGTCAAGAGCTGGAACCGGGGCGCGGTCGACCTGTGGGGGCTGCGGATGGACGAGGTCCTCGACGAGGAGTTCTTCGCGCTGGACTTCGGACTGCCCACCGATGTGCTGCTGCCCATAGTGCGCACCTGCATGGAGACCCGTGAACGCACCGGGCCGATCACACTGGAGGCCCTGAGCCGCATCGGCCGGTCCATTACCTGCGATGTGTTCTGCTCGCCGTTCGACAGCCACAACGGAGGCGTCGTCCTGCTGATGGAGGAAGGTCGAAGCCGCGACTCCGACTGACCTTGCGGCGTACGCTACGGACATGAATCCGCAGGGGCACGAAGAAGCCCTCGGTCTGGCAGCGGTGGCACTCGGCCGTGCCGCCCGGGCGCTCGAGCGCGCGGAGCGGGCCGAAGCGGCCGCCGCCCATCACGAACTGCTGGCGGCGAGACCCGGACGCGAGTTCCACGCGCGGATCGCGGCCACGCACCGGCGATCGGCCGCGTGCCATCGTTCCTCGGCAAGCCTCCAGGATGCCTTCGCCCGTCGTACGGCGGAATGGACTCCGGGGCAGGGGGCCGAGCCCAGGTTCATGACCGGCGTCGCTGAGGCGTGCGGTACGGACAGCGCGGCGCTCACCCTGGTCGACTCCGGCCGGAACCAGCTCGCGGTCGCCGTGTCCGACGAACAGTCCCGGGCCGCCCAGGAGTTGGAGTACGTCCTGGGCGAAGGACCGTCCCGGGACGCAGCGTCGGCACACCGCCCGGTCCACGCGTCCGGCCCGGCGATCGAGACACGCTGGCCCGGTTACGGACGTGCCCTCGCGTCCCTGGGCATCACCTCCGTGGCCGCCGTTCCCCTCGGGACGACGGCCGGTTGCATCGGCGCACTGGCGGTGTTCGACCCGCGGCCCGTCCTCGCCGGACCGGCCGATCTCGCGGCGGTCGCCGAAGCCCTCACCCGTATCGTGCTGCTCGGCCCCGACGCCGACCCGGACCTCTACGGCGGCACAGACCACCGGGCGACCGTGCAGCAGGCGGCGGGCATGCTCTCCGCACGGCTCGGTTGTCCCGTCGACGACGCGCTGGCGCTCATCAAGGCCCGGGCGTTCGCCGGGGAGCTGTCTCTCGACGCGGTCTCCCGGCGGATCCTGCGCGGCGACCCGGAACTCGACTGAGGAAGAGGCACCATGACGCCCGAACAGCGGCTGGCCGACGTCTTCGTGGCCCTGGCCGGCTGTACGACGGACGGCCCCCCGGACGTTGCCGGAACCCTTGAGGTCCTCGCGCACGGCAGCCCGTCCCTGCTCGGCGTCGGAGCCGCGGCCGTGGTGTTCGCCCCCGACGAGTACGAGGCGGCGCAGGTGGCGGGCTCCGACCCCTCGGTGTCCCGGCTGGAACACGACGCCGTCGGCTGGCGCGAAGGTCCCGGCAACGACTGTCACCGTACCCGCACGCCCCCGACCCAGGCGGCGCTCGACGGCCGACCGGCCAGGCAGCGCTGGCCGCACTACGCCCCCAGAGCCCTCGGTCTCGGCTACGCCCGCGTGGTGGCCCTCCCCCTGCGCGGACACACCGGAATCAGCGGTGCGCTCGTGCTGCTCTCCCACGCCCGGCAGAGCGTCCTCACTCCGGGAACACTGACGCTCGGCCAGTCGATGGCGGACTTCACCGCCGTCACCCTGGAACGTGCGCGCGAGGCCGACCGCAGCCGGACCCTCGCAGCCCAGCTGGAACTCGCCCTGAGCAGCCGCATCGTCATCGAGCAGGCCAAGGGAGTGCTCGCGGCCCGGCTGGAGATGACCGTGGACGACGCTTTCGCCCTCCTGCGCACGCATGCGCGCTCACGTCAGCGGCTGGTGAGCGTCGTGGCCCGTGAGGTGGTCGAAGGGCACGCCGATCCCGGTCTGACCGGGGAGTGAACCGGCCACGCCGCTACCAGGTCACCGGAAGCTCCCGCAGGCCGTACACGATGTTGTCCCGGTTGTACGTGAGTTGGTCGGCGGGGACGGCGAGGCGCAGACCGGGCAGGCGGCGCAGCAGCGTGGTGAGGACGATCTGGAGTTCCACGCGGGCCAGGGTCTGGCCCAGGCACTGGTGGACGCCGTAGCCGAAGGCGACATGGCGGCGGGCGTCCCGGGTGAGGTCCAAGTCATGTGCGGCGCCGAAGAGTTGCTCGTCGCGGTTGGCCGTGGACAGCATGCAGATCACGCCCTCGCCGGCCTCGACCGTCACCTCGCCCACCCGCACGGCCTCGGTCGCCGCACGGCCGAGGCCCAGGTGGATGATCGTGAGGTGGCGCAGGAGTTCGTCCACGGCACCGCGCGCCAACTCCGAGTCCCGGCACAGGAGTTCGGCCTGGTCGGGGCGGCGCAGCAGGGCGAGCACGCTGACGGCCGTCATGTTCGCGGTGGACTCGTGCCCGGTGACCAGCAGCAGGAAGCCGAGCGACGCGGTCTCCTGGTCGGTCAGATCCTCGCGCGCGGCGAGCCTGCTGAGGATGTCGTCACCGGGATGCTGCCGTTTGCGCTCCGCCAACTCCGCCAGATAGCCCATGAGTTGGGCATGCGCCCGCTCCGCCTCCGGTCGGGTGGTGCGGTTGTCGAGGAGCGTGCGGCTGAGCGACTGGAACAGCTCGTGGTCCTCGTACGGCACCCCGAGCATCAGGCAGATGACCAGGGACGGGATCGGCAGCGCGAAGTCCGCCACCAGGTCGGCCGAGCTGCGGCCCTCGGTCATGCGGTCCACGGCCCGGTCCACGATGTCCTGGATGCCGGGGCGCAGTTCCTCGATCCGCTTGACCAGGAAGTCCTTGGTGACCATCCGGCGCAGCCGGGCGTGCTCGGGGTCGTCCATGCGGATGAAACTCGGCTTGGCGGTGGCCAGTTCGCGCTGCCCGGCGGAGAGGAACGGGAACCCCGGCGTGCGCGCGTCCGCGCTGAAGCGGGCGTCGGCCAGCACCGCCCGCACCTCGTCGTACCCGGTGACCAGCCAGCACGCGGTGCCGTCCGGCAGCACGGCACGGGTGACGGCGGCCTCGCGGGCGGCGGCGGTGTAGGCGGGCGGTGGAGTGAAGGGGCAACTGCCGTAAGGGGAAGGGAGGTTAATGGTGCTGGTGGTGACGGTCATGGGTGGGGTGTCTCCTCGGGGTCGAGGAGCGTGATGGCTCCGCCGGGGCACAGATCGGCGGCGAAGCGCACCTCGTCGGCGTACCGCGCGTCCGGGTGCGGGTCGAGCAGGGCGACCCTGCCGTCCGACTCGTCCTGGTCGAAGACCTCGGGCGCGGCACCGACGCACTGACCGGCGCTGCAACAGCGGTCCCGGTCCAGCAGCACGGTGAGCGAGGGCTGCCGGGCCGTGCTGTCGGAGGGGGTGCGGAGGGTGTTCAGCGTGGTGCACATGGTGGCGGTCTGGCCGGCCAGGACCAGGAGTTCGACGAGTTGCTCGGGGTCGAGGGCGCGGGCCAGTCGGTCCCAAAGTCCCTCGGGGACGGAGGAGTTGACGGCCAGCAGGTCGGCCGCCTCCAGGAGCGCGCGGTCCTCCGGCTGCCAGGGGTGGGTGGCGGTGGCCAGGTCGGCCGCCGTCGCGTCGATCTCCATGGCCGTCAGTCCCGCGTCCGCGGCCGGGGTGCGGTGCCGACCGTGGACGTAGGGCGCGTCGAGCCGGTGGGCGACGCGCAGGACGATCAACTCCCGTCTGCGGTGGCCGAGGGTGCCCTCGTGGGTGAGGACGCGGGCGAGGGAGAGCCAGGCGTGAGCGAGGACCGGGTGGTGGGCGAGGGTGCCGAACAGGTTCTCCCGTCCGGGACCGTCCTGCCGGGAGTCGGCGAGCAACGACCGGAGAACCGGGGGCCATTGGGCGGGCGGGAGGGGTGGGATGCGGGGGGTGTGGGGGGGGCGGGTCGTGGTCACGGTGCCTTGTGCCTTCACGTTCGTACGGTGTCGGTGTCGGGGGCTGGGGAGTTGTCGTGATGGGCCGGCGGCGTTCACCAGCGGCACACGACCACCCCCGCACTCGCCCCGCTCGCGAAGCCGAACATGCCGACCAGGTCCCCGCGTTGGAGACGTCCGCTGTCGAGGGCGACGGCGAGTTGGAGCGGGATGGTGTTGGTCGCCACGTTGCCGTGGGTGGGGAAGGTGGCCAGAATGCGGTCCGGGTCCACGCCCACCCAGTCGCAGACGACCTTGGTGAACGGCACCGACGGCTGGTGCACACAGACGAGGTCCAGGTCGCCGGCCTCGACGCCCAACTCCCGCATCGCGCCTCGCACTTTGCCGGGCAGCCCCTCGAACGACCCCACCAACTGGGCGGAGTCGATACGGAGATGGCCGAGTGTGCGGTGCTGCGCGTACGGGTTGGGCAGGGTTGCCGCGCGCCAGCCCCAGGAGTTGGCGAAGAACCGGGAGCCGAGGATGCCGGGCCGCTCCCCCGCCTCCACCAGCAGCGCCGAGCCCATGTCACCGGTGCTGAGACTGGGCAGCGCGGTCAACAGGTCGGCCGGGTCGTCCAGTTGCCAGCGGCTCTCCCGGGTGCTGACCTCGGCGGTGGTCACCAGCACCCGCCGGTACTGCCCGCTGCGGATGAACGCGTCGGCGACCTCCAGCGCGTTGAGGACTCCGTTGCAGGCGTTCTTCAGGTCGAACACCGGGCAGCCCAGGCCGAGTTTGTCGGCGACGACATGGGCGGTGGCCGGCTCCTCCATGTCGGCGAGGATCCCGGCGTAGAGGAGCAGGTCCACGTCTCCCGGATCGGTGCCGGTGTCCTCGAACAGGCGCCGGGCCGCGTGCGCGGCCAGGTCGGAGGGCTGCTCCAGGTCGTCGGCCACGGTGCGTTCGGCCAGCCCGTACATCCGCTGGAGCACCCCGCGCGACAACGGCACGGCGGGGCTGCCCGCCCGGAACCGGTCCTCCACGGCGGCCACGCTCTGGCGTCCCTCGGGGATGTGGACGGTGGCGTGAACGATGGTGCTGTGAACGGTCATCGGTCCCTCCTCGGTCGGTGCGCTCGGTCGGTGCGCTCGGTCGGTGCGCAGGGTCGTCAGTCCTCGGTCGTCAGTCCTCGGTCGCCAGTCCTCGGTCGTCAGTCCTCGGTCGTCAGTCCTCGGTGGTGAAGAGCAGCACCACGTTGTGTCCGCCGAACCCGAAGGAGTGGCTTGCGGCGGCCCGGACGCGCTGCTCGCGGGGTGCGCCCGTGACGCAGTCCAGGTCGAAGGGGAGGTTGTCCGGGGTGAGGTTGGCGATCGGCGGGACGGTGGAGCGGTGGATGGTGAGGGCGGTGAGCGCCGCCTCGATCGCACCGGCCGCGCCGAGACTGTGCCCGAGAACTCCCTTGGCGGCGGTGACACTTGGCCGGTGCGGCAGCACCCGCGCGATCAACTCCGCCTCGGTCAGGTCGTTGAGCGGCGTCGAGGTCCCGTGCGCGTTGACGTGATCGACGTCTGACGCGCCGAGCCCCGCCTCCGCGAGCGCCGACCGCAGCGCGGCCTCGGCATGAACTCCCCCCGGGGCAGGGGCAGTCGGGTGATACGCGTCGGAGGTCTGACCGGCCCCCGCGAGCCGCGCGTACCGCCGCCGGCCACGGGCGCGCGCGTCCGCCTCCCGTTCCAGGACGAGAATCGCGGCCCCCTCGGAGATCACGAACCCGTCCCGGTCCACCGCGAACGGCCGTGAGGCGGCGCCGGGTTCGTCGACCCGGGACGACAGCGCGCCCATCCGCTGGAAGCCGGACGCGATGACCGGGGTGACGGCCGCCTCCGCGCCGCCCGCCACCGCGATGTCGCACAGCCCGGCCGACAACAGCCCCCGCGCGACGGCCAGGGCACTGGCCCCGGAGGCGCACGCGGTCTCGGTCGCCAGGGACGGGCCATGGGCGCCGAGGTCCAACGACACTTCCCCGGCAGCCATGTTGGAGATCAGCATGGGCACCAGCGCGGGCGACACCAGCTCGGGACCGCCCTGGTGATGGCGGATCGTCTGGTCCTCCAGGTGCACGGCTCCGGCCAGCCCCGAACCGATCACCACGGCGACCCGCGCACCGTCCCACCCGGCCGGATCGAGCCCGGCGTCGGCGACGGCCTCGCGCGCCGCGAGCACGGCGAGCTGACTGAACCGGCCCATGCGCCAGGCCTTGCCGCCGCCGATCCGGGCCTGCTCCGGGGTCATGAGCGGGATACGGCACGACAAGTCCACGGCGCAGCCCTTGAGTTCGGGGTCCGTGGCGGCGGCGGACCGCCCGCTCAGCATCCCTTCCCAGGTCGCCTCGCGCCCGACCCCGGCCGGGGTGATGAGCCCCAGGCCGGTGACGGAGACGGGCGTACAGGGTGCCCGCATCACGGCCGCTTGGCGTTCAGCGCGGCGACGAGTCCACCCACGGTGCTCTGCTTGGCGGTCTCTTCCTCCGCAACCGGAACCCCCAACTGCTCCTGGAGCGCCAGGGCGAGTTCGGCCAACGCGAGCGAGTCGAGATCGAGGCTCTCCAGGGTGGCCTCCGGCCGAATGCTCTCGGCACTGACCTCGAACTTCTCGGTGAGTACGGCGGTCAGGGCGGTCTGGGCGGGGGACATGGGGTTCCTTTCGACGGGGGGAGCGGAGCTTCGGGGCGAGGGGAACTTGGGGGCGAGTGGGGTTTCGGGGACGGGGACTTTGGGGTGAGCGGAGCTCAGGGGCAGGAACGTTTCCGGAACCGAGTCGTCCGACCTGTTTTTTGCAGGGCAAACGCCGGGGGAGGACAAGCGACGGGCACACCTGGGGACGGGCGAGGTCGGTCTTGGGCGAGCTTGGTGTCAGGTGGGGTCGGTCTCAGGCGATGCTGGTCTCAAGCGAGGTCGGTCCAGGTGAGGTCGGCCTCAGGCGATCTGGGTCCGCAGGGCCGGGTCGGCAGCGGGTACGGCGGGCAGTACGGCCACGGCATCTGTGTCGATGTGCGGCACGGTCGGCAGTTCCGGCCACACCAGGGCCGCCGAGCCCCAGGTGAGTCCGGCGCCGAATGCGGTCAGCAACAGCCGCTCCCCCGCCCGGAGTTCACCCCGCGCGGCGGCGTCGGCCAGGGCCAACGGGATGGACGCGGCGCCGGTGTTGCCGACGCGCGCGATGTTGGTGACATGCCGTTCGCCGGGGAGCGGGATGCGGTCGCCGACGGCGGACAGGATGCGGGCGTTCGCCTGATGGGCGCAGAACCTGTCCACATCCTCGGCCGCCCAGTCCGCGCGCTTGAGCACGGTGTGGGCGGACTGGGTCATACGGGTCACCGCATGCTGGAACACCTCATGCCCCCGCATACGGAAGTAACGGTCGCCCGGCCCGAATTCACCGGGCCGGGAGCGCTCCTGCGCACCACCACCGGCCACCTGGATCAGCTGGTCACCCGAGCCATCACTGCCAAGATCCAGCGCCAGCACTCCGCCCAACTCCGCCCGCTCACCGCGCCGTAGCACCACCGCGGCGGCGCCGTCCCCGAACACGATTCCGGCGGAACGATCCTGCGGGTCGAGCAGCGTCGAGTACACCTCGGCCGCGACCAGCAGGACCCGGTCGGCACACCCCGAGGTCAGGGTGCCGAGGGCGGCGGCGAGGCCGTAGACGAAACCGCTGCACGCGGCGGAGACGTCCCACGCGGCGATCTCGCCGAGGCCGAGGCGGGTGGCCAGGCGGGGTGCCATGGCGGGCATCGGCCGGTCGGGGGTGGAGGTGGCGACGATCACGGCGTCGACGAGGGGTCGGCCGGCGACCGCGAGTGCCCGGCCTGCCGCTTCAACCGCGAGGTCGCCGGTGGTCACGCCCGGTGCCGCGCGGCGGCGTTCGCCGATGCCGGTGCGTCTGCGGACCCAGGCGTCGTCGACGTCCCACGCGGCGGGCAGGGCGTGGTTCGGCACGGCGTCCGGGGGGACGAAACCGGCGATGCCCTCGAGGACGGCCGTCTGCGGCGTTCTCAAGAGCGGGGCTGCGCTGGGCAGTCGGAAGGTCACACACGCCTCGATGGGGAAGTGATCTTGGACGAGCGTGCACGACTGTAGATCGGATCAAGATCGGGGCGGGGGCGTGACGCGATTCGAACACGTGACCAGTTCGGGCCTGTTTTCGACAAAGGCGCAGCTCAGAGAGCGAAGTGAGGAAACGTTACGTCTGTTATGTCGCTCCTAGATCACCCGAAAGAGGGCGATTGGAGGCGGCCGTTCGACGCACAACCGCCCACGGTGTCATGTCAGTTCGTGAAGTCGGGCGCCGGCCCGCCCTGTCATGGCGTCGACGGGACGTCAACGGCCTTGCTGGTCTGGGCAGTTCGGGCCCGACGCGCTACGGCGTGAGTTGCTGCTGCCCTATGACGGAAAGGAGTTCGAGCTTGCCCTGGCTCTCCGTGCCGGGGCGGGCGATCATGACCACCAGGGCCTGCGCGCGGTTCTCGGTGAACAGGACCTGCGCTTCCACGTCGATACGGCCGAGGGCGGGATGGAGGATCGTCTTGCTCTCGCCGTAGCGCTGCGCGACCTCCTGGAGTTCCCACACGCGGACGAACTCCGGGCTGCGTTCCTGGAGTTCGGCGACGATCCGGGCCGCCCGGGGATCGCTGCCGGTGGCCGCCGCGAGTGCGGCGCGGAGGCGGGCGGCCTGGGTACGGCTGTGCCGGGGGTGGTCCTCCTCCGGGTACACCAGCCGGTCGGCGGGGTCGGTGAACCAGCGGTAGTAGGCGCTGCGGGCGAGGCCGGTGATGGGGGTCCCCCCGCTCGAACGAAGTTGAGAGTGGGGGAGTGTCTGGTCACCGAGGAGTGTGGTGGCGATCGGGTTCATGGCGAGGGTGTCGGCCATGTCGGTGAGCACGATCGCCGGGGTGTCGTCGTTCAGCCGCTCCAGCACCCGCAGCAGCGCCGGGCTGACGTGCTCGGAGCGCTGGAAGCGGACCGGGGCGTTGTGGCCGATCAGCGTGAAGAGGTGATCGCACTCGTCCGGGGTGAGCCGTAGCGCCCGGGCGAGGGCGGCGGTGATCTGCACGGACGGCTGCGGGGCGCGCTGCTGCTCCAGGCGGGCGTAGTAGTCGATGGACATACCGGCGAGCTGGGCGACCTCCTCGCGACGCAGCCCCCGCGTACGCCGACGCGGCCCCTCGACGAGCCCGACGTCATGGGGCCGCAGCGCCTCGCGCCGCCGCCGCAGGAACTCCGCCAGCTCCTTCTTCTCCACGCCCGCCATCGCCCCTTCCGGTCCGTCTTTCCGGTCCGTGACCTCCATCGTCGCCGCTTTCGGTCACCCCAGCCAGGGATCCCCGATCCATGGATAAACCTTCCTCTCCCGCCCCCGTGCCTGCCTTCCTACGGTCGAGGCAGCGACGACCCGCAAGGAGAGACCCCCATGAAACTGACCGGCAACACCGTCCTGATCACCGGCGGCACCTCGGGCATCGGCCTCGGTCCGGCCCTGCGCCTGCACGAGTCCGGCAACAAGGTGATCGTCGCGGGCCGCCGCAAGGAACTGCTGGACCGGATCACTAGCGAGCACTCCGGCATCGAGGCGCTCGCCCTCGACGTCACGGACCCGGCGTCGATCGCCGGCGCGGCGGAGCAGGTGGCTTCCCGGCACCCCGAGCTGAATGTGCTGATCAACAACGCCGGCATCATGCTGCGCGAGAACCTCCTCGACCCGGCATCCCTCCCGGTCGCCGAGGACCACGTCACGGTCAACCTGCTCGGCACGATCCGGATGACGTACGCCTTCCTGCCCCTGCTGACCGGCAAGGCCGACGCGGCCGTCCTGAACGTCACCTCCGCGCTGGCGCTCGTCCCGCTGCCGATCACCCCGACCTGCAACGCGACCAAGGCCGCACTGCACTCCTTCTCCGAGAGCCTGCGGGTGCAGCTCGCACAGGCGGACGCCGGCGTCCAGGTGATCGAGGTCGCGCCGCCGGGCGTGCGCACGACCATGCTGGACCAGGAGGACAACGAGAGCTCGATGCCGCTGGACGACTTCCTCACCGAGACCCTCGACCTGCTGCGGGAGAACCCCGAAGCGAAGGAACTCGTCGTGGAACGCGCCCGGTTCGTGCGCGAAGCGGAGGCCAACGGGTCGTACGACAACGTCCTCGCGATGCTCGGCGGCGTCTGACCCCGACCGTGACACCCGACGACGTATCCGACGTACCGGACGGCAGCCCCACCGAGCGCACCGAACGCGCTGACGCCGCCCGCAACCGGGTGCGGCTGCTGGAGGCCGCTGCCCGGCTGGTGGCCGAGCGGGGCGCGGAGCACGTGACGATGCACGAGGTCGCGGAGGCGGCCGGGGTCGGAAAGGGCACGCTGTTCCGGCGGTTCGGGGACCGGGACGGGCTGCTCCTGGCCCTCCTCGGTGAGGCCGAGGCGGATTTCCACGAGGCGTACACCTCGGGCCCGCCGCCGCTGGGACCGGGGGCGCCCGCGAGGGACCGGCTGGCCGCGTTCGGCAGCGCCCTGATCGAACGGGTCGCCGCCGACGCCGACTTGGGCACCGCGCTGGGCCGACAGGTCGTCCACGAACGCCGGTTCGCCTCCGGCACCGGCCGTGCCTTCCACCACCACGTCTCAACTCTCCTCCGGGAGACGGGAGTCGACACGGACCCCGACATGCTCGCGCACGCGCTGCTCGCCTTCGCGAACTTCGAGACGGGGGACTCTCTGCACGTCGGCTGCGGCATCCCGGTCGCCCGGCTCCAGGCCACCTGGGTGGACCTGGCGCGCCGGGTGACCCACGACGGAACCGGTCCGGCGCCGACTGGGAGAATGAACCCATGAGCATCGTCAAGATCAACGTACTCACCGTCCCCGAGGAACAGCGCGAAACGCTGGAGAAGCGCTTCGCGAACCGCGCCGGGACGGTGGACGGCTCGGACGGCTTCGAGTGGTTCGAGCTGCTCCGCCCCGTCGAGGGCACCGACACCTACCTCGTCTACACCCGCTGGCGCGCCGAGGAGGACTTCCAGAACTGGATGTCGGGGATGGGCCAGGCCGCGCACCGGGGCGCACCCAAGGAGGGCGGCGCGCCGGGTTCCCCGCAGGGTGAGCGCCCGAAGCCCGCCGCGACGGACGCGACGCTGTGGACGTTCGAGGTGGTGCAGCAGGCGGGGCCCAAGGAGGGCTAGGAGACCTAGCGCGTCTCCGCGCCTACGGCGGCTCGTGCACAACCATCCTTTCCATGACGGCTCGTGCAAAGCCGTCCTCTTCCACGACGGCTGTGCACAGGGCCCTCCTCTACGACTGCTCGTGCACAGCCCCCCTCACCTCACGCAACACCACCGCCAAGTCGTCCGGCGCCGCCGCGAGCCTCACCAGCCGCCCCCCGTCGTCCAGTTCGGCGACATGCCACCCGCTGGGCACGGTGTCGCCGTCGCCGCCGCGCACCCGTCGTACCGTGCGGACGGTGAGCCGTTCCACCGGGATCCGGCGGGCCGCGAACCGGCCCGGGCCCGGGGTGACCGCGGGCGGGCCGTCGCCGAGGGCGATGTGGGTGCCGAAGCCGTGCGGGTTGTAGTCGGTGTGCTCCAGGAAGCGGGCCGACAGGAACACCTCCCCGTCCAACTCGGGTAGTTCCGCGGTCACTTCGGCCGGTCGGGGTGGGCGGACGCGGGTCTCGCGCCAGGCCCGGCCGAAGAGCGCTGCCGTGCCGAGCGTGCCCGCCGCCGCCCACGTGATCGTCGGGGCGGAGGCGAACAGGGTCGTGGGGTGGAAGTAGCAGAGCGGCAGCAGCCACAGGGCCGTACCGGCGAGGACGAGCGTGAACGGCATGGCGGAGGGCAGGACTTCGTCGCCGGGGAGGCGGCGGCCGCGATGGCGGCCAGGTCTCCGGCGGACTGGACGTGCTCGCGCCAGACGTACCGCGATCCGGTGATCGCCACCAACTCGCTGCGCCAGAAGGTCAGTCGGACCTTGTCCCCGGCGTGAAAACCGTCGGCCGCCTCGCGCGAGACCATGGTGCGCTCGAAGGGCCGGTCGTCGGCGAAGTACACCCAGCCGATCTTCTTGGACCCGTTGGAATCGGTCCGCGCGATCACCGCCGGCACGTAGGTCAGACACTCCCCGAGCTCCGCGTCGGGCGTCGCGGCGGTGCACGGGACGGCCGCCGCCCACGCCCGCTGGTCCGCCGCGACGCCCGACACGGGCGCCGCCAGCACGGCCGCCCCGATGAGCAGCGTCACGCACCAGCCCGCCGCCGCGACCGGGACGCGCCCGGCCGTACGGTCCGAGATGACGCGGACGGTCGCCGAAGCCGACTCCGGGACGTCGGTTCCGTAGCGGTGGTGCAGTGCGCGGAGGGCGTCCAACTGGTCGTGGAAGTCCAGGATTTTGGCGGACGAGCACGTCGGCAGCGGCAGGGGCCGTCTGCGTCCGTTCCGCAGCAGCACGCTGACGCGACGGCTCTGGGCGCCCCGCGAATGGCTCTTCAGCCATAGCTGGAGATCGGCGACCTCGTGCCACGGCACGCTCCAGCGGCGCAGCAGCGTCCGGGACCGCAGACCGTACGCGTCGGCGTCCACCCGGGCGGTGACCAGGTGGAGCGCCACGAGACCGACGAAGGCGAGCGCCGCGCCGGGGACCAGCAGCCACAGCGCGTCCGGTCCGCGGTACGCCGTCCACACCACCGCCGCGCCCTCCCCCACCGCTCCGAACGTGACGGAGAACCACAGGGCGCGGGGCGAGCGGGGACGGCAGATCACTTCGGGGACGTCGGTCATGGTCCGAACTCTGCCTCGGCCGGCGCGGCAGGCGCTTGTGCGATCTCCGGCAGTGTTCCGGCAGGCCAGGCTGCTCAGAGGAGGCAAGGAGGGGAACTGAAGAGGGCCCGAGGAGGGCGAGAAGTGGGGGAGGAGTGGGGAGGCATAGGGAAGGAGTAAGGGAGAAGCGGGCGAGAAATGGGTGAGAAAAGAGTGGCGCGCGGGATGTTTGAACCGCCGTGAAGCGGTGAGGCGAGCCGAATGCGTGCTTCTCCCAACGCCTCCGCCGAGCCCCCCGGCGCCACCCAGGCCCACGGTCACACCGGACCGTCCCCCAGCCCCACCGCCACCGCCTCGGCTGCGGAGCGCGCCCCCGGAAAGCAACGCGACCCCTTCTTCGACAACGCCAAGTACCTGGCGATCGTGCTGGTGGCGATCGGCCACTCCTGGGAGCCGCTGCGGTCGAGCAGCCGTAGCGTCACAGCGCTCTACACGCTTGTCTACGCCGTGCACATGCCGGCGTTCATCGTGATCTCCGGGTACTTCTCGCGGAGTTTCCGGGCGACCCCGCCGCAGATCAGGCGGCTGCTGGGGGGAGTTGTGGTGCCGTACGTCGTGTTCGAGACGGCGTACACGCTCTACACGCGCTGGACCGACCACCAACCCGACCGCGCCATCAGCCTGTTGGACCCGCTGTATCTGACGTGGTTCCTGGCGGCGCTGTTCGTCTGGCGGCTGACCACGCCGATCTGGAAGCACGTACGCCAACCGCTGCCCCTCGCGCTGGTCATCGCGATGCTGGCGACGCTCTCCCCCTCCATCGGCAACGACCTCGATCTGCAACGGGTGTTGCAGTTCCTGCCGTACTTCGTGCTCGGTCTGTGTCTGAAGCCGGAGCACTTCCAGCTCGTACGGCGGCCGGAGGTACGGCAGTTGGCGGTACCGGTGTTCGGGTGCGCGCTCGTCGTGGCGTACTGGTCGGTCCCGCGCTTCGACTACGCCTGGCTCTTCCACAACGGGAGCGCGGAGCAACTCGGCGTGCCCGCCTGGGAAGGGCCCCTGATGACGCTGGCCCTGTTCGCCTGCTCGACGCTGCTGGTCGCCTGCTTCCTCGCCTGGGTGCCGCGCCGCCGCACCTGGTTCACCGCCCTGGGCGCGGGCACGCTCTACGGCTATCTGCTGCACGGGTTCGTCGCGCAGGGCGCCAAGTCCTGGGGCTGGTACGACACTTCGTGGATGCGGGGTCCCCTCGGCGAGATCACGGTGACCGTGGTCGCCGCCGTCGTCGTGACCGCGCTGTGCACCCCGCCGATCCGACGGCTCTTCCGCTTCGCCATGGAACCGGAGTTGCGGTGGGCGTTCCGTCGTGACGCGGACGAACTGGCTCGTACCCCTTACGACTCCTGACAAAAGGCGGCTTGTGCGCCTCCGGGAGCCGCGAGTCAGCGGTGGTCGACGTAGGTGACGAGCCCGCCGATGGTCAGGCCCAGCGCGCATCCGCGGCGGAAGGACTCGTGGCGCATGCCCGGGGTGTGCTGGGCGTCGGTCATCGCGTACAGTCCGCGGATCCCCAGTTCCACGCCGCACAGGCACACGACGTAGCCGTGACGCAGGGCGGCGGCTGCCCACTCGGGGTCGTGCGGGACCCAGGTCCGGGAGTAGATCTCAGCGTCGGGCGTCCGCAGTTCCAGCCGGGAGTAGGTGTATCCGTAGCTCTGCGCCAGTTTTGGCTGTTCATCGGGTATCTCGTGCAGCTCCCATCCGGGGATCGAGGGCAGTTCGCAGCAGACGTCGGGCGGTAGGCGCCTCATGCCGAACAGGATGGCGCCTTCGAGCTGCGGTTCCTCGGGTATCTCGTCGAGCGAGGCTCCCTTCGGCGCGACGTACCCGAAGTAGCCCACGCCCACGGCATGCCTGAACTCGAAGAGAGCAGTGGGCATGCGGGGTGTCTGTGCGGGATGGATGGTGATTGTGCCTTCCGCGGTCTCCAGGCCCCCCAGCACGCACTCGAGCTGCAGCGCGGGGTCGTCGCAGAACAGGATCCGCCCGAGGTCGTCGACCTGTTCGAACTGATACGAGCTCATCTCCTGCAGCCCTCCGGTTGGTTGCCGTTCCACGTCCGCGAAGCAGACGACTCAGTGTTGAACCAGCATATTGAAGGATCGTTCAACAATCTATACGTTGGAACGCACGCACCACCAGGCCCGACCAGGCCAAGCCCAGCACTTTTGTCAGGTGTCCTTAGTGAGGGTTGGAGTGAATCTGCGGGCCAGTTCATGAATTCGCGCTGAATCGCGGCTGACACTTCACGGGCACAGGGCACCCGTGCGAAAGGACGCACAACCAAGGACGCGGAGGGGCGGTCAGACGCTGTGCCGGAATCCGGATCCACCGGTTTCCGTCACCTCGATTTCCCCCAACTCCCCCTATGTTCCACGGAGGTTGTGCGATGTCCTCTCGTTCTTCCCGTCGCCGTACGACGCGTTCCGCTTCGGCGCTGACGCTCGCTCTCGGCACCGCGCTGATCGCCCCGCTGTTCCTCGCCGGGACCGCGAGCGCGGCCACGGCGCCGACCACCGCCGGGCTCAACTCCGGTGGCCAGGAGGTCATTTACACGGCCGCCGCGGGCCAGGCCAACAAGGTGGTCGTCACCGCGACGCACGTGACCGGCACCGAGAAGATCACGTACGTCATCGACGACGTGGTCACCGTCAAGGCGGGCACGGGCTGTTCGTACCCCAGCGCCTCGGACCACACCAAGGTCAGCTGCACGGTCACCACCCTGGACAGTCAAGACCCGTACCCCACCCTGCAGTTGACGCTCGGCAACGGCAACGACACGCTCGCGTACCACAACAAGACCAACCAGACGTACAACTTCGCCTCGGTCGACCTGGGCGCCGGCAACGACAAGGCCACCGAAGACGGCAGCGTCGACGGCAACTACGTCTCGGGCGGCACCGGCAACGACACCCTCACCCTGGGCAAGTACTCGGTGGGCTGGGGCGACGACGGCAACGACACCCTCAAGGCCGCCGCCGGCACCATCGCCCAGGGCGGCAACGGCAACGACACCATCTCGACCACCGGCGACGCGGCCGACGGCGGGGCCGGCAACGACGTCATCACCGGTGGCGCGGGCGCCCAGAGCCTGACCGGCGGCACCGGAAACGACAGGATCCACGGCGGCGCCGGGAACGACTTCATCTACGGCGGCACGGGCAACGACGTCCTCTACGGCGATGCCGGCGCCGACACGATCTACGGCAACTCCGGCAACGACACGCTGTGGGGCGGCACGGGCACGGACACCCTGTCCGGCGGGCCGGGCCGCAACGTCGTCCACCAGAACTGACGCACGCCGACATCGGGGGACCGGCTCAGGGCGTGGTGTAGCCGACCACGACCCGGGCCGGGAAGCGGAACGCGCCGGGGACGAGCGTGGACTGCTCGACGGTGACGGCGACGCCGGTGCCGTTGGCGGCGGTGGAGTGATACACCCAGGCGGCCTCGCGCAGCGACGAACCGCACAGGCCGTCCGGCAGCGCGAGCTCGTCGTCGTCGACGGCGGGCTCCCCGTACTTCTTGTCGAACAGTTCCTTCCCCTCCGGGACGATGCCCGCGCGGCGCAGGTAGTCCGCTACCAGCCCGCTCGTGAAGGTGACTTGAGCGCCGCCGTTGTGTGTGTAGTAGTGAACGTCGCGCGCGTCGGTGGGGATCGTCGCGCCCCCGGCGGTGATCACGCCCGGCAGCCTCAGGTCGCTCCCGGCGCACGCCCGGGCGTCCCCGAACGGATGCTCGTCCCGCAGCAGCCAGGCACTCCCGCCGCCCACCGCCGCGAGCACGACCACACCGATCCCCAGCCACACCGGCACCCGCCGCCGCCCGACCGCAGCACTCATCAACGCCCCCTCGTCATGGCGAGCGAGAGCCTCCCAAACAACGCGCGTACACGACAACCCCTTATCCCCCCTCGCCAAACCCTCAACTCCTCTCCCCAACCTCTTAACCCCTTTCCCACATGTCACAGCCATGTCATACGCTGCTCCCAGCAGCCGCGCCCCGCGCGTCACCGCGTCTCTCATCCGCGGTCACGTCCGGGTGTTGCGCGGCGCTCTCAACTCCCGGTCCCCGGACCGGTTTTCCTTGTGGGGGGAACAGCACGTGCGGATGCGCAGCATCTCGACCGCGACAGCGCTCGCGGTCCTTTTCGGCTCGGCGGCGCTCAGCGTCGTAGCGACGGGTACGGCCTCGGCCGCGACCGCCAACGTGGCCGCGCCCGGCGGTCTCGTCGCGGACGGCGCCCTCAAGCGGGTGTTCGTCGGCGACCGTTCGGCCGGGACGGTCGCGGCCACGGACTACTCGGGCAACGTCCTCGCCTCGGTCGGCGGGCTCAGCGGGGTCTCCGACCTGGTCCTGTCCGACGACGAAAGCACCCTGTACGCGGCGGCCCAGGGCACACACGAGATCGTGGCGCTCGACCCGGCCACCCTCGATGTGAAGGCCCGCTATCCGGTGGCCACCACCACCGGCCCGCGCTACCTCGCCTTCACCGCGGGCAGGCTCTGGTTCACCTACGGCGACCAGTGGGACGGCGACCTGGGTTCCGTGGATCCCTCGGTGGACCCGGCGAGCGGCACCGACCCGGTGACGCTGACGCAGTTCCCGACCGAGGGCACCTCGGTGGGTCTCTGGGGCCCGGCGCTGCTGGACACCGACCCGCTGCGGCCCGGTGTCCTGGCCATCGGCCAGACCGGCGGCGACTCCACGGACTCGATGGCCGTGGTCGACGTGTCGAGCGGCACGCCCGCGCTCACCGCCTGGTACTTCGGCGACTACACGCTCAACAGCGGCATCGCCGACCTCGACCTCGTCGCCGGCGCGGACCAGGTACTGGTCAACGGCCACGTGGTGGACGCCTACGCGGGCGGCACGTTCACCCAGGCGACCAGCCCCTTCCCGGCCGCCGAGCGGGCCGACGTCGCCCGGGACGGATTCGTCGCGCAGGCGAGCGGCAACACGGTCACGACGTACCGTCCGAGCGGCACGAAGCCCGTCCACACGTACAGCGTCGGCTCCTACGGCACGGCCGACCTGGCCTGGGCTCCCGACGCGTCCCGCGTCTTCGTGCTGGCCCAGACGTCCACCGGCGGCTACACCCTCAAGGCGCTGACCGACCCCGAGAAGAACGTCCCGACCCTCACGGTCAACGCCCCCTCCTCCGCCGCCCGCGCCAAGAAGCTCACCGTCACCGGCAAGCTCTCGGCGACGTTCGCGCTGCCTGCCGGAGCCAAGCTCCAGGTCACGCGCACCGACCTGGAGTCCACGAAGGGCAAGGCGCTGCCCGCCGTCACGGTGAAGTCGAACGGCACCTACTCCTTCACGGACACCCCGCCGGCCGGCGGCACGGTCACGTACAAGGTGAGCTACGCGGGCGACTCCGGGCACGCGGCGGTCAGCGCCTCCGACAAGGTCGCCGTCTCCCGCTCGGCGACGACCCTGAGCCTGAACAACAACGGCAAGCTGTACGCGTACGGCGCCGACGTGAAGTTCACCGCGCACCTCGGCAAGACGTACAAGAACCGCACGGTCGCGATCTACTCCGACCCCTTCGGCGCCGACAAGCCGAAGAAGCTGGTCAAGACCGGCAAGGTCAACTCCAGCGGCAACATCACGGTGACCGTGGACATGACCCGCGACACCGCCGTCAGCGCGGTCTTCGCCGGTGACGCCCGCAACGCGTCCAAGACGGTGAAGGCCACGGCGTACGCCAAGGTCAAGGTCTCCACCGCGATCACCAAGCACTACAAGAAGGCGAAGATCGGCTCGACCTCGTACTACTGGTTCCACAAGAACTCCGCGCCGATCATCACGACGACGATGACCTACTACAAGAACCGCCAGGAGCGGCTCGACCTGCAGGTCTACTACCAGGGCCAGTGGTACTCCTCCGACTCGGAGTACTTCGGCCTGGGCACGAACGGCAAGGCCGCCGTGAACCTCGGCGCCCCCGGCGAGTCCGGCATCAAGGCCCGCATCCGGGCCGCGTACATCAACGGTTCGTCCGGTGACAGCGTCAACTCGACGACGTACAGCGACTGGAAGTACCTGTACTTCTCCAACTAGTACCTGTTTCCCCAGGCGTTGGGGTTCACCGGGTGCGGGGCAGCCCCGCTTCGAGGACCATGTGTCCTCGGGGCGGGGCTGTTCGCGTGTGCGCCGACTACACCGCGTCCAGCCCCGTCATGAGCTGCCCGTACGCCCCCTCCGCGGCCGCGACCGCGTCGTCGTACGCCTCGTCGGCGGTCCGTCCCGACGTGATCGTCCGCCAGTTCTCCTGCCCCAACTCCTGCTGTACGGCGATCAGATGGGCCGCAGCCAGGCGTCTGACGATCGGTGGCGTACCGCCGGAGCCGGAGCCGCCGCCGGCCGGCAGGGCGTCCGCGAGCGCGTCGATGTCCTGGCTGGTGTACCGCTGTCTCATGCCGATGCGGAGGCTGGGCGTGCGGTAGATGAGGTCCTGGAAGGACAGCACCTCAGGGTGGTCGTTGAGGCCGGTGATCGGGTCGCGGGCGGCGAGTCCGGCCAGGAAGTGGTCGCGCAGGGCCGCGGTCGGGATCAGACCGGCCGGGCGCTCCCGCACCACCCGGGCCGCCTCGCCGAGGTGGTCGGCGAAGCGGTGCAGGACCAGGTCCTCCTTGGTCGGGAAGTACCGGAACAGCGTGGCCTTGGAGACCTCGGCCGCCGCCGCGATCTCGACGACGGACACCTCGTCGAAGCCCTGGGCGCGAAAGAGACGCAGGGCTTCCTGAGCGATGAGGTTCCGCGTGCGTTCCTTCTTGCGCTCGCGCAGACCGGTGGGTTCGTCCATGCCGCACAGCTTACACGAGAGATGAGGCTCGGACTCGAATGAGACCGGAGAACTTTTGAGTCCGAGAAACTTTTGAGACCTGGTTGCATTTTCTCGTCGGGCGATGTTCCATGGATGCACGACGACGAGAGGGGCCGCCATGACCGACGGCGCTGTACCGAGCGAGGGTGTACTGATCGTGGGCGCCGGACCCACCGGCCTCACCCTTGCCATCGAGCTGGCCCGGCGCGGTGCGGGGGTGCGGATCGTGGACGCGGCCCCGGCCCCGCACCGGGAATCCCGGGGCAAGGGCCTCCAGCCGCGCACGCTGGAGGTCCTGGAGGACGTCGGTGTCACCGAGCGCGTCCTCGCCACCGGGACGACCCGACTGCCGTTCCGCAAGTACTTCGACGGCGCGCAGGTGAACGACACCGACCCCTTCGCGGACACCCGCCCCACACCCGCCGCGCCGTACGAGCGGGGGGTCCTCATAGGGCAGTGGCAGGTGGAGGAACTCCTGCGCGAACGGCTCGCCGAGTTCGGGGTCCGCGTCGAAGGCGGCACGGAGGTCACCGGGTTCGAGCAGGACGAGGACGGTGTCACCGCCGTCCTCGCCGACGGCGAGCGCATCAGGGCCGGCCATCTCGTCGGCTGCGACGGTGGGCGCAGCCGGGTGCGCAAGGCGATGGGGGTGCGTTTCGACGGTACGACGGACGAGACCCAGTCGATGGTCGTCGGTGACGTCGAGGCCGAGGGGATCAGCCGGGACGTCTGGCATCAGTGGTTCGCGTCGGACGGGAGCGGAGTGATGCTCTGCCCCATGCCCGGCACGAACTCCTTCCAGTTCCAGGCCAGCCCCGAACTAAACACGGGCGGCGCCCCATTGCCGCCGTCGCTGGAGGGTTTCCAGCGGATCTTCGACCGGTACGCACAGGTACCCGGCATCACGCTGACCGACCCGACCTGGCTCTCCCTCTGGCGGGTCAACGTCCGCATGGTCGACCGGATGCGCGTCGGCCGGGTCTTCCTGGCCGGGGACGCCGCCCACATCCACCCGATCGCCGGCGGACTCGGTATGAACACCGGCATCCAGGACGCCTACAACCTGGGCTGGAAACTGGCCCTCGCGACCGCCGGGCAGGCAGGCCCCGGGCTCCTGGACACCTACGAGGAGGAGCGCCTCCCGGTGGCCGCCTGGACCCTGGGCATCACCAGCGACCTGTACGCCCAGGTACGCGAAGCGGTCAAGGAACCCGGCACCGGCGTGGAGGCAGCGGCCCCGCCCCCGATGGGCACGGGCTACCGCTGGAGCTCCCTCGCCGCCCCCGCCACCACCGGCGACCCCGCCGTCCTGCGTCCCGGCGACCGTGCCCCCGACGCCCCCTGCCTGGACGCCTCCGGCCGGCCGATCCGGCTCTTCCAGGTGTACGCGGACCCACGCTTCACCCTGCTCGGCTTCGGCACCGAAGTCGCGGACGCGGTCGGCAAGTTGGCGGTCGGGCACGAGGACCTGCTCCAGGCGTTCACGGTGGACGGCGGCGACGGCAACGGCGACCTGCACGACCACGAGGGGCACGCCCGACACGCGTACGGCATCGAGACCTCCGCCCCCGCCCTCGTCCTGATTCGCCCCGACAACCACATAGCGCTGTTCACCCGGGACCTGGCGGACGTCACGAACTATCTGTCCCAGATCACCACATTTACCCCGAAAGGGTGATACTCGGAGTATGAGCATGGCAACGTACGAACTGCTGGCCGCGTCGCACAACACGCTCGACGTGGGCGCCGCCTTTCTCGGTGGCCTGCTGATCGTGGGCGCGCTGGTCTGGGCCATCCATTTCGGCATGAAGGTCCGGGATCAGGAACTTCCACGGCCGCTCCCCGAGGAGCAGCCCCACCTCCCCGCGGGCGGCGCCGTCCACGAGATGCGCGAGATGCGGGAGCCCGACGAGATGCCCGTCGCCTCGGAGGAGAAGGAGCGGTTGATGCCGTACCAGCTCCACCACTCCGGGACCAGAACGGGCAAGGACCAGAGCCGGCTGCGGTGGCTGCCGGGGAGGAGTGGTTCCTTCGGGGGCGGCGGCATAGGCCACGTGTGACCTCGCGGCCCGTGACCTCGTGACCTCGTGACCTCGTGACCTGACCCAGGGGTTCACCCCGCAGGTCCGCCCTGGGTCGGTCGGCTCACACCTCCGCCGCGGGCAGCGTCACCTCGAACCGGCAGCCGCCCGACACATTCCGTACGGCGGCCCGTCCCTGGTGCGCCTCGACGATCCCGCGCACGATCGCGAGCCCCAGCCCGGCCCCGGCGGGCGGGGTCCGGGCGTGCGTGCCACGCCACCCGGTGTCGAAGACACGCGGCAGATCGTCCTCGGGGATGCCACCGCAGCCGTCCGTCACGGACAGGACGACACCCTCGGCGGTCCGTTCGGCGGCGACGGCCACCGTGCCGTCGGTCGGCGTCCGGCGAATCGCGTTGACCAGCAGATTCCCCAGGACCCTGCTCATCTCCTTGCCGTCCACCTCGACCGGCACCGGTTCGATCCGGTCGCCGACCAGCCGTACGCCGTGCTCGCGCGCGAGCGGGTCCGCGCCGGCGAGGGCGTCGCCGATCAGGTCGTAGAGGGACATGCGGGAGCGGGTGAGGGCGAGGGCGCCGGCGTGGATGCGGGAGAGTTCGAAGAGGTCGCCGACCATGTCGTTGAGGCGTTCCACCTCGGTGCGGATCTGCCGGAGGTAGCGGTCGGGCTCGGCGGCGACCCCGTCCTCCAGGGCCTCGGACATCGCGCGGAGACCGGCCAGCGGGGTGCGCAGATCGTGCGAGATCCAGGCGACGAGTTCACGGCGCGAGGACTCCAACGCGCGCTCGCGGTCCCGGGATTCGGCAAGCTTGGCGCTGGTGGCGGCCAACTCGCGGCTGACGTCCGCGAGTTCGGCGGTGGCGGGGCGTGCGGGGGCGGAGTAGTCGCCGCCGTCGCCGAAGTCGCGGGCGGCGAGGGCGAGTTCACGGCTGCGGGCGACGACCCAGCGGCCGAGCAGCAGGGCGGTGAGGAGGGAGACGACGGCGGCCATCGCGACCACGGTGGTGACGACGGACAGATCGTGCCGGGACAGGAACATCGCCTGTGCCACGGCGAGCGTCCCGGCGAGCATCGCGGTCACCGCGACCGCGGCGACGACGGACACGGAAGCGGTGAGCGACCGCCGCCGCAGCAGCCACAGGGCACCGGCACCGAGCACTCCGGCGGCAGCGGCTCCGAGAAAGGCGAACAGGGCGATGAGGAAGGCGTCACGCATGACCGGTCAGGCCTCCTCGGTGCCGGTGGGATCGAAGCGGTACCCGATCCCCCACACCGTCTGGATGAACCGCGGCCGCCCCGGATCGTCCTCGACCTTTCCGCGCAGCCGCCGTACATGCACGGTGACGGTCGACAGATCGCCGAAGTCCCACCCCCACACCTCGCGCATCAGGTCCTCGCGCCCGTACACCCGCCCCGGATGGCGGAGGAAGAAGGTGAGCAGGTCGAACTCCCGGTGGGTGAGGGTGAGTTCGGTGCCGTCCTTGCTGGCCCGGCGGGCGGCGGGGTCCACGGCCAGTCCCCCGGCGCTCAGCGGTGCGGCGGATCCGACCGGCGATCGCGAGCGCCGCAGCACCGACTCGACCCGCAGCACCAGTTCGCGCGGGCTGAAGGGCTTGGTGACGTAGTCGTCGGCCCCGACCTCCAGCCCCAGGATCCGGTCGTCCTCGTCACCCCGGGCGGTCAGCATGATCACCGGCACGGGCCCGCGCCCGCGCATCCGCCGGCAGACCTCCAGCCCGTCCATCCCCGGCAGCATCAGATCGAGCACCACCAGGTCGGGCCAGTGGGCGTCCGCCCGGGCCAGCGCCTCCGGCCCGTCCGCGGCCCGCTCCACGACATACCCGGCCCGGTCGAGATACCCGGAGACGACCTCGGCGACGGTCGGATCGTCGTCGACGACCAGCACCCGGGCACCGACCGCCCCGTCGACCTTCCCGGCCTTCTCGTACGACTGCTGCATGGGGCCAGCCTCGCACCCCACCCCCCGCCGATGCCGCCCCGCACCGGCTCCGGGCGCCGGACGTCCTTGTTTCGTAAGAACCCCGGCGCCCGAACTGGCCTACCTCTGTCCCGCCGCCGCCCTACTGCCGCGCGCCGTCCCGCGCCGGGCTGTACACCGCCAGTGCCCAGATCACGAACACGTCGACCGCGATCATGATGACCGACCAGACCGGCGCGTACGGGAGGAACATGAACTGGAGGATCGCGCCGAGGCTCGCGAGGACGATGCCGCAGACGCGGGCCCAGCCCATGCCGCTGAGGATGCCCCAGCCGGTGAGCACGCCCACGGCGCCGAGGCAGATCAGGATGACGCCCCAGCCGGTGAGGTTGATGCTGTAGATGTAGTCGCCGACGCGGGTGTACACGTCGTCCTTGGCCAGCGCGGAGATGCCCTGGAGGATGGCGATGACGCCGTTCATCAGCATCAGGACACCGGCGAAGACCGCGCCGCCGGCCGCGAGACCGCCGCCGGACGACGACGGGCCGTACCCCCGGGTGCCGGGGGCCTGGCCGGGACGTCCGCCGGAGTCGTTCCAGGCCGGGGGCTTCTCCTCGCCGCCTGCGGACGGCGAGTGCGGCTGCTGCGTCGAGTGCGGCTGCTGGGTCATGGCCGTACCCCACCTCTCTGTGGTGTGTGGTGCTTCGACCATCCGGCCGGGGCGCTGCCTCCACCAGGGGGATTACGCCGTACGGGTGACACCCGAAGCGCCCCCCGGCCCGGGCCCCGGCCCCTCCTCCGGTTCCGCCGCCAGGAACTCCACCACCGCCAGCGCGAACAGCACCGCCAGCCCCAGTCCGACGACCACCCACCCCGTCGGACGCGACCACAGCAGATACGCCAGCAGCGCCGCGCCCACCAGCACCCAGCCGATCCACACCCGGAACCGGCGCACGAACGGCCCCACCGGCCCCGTCCGCAACCCCGCCCCGTCGGCCACCGCCCGCACCGCCCCGATCCCGGACGTCCACAGCCTCTGTACGAGACCGGCCCGGCGCCCGGGACCGGTCAGCCAGGCGCCCAGCGCGACCACCACGCCCAGCGCCACGACCATCCGCACGGTCGTGAAGAGGAACCGGGTCAGCGCGTCGTACACCGCGGCCGCGGCGGCCGGTGACACTCCCGCCGGGAGCGCGTCGAGGTAGACGGCGCGGAAGACCCGTAGCGCGATGCCGAGCAGGGCGGTCGCGGCGGCCACGCCCAGCGCGCCGGTCACCAGCGCGCGCCGTCTCCGTGCCGCCAGCAGGACGCCCGCCGCGACCAGCACCACCGCGACGAACGGCAGCCAGGTACCGGCGAGTTGGAGGATCCGGAAGTACGTCTTGTACGTGTCGAGGTCGTCGCTCTTGAGGAGCGTGATCGACGTGTGGATCTCGGGGATCTTCCCGGCGACCGTCATCCCCTCGTCGACCAGCCGCTGTTTCACCTGGTCCACCACGGGGCCCACGTCGAGTGTCACCGCGCCGTCGTCGAGCCGTACCGCACCACCGCCGCTGCCGGTCAGGGCTTTCTCCACAGTGCTGTGGACACGGCGGTTGGCGTCCTTCCAGATGGTCGCGAAGGCGTCCGAGGCGGCGACCGCCTGCGCCTTGTCGTGGACGAAGGCGCGGACCGAGTCCTCCAGCGAACCGCCCAGCGCGCCCAACGCCTTTTCCAGCAGCGGGCGTTGGTCGGGCGCCGCACCGGACAGCAGGGCGGTGAGGTCGAGGTGGTCCATCACGGCCGAGGTCACCCGGTTCACGACGGCGTTCCGGATGTCCGGGTCGGAGGCGAGCGGCGCGACCGTCTTCACATAGCGGTCCGTGTCCCCCACCGTGTCCGCTGTCCACGCGGCCACGACGCCGAGTGGCGCGAGGACACACCCGACGACGACCAGCAGGATCGCGACCAGCGAACGCACCCGGTGCCGCGGCCGCCGCTCCGCCTCCAGTACGGCCACCCGCGCCCGCAGCCGCTCCAACTCCCCGGCGCCGCTCTCCGCCACCCGCTCCTCCTCCGCCGACGCCGTGAATGCCAGGGCATCCCCAGTCGCCCGCGTCCGCGAGCAGTGCCACGCCGTTCGGGTGACGCCGGCCGGTGCCCTACCGCACCTCCCGCGCGCCCGGCCCGGAAACCCGCGAACCGGCCTCTCGGTGCGGGGCCCGCCCGGCAGCATGCCGCGTCCCGTCGTCCATCACCGGAGCCGCCGATGTCGTACCGGCCCCCGCCCCTCGATGTGCAGCCGGTCGCCGAGCTCTGCTCACAGCTCTCCGGAGTGCTGGCCGGATTCGCGCTCACGGCCGTGTTCATCGTCGTCGCCCATTTCCTCGGCGATGAACTCCCCTTCCGGGTCCGTCAGTTGCGGCAGTCGTTCATCAGCTCCGCGCCCTCGCGAACTCCCGGAGAAACAGCGCCTCTACGCGCGCCATGTACTCAGGCCATCCAGAAGAAGACGGCGGTCATCCGCTTCTCCTCCAGCGTGCTGCCGTGGTAACCGGTCGCGCTGTGCACGAGGTTGGCGTTGTAGAGCAGCAGACTGTTGTATTTGTGCGGCACGCGCACGTCCTCTTCGAAGGCGTCCGGCGCGACGAAGCGCGTCCCGAGGGCATCGACGAGGTTGTTGTGCGGAGCCTGCACGACATTGCCGCCGAGGCGCCCGCCCGGCAGATGCTGCCGGTAGAAACTGGTCCCGCAGTCCTTCGGCACGGAGGGGTTGAGATACAGCACGGCGGCGTACCGGCACAGGGCGCGGGAGTCGGTGTGCGGCCGGGGCTCGCTTTCCCCCTCTCCCACCACCTGGATGCAGTTGTGGTTGAGGGTCCCGCCCCCGGGCGCCTTCTGCACCCACAACTCCTTGGCCCCTGTGGCCTGTTTGACCAGCCGCTCGATCCGCCCCATCTCGGCCGGCTCAAGCCCCGGCATCGTCCGCAGCCCCGGCCAGGTCTCCGACGTGTACGGATACCCCTTGACCCAGTCGTCCTTCGCGAGACACCGCTCCCGTACGGCATCCACG
>Ga0307515_10003310_pt1 | contig 34049 bp, 25 predicted proteins | sample 17_EM_MG_FD_194513 | JGI IMG/M metagenome (GOLD analysis project Ga0307515, IMG submission 194513) | Populus trichocarpa ectomycorrhiza microbial communities from riparian zone in the Pacific Northwest, United States - 17_EM | ecosystem: Host-associated > Plants > Roots > Unclassified | place...
AAGAAGACATACCCAAGCATGGAGGAAAAGAGAAGGAGATGAGGAGAGAAAAGAAGAGAAAGAAATAGATAAGAAATGATGTTTTTTACATAAAGTGAAGAAGAAGAAGAAGAAAAAGACATACCTTAATGATGTTTTTTACATATAGTGAAGAAGAAGAAGAAGAAGTAGAAGAACAAGAAGAAGAACAAGAAGAAACGGCTCTGTCTCTTGTGAAATAAAGGCATTCAGGCTTTTTATTGGGACGATTTACCGACGGATTTACCGACGGATAATTAAATATTAATATTTTTTAATTATTCCGTCGGTAATTCCATCGGTAATATTTAATTTAAATTTTCAATTTCATAAAATTTTTTCAGAAACCGCCAAAACATTACCGATGATTTTTTAATCCGTCGGTGATTCCGTCTGTAATATTTAAATGAAAATTTTAAATTAATTGAATTTTTTCAGAAAACCGCCAAATAATACCGACGACTTTTCAATCCGTCGGTGATTTACTCTCTGAAAAATACCGACGGAATTTTCCGTCGGTGATTCCCTTTGTAATTAACATGATGAACAGTGCTCACAATTTACCAACAAATTTACCGACGGAATTTGTTCCGTCGGTAATTCCGTCGGTAAGTCCGTTGGTAAAAATGACACGTCATTTTTTTTTTGTTTTGTTTTAATTTTTTTTCCCACGGTAATTCCCTCGGTATATACCGAGGGAATAATTCCGTCGGTAAAATCCCTCGGAAATTTACCGACGGAAATATTCCCTCGGTATTTTCGTTTGTGTTTATCAATTTTCTGGTAGTGTTAGCCTATCCTTCCCTTTAGGAAAGGATTTTTATCAGTTAGTTGCAGGAGTAAAGAACCTTGCCCTTCCCTTCCTGTGAAAAGGCCTTTGTTTTTGTATTTCCACTCAACGTGTTTTCTTTGCTTCCTATTTTGGTATGGCAGAGCATGATATAAATTTATAATAGTTTGAAGTGTCATAGTAATTATTTTTTTAAAAAATATTTTTTTATTTTTAAAAAAATATTTTTAATATCAATACATCAAAACAATTTAAAAATATAAAATAAATTAATTTCAAGCAAAACAAAATACATTTTTATAAAAATTTAAAATACAATTCCAAACACCACCTTAATTTTTAAATGATCTTTGCAATGGGTTTGTAAAAAATTCTCCCGAGGTTTTTTGAATATGAAAGAAAGAAGAATTTCTTTTTTACATCTTGTTTATTTAGTTTTATGAAATCCTTTTTTAGTACTTCAAATGCTCTAAAGAGTGGTCTGGTTTTCTAGTTTTATTTTTTAAAAATTATTTTTAATATTAATTTATTAAAATGATTTAAAAACACAAATAAAATATTAATTTGAAATAAATAAAAAATAAAAAAAATTAATTTTTTTAAAAGCATTTTTGAAATACAAAAATAAATAGACCAATAACTTTTATATTGGAACAACTGTTTAAAAAAATAAATATGTTCTTTTAGATTAATCATAACTTGATTAATAATCTTGTTCTAGTAATTCTTTTTTACTAAATTTCATATTGAAAATCTAGTTATTGCATCCCATTTTATTTATTTATTATTTATGTATTTGTATGACTATGATTTGCTTCTGAAAGCAACGTTTTCCATTTGGGTGAAACTTTAAGGGCTTTTGATTTTATCATGTTAGTCATTACCTTTAGAAGAGTATATAAATAATAGTCATAATTACTCTAATATTGTCTAGCTAAAATTCATGTTAAATGTTTGAATATTTAGAATTTATTTGTTTTTTCAATTAAAAAGTGTTTTTGTATTTTTTTTGTTTTAAATTAATTTTATATATATATGGATCGTTTATATATGCTGATGTCAAAAATAAATTTTTTAAAAAATAAAAATATATTATTTGTATATATTTCTAAATAAAATATACTTTTAAAAACAACTATTTCACAATTTCAATAATAAATTAATAACAAAATATTAGACTCATTAAATTATGTAAGTCCATCTTCAAGATTAGATTCCATGACTACAAGCAATGATTTAAAAAATATTATATATTGTATCCCTTCAGCAGAAGAGTATTGGTCTATGCCCAATTGAAAGAACAACTCCATGTTTATTTTTACATTTTAAAAGTATTTTTAAAAAAAATTAATTTTTTTTTACTTCAAATTAAATGTTTTTTTAATATTTTTAAATTATTTTGATGTGTTGATTTCAAAAATAAAATTTTAAAAAATATATTATTTTAATATATTTTTAAATAAAAAATACTTTAAAAAATAACCGTTCCATAATATCACAACACTTTCCTACAACTTTAATTAATCCTACATGTAGAAACTTGTGTTTGTCTTTTAAATGGTGTTTAATAAATTATGCAGAAATTTTTTTTATAGTCTCGTGTTTTCCAACAAATAAAGATTAACAATAAATAAAAATAAAATTGAGAAAACCTAGTAAAAAATAAAGATCAAGATATTTAACATCGTAATACGGGTAATTTATCTGGTTATGTTTAATTACTTTCTCTATCAAAATATATTTGTAATAGAAAAACACATAAAATTTATAATAAAAACCGACACGCACATAAAATTTATTGAATAATAATTAAAAAACAATGTAAGGCTGCATTTATGAAGATTCTTATAAAAAATCAATATTAAAAAAATTTAATTTATATAAAATTAAGAAAAAATCACAGATGAATTATACATACCTCTTAAGAAATTAAACACTCTCAATATTATTTTTAAAAATCATAGTCTAATTAAAATGTAAACTCAAAATTTATTTTAAAAAATACACACAAAGAATACATTATTTTTTAAAAAACTAAAAATTATAACAATAACAACAACAACAACAATAATTAGGCCAGGTTGTTGGGCCTCGCAAACTAGGCCCAAAATCCTGACCCAATAAAGCAATGGCCCGCGCACGAGCCTTTATTTTTCAAAAAAAGTTAAATGGGGCAGGCGACGCATTCATCCACCCTAAGTATATGAAAAAAGAGGATGCGTCATCTGTGTAACCACAGTGTCTGGAAAAACAAGGTCTTTTGTTTTTTTATCCAAAAATCCATTTTGACCTAGAACACCTAGAAAACACCCTAGATACCTTATTAAATCAATCCATGCCCACCAAAAACCCAACAAATTGCCCCAAAACACGAAATCCATCTAAAATAAAAACTCTTCCTAAGTTTATATATGTTTTTTTATGTGTTTTTAAGGTAATAAAACACCTAAACATAACTTCCCTCATCATATGAAATATTTTGACACAAAAATCAATTGTTTTTGTGCCTGTAATTTTCCTCAACGACCACTTTCTCTCTCTAAACTGGAATTCGACGACATCCTATCTCTCCTCCTAACAAAAAAGAACTGAAAAGAAAAGGAAAATGAAATTAACTACCAAAATATATTTTCTTACAATTCAAGGGACTGGTCATTTAATATCTAAAAAAAATGGAGGATTAAAATGAATATGTTAACGAAAGTTTTAACCCGTCCCCTATGTTACTCGAGACTTTCACTTCAGTACCCTACCTTTCAATTTAACCTTCCATCCTAAAAAATATGTAATTAGAGGCTAATTTGGGGTAAAAAGATCAAATCGTGCAAAATAAAAATTCGAGGATCAAAGTAAAAATTATAAAAAAAATACATTGTTTCAATTCATGGTGTATTATAAATTTATAAGAGCATCTCCAATGCAAAATGCTAAATTAAAAAGCCAAATTGATAAAATGGCTTTTTGAATAGTATAAATATAGCTTTTTTGATTATGTGCATTCCAATGGTAAAAAATTATTTAGAAAAGTCAATTATATTTTAATATATTTCATGTTAAATTAATTTTAATATAATTATATAACTAATTTAGATATTTTATATATAATATAATTATGATGTTATTAATTGCATAATTAATATGAGTAATTTATAAAAGTAATATAAAATTAATGAAGAAATATGAAAGTTAAAAGATATAATTTAAAATTAAATTTAAAATTTATTTATATGAATATTTTTAATTTTCAGTTTTATATGTTGCTGTTAAAAATTTAATTTTTTAAAAGTAAATTCAAATTCAAACTTTGAAAAAAACCGCCAATATTTTAAATTTTAATTTTCAATTTTTTTTTAAAAAAAATTCAAGCTTTGAAAAAATGACCGCCAACATTTTAAATTTTGAAAAAGTAACTGTCAATATTCTAAAATTTTAAATTTTGAAAAAATAATCCATCTATAAATATTCTCATATACCTTAACATTTTTTCTCATCATTTTTCTCTCTCCAATCTTTATTATATTTCATTAAAATTCATCATGAATCATTCTAATTTTAATTTTTATGATGCTTTTGATTTTGATGATGACACTCCTGTGTTTGCTTTTCAAGTTGCTACCGCTATGGTTGCTGAAGAAGAATCAAATAATCAAGGGCGGAGAATAGGGTATCATGGCTCTATTCTTGGTCACAATATTGTCAATCGTAATAGAAAGGAATGTGAGTTAAGGTTATATAATGATTATTTTGTTGAAAATCCTAAATTCACTGAAAGTCAATTTCGAAGAAGATTTAGGATGAGTAGTCGTCTTTTTATACGGATCGCAAATGCAGTGGAAGCTTATAATCCATATTTCAAACAAAGGACAGATGCTCTTGGTGTTCTTGGTTTATCTTGCCTTCAAAAGGTAACTGCAGCTCGCAGAATACTTGCATATGATATTCCTGCAGATCTTACTGATGAATATCTTTAAATTGGAGAAAGCACTGTGATAGAAAGTCTTAGAGCTTTCGTCAAAGCAATCGTAGAAGTTTTTGGTGATTGGTATCTAAGGGCACCAAACGAGGCTAATATTTGTCGATTATTATCAATTGGAGAGCAGTGTGGATTTCCAAGGATGTTAGGGAGCATTGATGACTATATGCATTGGAAATGGAAGAAATGCCCAATGACATGGCATGGGATGTATACTGGTCATTGTTGTGAACTAACTATAATTCTAGAGGTGGTGGCTTCACAAGATATTTGGATATGGCATGCCTTTTTTGGAATGCCTGGATCATTAAATGATATTAATGTTCTTGATCGGTCACCTATCTTCGCTACACTTGCTGAAGGTCGTACTGCTCCTGTCAATTATACAATTAATGGGCATGAATATACAATGGGATACTATTTAGCAGATGAGATTTATCCTAATTGGTCAACCTTTGTTAAGACAATCCCAAGGCCATTAGGAGCAAAGAGAAAATATTTTGCAAGCAAGTAAGAGTCTGTAAGAAAGGATGTGGAGCGGGCATTTGAGGTGCTCCAATCTCATTTTGCAATTGTATGTGGACATGTTTGATACTGGGATGAAGAAACGCTTGCAAATATTATGAAAGCTTGCATAATAATGCATAATATGATTATTGAGAATGAAGGAGCAATGAACCTTGGATTTGACCATGAACGTGAAGTCAATTCCTTTATATCAGTGTCACATGGTGAAATACCAGAACTACATGCTTTTCTTCAAACTCATAATCGAATCATGGATAGAGCAACTAGCTCTTAACTACAAGAAGATTTGGTTGAACATTTATGGGAACAATATGGTAACGAGTAGAATCATTAGATTTGAACTTCTTATGTCATTATAAGTTTCAAGTTTTTTTATATTTTTTTTCATTATGGTTGTTATCTTTTAAGTTAATTAACCCTACTTATTATTGTTAAGTGTTATAAGAACTTCAAAAAAGTATTATGAATTGATATCACTTTTATAACAGTATATTTAAAATAACCAAGAAATTCCTACATATTTAATTAAAAATACATTACATTAAACAATAAATAAATCTAGTTAATTAAAAATTAAAACTCCTCTTTTTCATAATTTCTAACTTTCTATTTTGAAAATATGCTGCAGAAATTGGATCCAAATTAGAAATATCCATTTTTATAATTTGTTCTTCTTTCTCAATCCTGTCCAATTCTTGTTTCTCTTGACCTTGTTGAATCATCATAACTTGTTGCTCTAACATAATTTTTCTGTCTTATTTCTTCTGATCCTCAATTTCAACTAGAGTATCCCTGAATTGTTGTAATATATTTGTTACAGTTGCCTCCCCAACTTTAGCTCTTCCTTGTTTACGTTTAAGTCGTTCATTTGCAGTCTTCTGACCAATTGGTTTATCTTGATAAATCAACGGTTCATTGTCTTCTCCTAAATTAACAGAATCAGGGGTAGATGGAGCTGATGAAGCTGAACTTGCATTGACATGGCCTTTTTGTTTCTTTTTTGACCTTTGATGTTGACTTGCACGCTCAAATTGCCATTTGGGTTCTTTTCTTAAGATAACCCAACAATGTTCTAGTTGAAATCGTTTGCCAACGCAAGAAGCATACATTTGTTGAGCATCATTAATCTAGTAAAAAATTAGAGAAATTAAATAATGTTAAAATATGTGCTAAACAATTTAACATGAAAATGAATATTAAAATTACCCTTGATTCTTCGGTCATTTCACTTTGCTGACGATTTTCAATTTGAGTAACAAATCCAACAAATTTACCGACTTCTCTATTTATTTCTTACCATTTACTTAAGATGCTTATTTGGGAACGATTATTCAAGTTTCCTCCATTCTCTACAAAGTAAGCATGTACTTGAGCCCAGAACTGTTTTGTTTGTTGTTCAACTCCTGTAATTGGATCTTTGCTTGTATTTAGCATTGCAGAGACAAGTAAAGAATCTTCCTTTGGTGAGAAGTTTTTACATCTTTGTGATTTTTTTTTATTGTATGGACATTTAAATTCGAGTATGTTAAGTCATCAATTAATTGATTAGAATCACTTAGTTGAGAGAGAATATCTTCTGACTCATTCATAAGAAAGTTGGTAAAAGAGCTTGGAAAATTTGAATTCATTTACATTAAAAAAAAACTCAAGTTAAAACCTTATAAGAGAGTGTAAAAGAAGCGCACATTCAATGTCTAGCAATTTTGTAGTTTCTATACATGTGAATTAATAATAAGCATTGCCTCCTACTTGTTCTAACATTATATTTTAACTATTTTTTGGAACTAAAAGAGGATTGATATACTGATTTAATTGCATTTTCAACAAGACAAAATACAATTAACCTCAAATTAAAACAGATAATCAAAAATAAATTTTAAATATGTTACTCTATATTTTTATCAATATCAGCTATCATTATTACTTCTTCTCAATTTTGTCAAAGATAACAACATAAATAAAAAATTGTCTTGCTTAACCCATATCAAAAACATAAAATAACAAAGAAATAAAAATCATCACAAATATCAAATTAACAACAAAAGGTCTAAAAATTTAACAATAAAAGGTCTAAAAAATCAACAGATATAAAAGAGAAAATAGAAAAAACTTTTAAATAAACATACCTTTTAATTTCAGCTAATGAACACAACCGATATTATTAATTAACCAGAGAATAATTAATTCTTGTTTTTCTAAATTTGAGAGAAGGGTGAGGCACAATACAAGATTTTAAAATTTACAAATTTCTTTCCATTTGCTTTTAAAGGAAAAAAAAACTGTTGGCCAACGACTATAAAAATAGTCGTTCGCAATGGTAATTTTATTTGGCCATTTCTATAGAAACATGTAGAAATGGCTTTGAACACATTGAATAGCTATTTTAGCTATTTATTTACCTGCGTAGTTGAAATTGTTAAAAGAAGAAACAAAAGTTAAAAGGATGTTTTTTTTTTAATTTAGCTCTTCATTTATCTCTCTGGTTAGAGCATCTCCAATGGGTATGCTAAATGGAAAGCTAAATATTAAAAAAATATTATTTTGGCTTTTCTATGTTTATTTTGCACACTCCAAAGGAAGTGCTAAACAAAATGCTAAAATATTTTCTCTCCCACAAATACTATTCCTACATATCTCTCAAAAGAGCCAAAACCAACTGGGGCCACTAAAAAAATAAACCAATTAAATTTAGCCATGTGAAAAAAAAAATAACATCAAACTTATTTTGAAATAATAAAACACTTATTTCTTCCACTCCAATATAAATGACTCTTCAAAAGGTTTTTTCCATTGGAGTAGATATGATAAAAAAAAAAACTATATTTATACTATTCAAAATACTATTTTACTAATTTAGTTTTTTAAAATAGCATTTTGTATTGGAGATGCAATAAGAAAATGCACGGTAATTCTAAAAACTTATTTTTTTTATGCTATAAAAAAGTGCATGGTAATTCTAAAAACTTATTTTTTTTTAGTATATTGTATAATATAACTGTTTTAATGTTTTTCAAAGGTATTATTTAAAAAATTTAGTTAAATTTTTTTTATTTTTAATATTAACAAATTAAAATTATAAAAAGAACTAACTTTGGGTTTGTTTGGCAGTGTGGTTGCGGTTGCTTTTCAAATAGCTTTTCGTGCCAAAATGCATGTCAATGATGTTTTTTTATTTTTTAAAAATTATTTTTGACATCAGCACATCAAAATGATGTAAAAACACTAAAAACATATTAATTTGAAGTTAATAAAAAAATAAAAAAATTTCAAATTTTATCAAAAATGCTTTTAAAACGCAGAAACAAACAGGCCCTTTTAAAACTCACCCAACGCAGTTAAAAAAACAAAACAAACGTTGCCGTGGGTGGCTCCCAGAGAAAGAGAGAGAGAGAGGGCAGAGGAAGGCGGGAAAGAAAAGAAGAGGAGAGAAGAGAGGAGAAGTGAAGAGAAGAGGAGAGGAGAGAAGAGAAGAGGAGAGGAGGAGAAATCGGGAATGGGGGTGAACGAGAGATACACACAATGGAAGACTCTGGTCCCTGTCCTCTACGATTGGCTCGCTAATCACAACCTCGTCTGGCCCTCTCTTTCTTGCCGGTCTCTCTCTCCTTTCTCTTTTTTTAGGGTTTGGACTTTATTTTATTTTTTCTTTATTCATGCTACATAATAAAATAATTGTAAAAGCAAAATCATTTTCTTCGATTCCTATTACATTGCCGAGAAAATTGAGGGTGACATTTTCGGGGATTGTATTTGGGTTTAGATATGTTAATGAGGGTTGCCGGATGGTAGAGCAAGAAAAAGAGAGTCAAGCTCCTTAGCCCTCTCGCCGAGAATTGCTGCTCTAGGACTGGACTTGCTATCTTATTTTTCTTCCTTCTGAGAAGCTAGTTTAGGGAGAGCCGATGGAGATGATAAAATGAGGGTGATGGCGTGTTCTCTTATCCTATAGGGTTTGTTTTTTTGGAGGGTTATATCACAATAGGGTAGCTAATCCTGGTCTTCTGCCTGCTGGCAGGGAGGGAAATGAAATTCTTTGTTTATTGAGAAATGCTGCTAGGGACTCTTTCACGAGCAATCAATGGGGACCTCTGTATAGTTGATGTAGATTGACATGCTCTAATGCGTGAGCATTTTTTGTAGAAATAGTTTTAACTTTCAAATGCAAGGTGATTAATCCTTTACCTGACTTGTTTTTAACTGACAGATGGGGTCCACAGCTTGAGCAAGCTACTTACAAGAATCGTCAGCGCTTGTACCTCTCTGAACAGGCAAGATTGCTAATGTTATTGAAGTTGCCAAATGCCTGAGATTCATCATTTTACGTATTCGGCATAGTAATGTTGTATGTGAGCTTGTCCATGTTGATGTATTCTGTTCATGGATTGTTGATTTGTTCCACTATCTTTTATTCAGACAGATGGCAGTGTTCCAAATACTCTGGTCATTGCCAACTGTGAAGTTGTTAAACCAAGGGTTGCAGCTGCAGAACACATATCACAGGTGATTTCTTTATGATTTGTTATTTTCTTTGTTCCTTTCACTTTGAATTTTTACCCCTTCATCCTTTTCTTTTTACTGATTGTATGCATTATTGGTTGGTTGCTTTGATCTTTCAGTTCAATGAGGAAGCGCGCTCTCCCTTTGTAAAGAAGTATAAAACTATTATACACCCTGGCGAGGTACCTATCCTGTCTTAGTAGTTTCTTTTACTTACCCATCTCCTTGTTGCCTGACTTATCAATTTGAAAGAGGAACTAAGTTCTATAAACTGTGAATGCTAGAAAAGGTATACTGGTCGCAAGATTTGTAATTTGCACCTAATGTTTCCAAGGGTTATTCATCAGTGTGAAACTTGGATTCATGTGATTTTGGGAAATGATACACTTCACTTTCCTGAGAAGGAAATGATCCCAAAGAGGAAGAAGTTTTAAAAGCCTCATATGAAAATTTAATTTAATTTGTAAGGGTAGATCCTTTTAATTAAAAACTCCATTTAGTTTCATTAGCTCTAGTTTGAAGTGCAGAAATCACAGTTGAAAGTGTAAGTTGCTTATAGCTTGGTTACCTAAACATCTGCATATTTATTATTGAATTACTGTGATAAGAAAATATTCAAACGTTTGAGCACAGTTGAGATATATGATGCTCCGCAAGCACATTTGCTTTATTGAGTGAAAACTTGAAAAATATCTCATCTTTGTTATTATAACTTCTGTTGTGAATTGCTCAATTCATGGAGCCTTGTGTTAAGTAAAACTGTCATAGCATGATGAATCCTTTCATGAAGGGGTTGATAGAGGGAGGTACATTCCACAAGGTGCCTGAGATTTATTTAGGATGAAAAAGAATTACAATATTTCATGACTTTGATACTGATAATTACAGGTTAATGACAGAATAGCTTGTTGCTTTTGTTAAGGAGGAAAAGGAAAGATTCTTATGCTGTAGATAAAACCAAATATGAAGGGGACTTTGCAGCTTAGGCTACAAACATGTCACTGATGTGTTTATTTGTTGTCTCCCTAATACTTTTCTCTTCTCTTTCTATTATTTTTTCACCCCATGGTTTTCCTTTTTCTCCCTTTATATGGTTCTCAGGATTTCTCATTTTTTATATCTAAAAGAATTATTTGGAAGGCATTTAAGGTGTTCCAGTGAATTACCTTTCTGGTTTTTTTTTTTAATTCATTGGGGTAATTATTTTACTTTTTGAGATAGAATCCTCCAACTTTACTTTTCTGTTCCTCGGTCTTCAATATTGCTTGGAAATAATATTTTGTATTTTTTGTTTGGAAAATATTGCTTATATGAGATGTTAATCAGCTAACATAATCTTCTAAGTTGTTCCCCATCTTTCAATGGAAGTATAGTGGAGGATACTTCATTAATCCTCAAATTTTGTATTTCTGTTTTTTGTTTTTCCAGGTGAACAGAATCAGGGAACTCCCACAGAACACCAACATTGTGGCTACACACACCGATAGTCCTGATGTAATCATTTAGTTACCTTTCAAATAAAAAAAAAATCAAGAGTTTTAAGCATTTAGTTACCGCTCTGATAAAAAAAAAATTCGATAGTTTTAATTGCACAGTTTTTCCAATTTAAATTGTCTGTATCTTCGAGCAGGTTCTCATTTGGGATGTTGATTCTCAACCTAATCGTCATGCTGTCCTGGGAGCTACAGAGTCTTGTCCAGATCTGGTTATTCCTGGCCCAGTGATTTTTTTTTTTTTTTAATCCTTCTATAACTCTATACTAGTGAAATATATTAAATAATTGTCACAATCCTTTTATAACCATTTTCTATGACATTTGTTACAGCATGTGTATTCCAGAATATACACGGTCGGTTAGAAAATTAATTTTTGTAATTGTATTTATAATTGGCACAATTCTCTGACAACCATGAAGAGTTCGTTGATTTTCAGGAAAGTTTTGTTGTTCTTTTTAATTAAGGCACTTGTTTAATGAGATACATCTTCTTGCAGATATTGACAGGCCATAAAGACGATGCTGAATTCGCTCTTGCTATGTGTCCAACTGAGCCCTTTGTGCTCTCTGGAGGTTGGAATTTAGTTTTAGTTTTTTTTTCTTTCAGTTCATTAGATTCTCTAACAAAATCATTAATTAAGCAATGTACTCATTTTTCACATATCATAACTATGGTTGTGTGAATTCAATTCATAAAGAAATTAAACTTTTCTACACTAGTGTTGATATGCAACTCACTTTTCCTGTTGTGTTTTTTGTTGTTTGTTGGCAACTGCATTAATTAGAGTTCTCATAATCTTTTCTGTTTGGGAAAATTTTTGTTGCAGGTAAGGACAAGTTGGTGGTTTTGTGGAGTATTCAGGACCATATTTCAACTTTGGCAGCAGAGCCAGGGTTGTCAAAGTCTCCTGGATCTGGTGGCTTCCCTAATAAATCTGCCTCTAAGGCAGGTGGAGGTAATGACAAACGTACCAAGAGTCCTTCCATTGGACCACGGGATGTCTACCAAGGGCATACAGATACTGTTGAAGATGTTCAATTCTGCCCATCAAGGTAGGTCCTGTAATCTTAATCAAATGTGTTTAGCCAAGCAATCATGCATTTTTCACTTGTGTAATTATTATCTGCCATTTAGCAGGCACTTTCTTCAGATATCTATAGTTATTCTCTTTTCCATTTTTCAAGAAAAAAGAATTTCTACCAGTGTAACACTGAGGTCTTCTTTGAACTTTTATTCTTTATGGTTTGCTCTCATTTTATCTATTTCCTTGAGTAGTGCACAGGAGTTCTGCAGTGTGGGTGATGATTCTTGCCTTGTATTATGGGATGCAAGAGCTGGCTGTTCTCCAGTTGTCAAGGTTACATTTCTTCTTTCCATGCTCTGGTTTCATTCTTTTCCCTTAGCACGCTAGACTTTCCTAGCTATGGGTAGGTGAGCAAGAAAAATTGTGGATTGAATTTACTTGACTGGCAAAGTAACAGTCAGCAAACATCCTGCTGTGCATTGTCAATGCATGAACAAGTTTGGTTTCTATCACACTGGGATATCATTGTTTATGTGAATGGTAACGTAGCATGGGTAGGAAGCCAATGTGACTTTGATTCCCTGCAATTTTGTTTTGGTAAACAGAGCTGATTATGTCATCCTTCATGTAACAATTTTGCATTCCTAGTTGATTTATTTATGAGAGTTTTGTTGTTATTTGGCAGGTTGAGAAAGCTCACAATGCTGATCTTCATTGTGTTGATTGGAATCCTCATGATGTGAATCTCATTCTGACAGGGTACTTATATAATCTATCCTTCTGCATGTTTTTTCTTTCTCATGAGACTGACAGTATCGAATCTGTATTGATGCTTTTGCCCATAGTTTGGGTTAAAATTACATTTATTTATTTTTTCTTTTACTTTTCATTTCTTTGTACCTGTATTCCACTTGTGATGAACTTTGGCCTGTGTCTTGGATCATGTTGCCCTTACTTTAGGTCTGCTGATAATTCTGTTCACATGTTTGATCGTCGGAACCTCAATCTTGGAGGGGTAGGAGCACCTGTTCATAAGTTTGAGGGTCATAATGCTGCAGTCCTCTGTGTACAGGTCTGAAAATTATTCTGTCTCTTGGCTCAATTTCTCATTGTTTCTATCTATCTCAGTACAAACTTTATTTATTTTTGGTTATTTCTAACAAATCAGTTGTTTCCAGTGGTCTCCAGATAAATCGTCTGTCTTCGGCACTTCTGCAGAGGATGGCATTCTAAATATATGGGATTACGAAAAGGTTTCAAGGCTATACTTTGATCTTTCTGTGTGTGTGTGTGTGTCTACAAAAAACCATAAAATAAGGTGGTTTGATCTTTCTGTGTGTGAGTGTGTGTTTCTACAGAAACCATAAAATAAAGTGGAAAAAAACAACACCATGAGGGAAAACTCAATCAAATGTACAAGGGACGATCTGTGAAATGGTTTGGCGTGATGTATTTTCTGCCAATGGGTTAAAAAATGATGCTGTTCCATTTATGGGATTGGTCACAATTAATTGATTGGGATGTTATGACAATGACGATGACGGTACCATTAGAATTGTTCAAAGTGGCACTTTTCTGCTAAATTCTTGAGTCCGAGGAGGTCTTTAGGGAATACGTTGTTTTGTGTGCCAAGTAATTATTTAGAAACTGTTCCTGTTACTTTGAAGTGACAAGATTGAGGACAGGACTCATTTCTAGGGCTATGTATTCTTATTTTTTTTTTTAAAAAAAAAGAGTTCCACTTTTCACAAAATGCATTAAACATTTATACCACATTATAGGATAATATTGAGGCCTTTTAAATGTTTCATCAGAGCAAGTAGACTGGAGTATGACATGCTCAAATTAATTTTTTCTATTGTCATGTTAGCATTCTAGAATGTATAAATGCCAGCACATCCATGACTATCTGCTTTACTAGATTGGTGTGTTTCCAACCTAATGCACCTTCTGAAACTGGTTTGGGGCCTTGATGTTTAGCCCTGTAATTTTTTAATTTTGATTATCTTTTTGAACTTGCATGTTTCTAACGAAGGTCATTTTTTTTTTCAGATTGGTAAAAAACAAGATTCTACTGGACTGAAAGTGCCAACTGCTCCTCCCGGATTATTTTTCCGGCATGCTGGCCATCGGTATGGAGCCTATCCTGTGTTTCTATTTGTATGTGCTTTTCCATGCATGGAAATTGCAATAATTACTCAAAGTTGAACTCTTATGCTTATTCAATTCGAAGATGATCCTAGAACAATTATTTTTTGATGCTTATGGATCTATTTGAAGGTTGGGGATTGATGATTTTGCCCCCGAAATGCTTCCTTTAATGAGGTTTTCACAGAGTAATTGCTAGACTATGTACTTGTGTAGGGATAAGGTTGTTGACTTCCACTGGAATGCATCTGATCCATGGACAATTGTCAGTGTGTCTGACGATGGTGAAAGTACAGGAGGAGGCGGCACTCTACAGGTGAGAGAATTTTCTTGATATTATAATGTCTTTACTGTAATTCGTTACTGTGGTTTTAAGTCAGTACATGTCATGTTTCTCTAGTGAGATTAGTAGCAAGGCTGTATAAATGGAATCTGGCAGCAGCTAGCTACTTGCTTTCTGCAAAACTTCTTTATGAGGAACAGCTTTCTACAAGATAAAAACAATGAAATCAGATTGAAGAATGTACACCTTGCCCGGTTGGAGAGAGACCCAATTGAATGCTGTGGTGTTCATTATCTGAGACATTTTAATTTTGATGCAGATATGGCGAATGATTGATTTGATTCACAGGGCCGAGGAGGATGTCTTGGTTGAGCTTGAGAATTTCAAATCTCACATTCTCGCATGTGAAAGAAGTTAGGTCTGCTAGTGTTTTTTCTTTTCTGAACAGTGTTAATCAAAGACTCGTACTAACATAGCCTCTCCTTCTCCCTCGTCTTGGTTACTGGGAGATCTCCTGGAGAACTTTAGATGTTCTTGAAGGTGGGCATTGGCTAGGGTACAAGTTATTGACTAGCACCTTTGTGTAGGCTCTTTTGTGTTTGGTTTCATGGGATTCAAAGGCCAAAAAGAAGCCCCACTCTAGGACCAGTGTTTTTTTTTTTTTCCTCCATGATTAAAGGAGATTTTGGAACTGCTCGTTTAGACTTTAGTATCGTTGTCGGCTTGCACAATGATTAGATTAAATGCTTGTAATTTCCAAACTTTGTATTTTGATAATTAATTTTCATTTTTCATATTTCTAAACTTGAAATAATTAGAAACTTCAATTATTCTTTTTATTTGATTTGATTTTGAAATCTTAGACGTAATAAAATTTGTTTTTGGGTTGGGGTAATAAGGCTATAAAAATTCATTCTTGGAATGGCTTTTTTTTTTTTTTAATCTCATGATTTTAAGGTAAAAACAAGTTAGATTTTAAGTTTTTATATGAAAAGAGTCCACCATCAATTTTTTAATCGTTAAAGGTGCTCAAAAATTATATCAGAAAATGACATGTTATCTGTTAGTTTAATTTTTTTTTAAATCCGGCACGTGGGCTAAATTTTTCATTGTGCAAGCCAACAACGCAACTAAAGTCTAGATTGGCTTAGGACTCCCTTTACCCTTTCTCTTTTTATGATTTTAATTTTTATTTAATTGCTTTACTTTTTTAACATTTTAAAATAAAATAATTACCATGACATTTTAATAACCATCTAATAATATTATATTTTTAAATAAGATTATAATTTTTTATAGTAATAGTAGATAGATAGCTTGCGTTATATCGCAGTTCGGACTATTTTTTTCTAAACATAAAAAAACTCTATGTGAAACTTGAGATTTAAAAAAAATAGAGAATTGAGTTATTGAGTTGACAGCCTTAATAATCTCACTAATTTAATAATATTTTAAAAAAAGTAATGACAGTAAATAAATTGAATTAATAAAAAAATTGACATCCAAGATATAAAAAAAAATGACAACAGAAAAAGATTTTGGTCGCCCCATCAAATCTGCGACTCGAAACATAAGATTGAGATAATTTCAGAGGAAAAAAAATAACAAAGGTTAATTCATAACCAACCAAATATTGGAAAACAAAATTTAAAAAAATACGCTAAAAAATAAAAGTTAATTAAAGCTAACCTTCTAAATTTGTGACCCATTTATGAGGCTGCAAATATTTTATAAAAGGCAAATCTGAAAAAATCATGAAGCAAAATCCTCAAAAAACTAAATGTTAAGGGATGAAATAAAAAAAATTACTTAAAAAACACGATCAAAGGAATTGTGACTAAATTTTTTTGTTAGATTTTTTCAAAACTCGTTGATTTTATTTCCTAAATCTTTATAAAAATAATATAATTTTGACATTCTTGCAGAATAAAAAAATCAGTTGATTTGAGTAACCCTTGTTAACTTACTCGACCAGTGACCCAGGAGCTGCTTGGGGTCAACTCCTGGGTCTAAAAATCATGATCAAAATAATGAATCAACTCCTGGGTCTAAAAATCATGATCAAAATAATGAAGACCCGATTTCTTTGTTAAATTCTTTTAATTTTTTTTAAAACCCCATCTTAAAACCCATTGATTTTTTTTTGTAAAATGTTTACCAAAATAATATCATTTTTACATATTTTTAAAATAAAAAAATTAGTTGTCTGGGTAACCCTGGCCAACTTGTGACCCGGGACTTGCCCGGGATCAACCTTCGGGTCGGGTTTAAAAACCATAATTAAAAAAATAAAGACGCAACTTCTTTGTAAAAAAAATTTAAATCCCGTTGAATATTTTTTTAGGTCAAGTTGATCAGGGTAACCTTGACCAACCCACTCGATTTGTGACCCAAGACTTGTCCGGGATCGACCTCTAGGTCGGGTTTAAAAACCAAAATTGAAAAAATAAGGATCAAATGTGGCATTAAAATCAAATAAAATCAAACAATGAAGGATGAATCTAGGAAAAAAATTCAATTAAGAAAATAAATAAACTAAAAGAAATTATAATGGAAAGAATGGGGATCAAATTAAAAAAGAAACAAAAATCAGGTATGAAATTGAAAAGAAAATCAATTAGAAGAAGGGTGAAAAACAAAATAAATATCAATTAAAAGAAAAAAAGACTAAATCTAACATAGAAATAAAATAAAATAAAATGATAAAGGATGAAATTGAAATAAATATATTAAAAGAACTTAAAGCAAATACAGAACAATAAAAACTACGAGGACCACAATTGAAATAATACAAAAGTTAGGACATTTTTGAACTTTGGGTGGGTGGAGAAGAGAGAAAAGAGGGTAGAGAATTAGAAATCCGGCTGCCGCCTAACAGCGGCCCTTATAACAACACGCGCCGGTCAGGAAGAAGCGATGCCCCGCGATGCTTCGTTTGAGAAGGCGGTTGAGTATTGTTGGATACTAGAGAAAGTGTCACACGCTGCCCAAATGGCGTGGACAACCTCCACACACTAGCTTGTTCTTTATCATGTGCCAATAATATTTTATTTTTTTTATAAATATCAAAACACTCTTGACCCCGCACAAAATTTACAAAAAAACTAGAGTTCAAAAGACACCAATACCCCTAAAAACAAAAATATTTGTTTTAAAATCCAATGCTATTTTAATAATCTCACTATGCTCAAGAAAATAAAAAACTGAAAAAGCCCTTCTCCCAAAACAAATTGTAATTATGCTTCCAATGGTATTTAGAGCTTTATCCTATGCAATAAACAGAGTAAAAGATACATATACAGGGACAATCTACAATATCAAATATACCCTGTGTAAAAGTTCAAAAATACCTCTAAAGCTAGGTTTTGTGTTTCTCTTTTTCAGGGATAATTTAGTAAATTTATTATGTGAATTCATAGTGAATTGTGAAATAGATTATAGTAAAAGGATGAGTTTTAGTATTTTGTTAATTAGAAATTGTTTGATAAGTTATTAATTTATGATTATTTTGAAATAGTAGAATTTATTGTAAGAAATACTTGAAAAAATCACTCGTTTAATATCTTTTATTGTGTGTGTAATATTTAATGGGTGTTTAATTTTTTTTTGCCTCCACTGCTTATAATAACTTTCATGAACTTAAATTTTTTTTCACTTTCTTTGCTTAATGGCTTCCAGGTTAATTATAATATTTTCATTGTTTTTTTTTCTACATAAAAAGAGATTACTTAGATTTTTTTTTTCTCTTTAGACTTGACATATTTATCTTTTTATATTTGCCCTAATTATTACTATTTTTTTTTCTTATCTTTATTCTTCTATATTTTTTAGTTTTTCTTTTTTTTTTCTCTTTATATTTTTTTGGAAAAAATATTATTTTTTATTCTTTGCTTTTGAAGTATTTATCACTTTGTACTTGATCTATTTATATCATTCCTTTTGTTTTTATCTTTATTCTTCTGTAATTTTTATTTTTTTGTTTACACTTTTTCTTTTGAAAAATTATTATACAAGGACTACAAGGAAATAGTGTTTCACTGTAGCATTGTAACATTATTTTATTTTTCTACTACATTAAAAATTAACTTAAGATCTTACACGTCTTTATTAACACATATAATATTCACTTTAGTTTATTATGTGCAAACGTCAACATTTTAATTCATAATTATTTTTTGACCCGATAACAAAAAATACGTTAATAATATATACATATTCATTATTTTATGCTAGATGAAAAAAATACTTGACCCACAACGAGACGAGTTGAATATATGCATTAACATAGTTGTTTTGTATTTATTGGCATAAATGATTCTCGATTGATTTAATTAAATACATGTGTAGGCTTTTTGATTTACAATCAAGATTTTTTTTTTGTAGGAAAGCGCATTAGAAAGGCTTATATATTTATTGTTTTTACAAAAAAAAGCAATCCGACCTACAACAAAATGCGGGTCAAATAACTAACACACTTCTATACTAAAACAACCGAGAATCATTATGGAACTTTTTTTTTCAATTCAACCCCCTATTTTTTTCTATTTCCCTTCCATTTGTTTTTTTTTAATATAATTTCATCATTTTCTTTTCAATTTCATCATCAATTTTTTTTTAATAATCATCTGAATTTTCTTTGAAATGATTAAGTTGACTAAATCATATTGAGAAAACTCTCACACAGTTTAATTTTAAATCCCGGCTAAGTAAGGAGTTAGGTGAAAAGTTTTTTTTCTTATCAATTTCATTTTTTTTCCAATTTTGTTCTCATATATTTTTATTTTTTATTGATTAACCAAGTTATATTTGAACATTTTAAGTTAAATAGATTATACGAGGACAACTTCAAAAAAATTTACTTTTAAACATGAGCTAGACATGCACTTAGGACAAAAGTTTTTTTTATTATGTAAATTTTTTTTTTTAATTTTATTCTTGAATTTATTTTATTAGTTGGCTGAGATGTTTTTTGATTAATTAAATTAACCGAATTATATTAGAATAACTTTTATATAATTTAATTTAAAACATGAAGTAAATAAAAAAATTAAATAAAAATTTTTTAAGTTTAATTCACTAAATCAGATTTAATAAAAATATTAAATATTTTTTCACAACTTGAATATTTTTCGATAAATTCATTTTTTTTAGTGCGGGACTATATATATGGGCGCAAAAGTAAAATGAAAAAACCAAGAAAGCCCTCTACTTTGTTCTTTATTACTATTACTGCAGAGGGAGTCTACTTGCCACTGTAAAAAACCTCTATTATCTCCCTTTCTGCCTTTATTTCCTCTCCTCTATCGAGAACAGTAACCTCTTTCTCAAGAAGAAGATGGAGAAGATGGGTGGTCGGATCTCTGCAACTCTCATCTTGGCTTTCCTCTTCATCTCCTCCGCACACTGTTTCTACTTGCCTGGTGTGGCTCCTCGTGACTTTCAAAAGGTTCGTTTATCTGCTTTCCTCTTTCTTATTAATTAGTTACATCTCTGTTTTTCTTCTAGTCATAATGGAACTGGATCTACGCTAAACCCGTTTCTATTTCGTGTTTGATCTAATACTTTTTTATGCTTTTTTTTTTATCCTTTTCCTTTTTGGGTTCTTCTAGATCTGTCACTGTTCTCTATTTTTGGGGTCAAATCCTGGGTTTGTTTTGTGTTTTGCTTATCGAGGCTTAGGATACGATGGGTTATTTTGATTTGCTATTTTCAAAGTTTGCATTTAAGATGACTAAGAGAATTTACACAAAACGATGAATATATGGATATTGCAAGTGGTGTGAATGTGAATGGATTGGGTGCAGTGATCTTATTTCTTTAAGAAATTTTGTTATGATTCTTAAATGATTTGTTCCTTCTTTTTTAATTTTTTATTTTAGACTCATTATACCTTACTGTTTGTTTGGCATTTGCACTCTTTCTGAATAGGATACCATCCTTTCTGTCAAAGTGAACAAATTATCATCTACAAAGACACAACTTCCATATGACTACTACTACTTGAACTACTGTAAGCCTAAGAAGATTGAGAACAACGCAGAAAATTTGGGGGAAGTTCTTCGAGGAGACCGCATTGAGAATTCAGTATATACTGTAAGCATTTATTTATTGTTCTTTCATTATTTTATTCACTTGTTTTCTGTAGACAATTGAACCTGCCGAATTACTGTTTTCCTCATTGCCTTGGTTATTAATTAATGAATCATACTCCAGTTTAAAATGATGAATGAGAAGTTATGCAAAGTGGCCTGTCGTCAAAAGAAACTTGATGCTGAATCTGCAAAGAATTTCAAGGAAAAAATTGACGATGAATATCGTGTTAACATGTAAGTTGAAGATGTTTTCTTATAGACTCACCTGTTGGTCTATGTATGCTGCATCAATTCTATGGATGCTAATCTCATAGATGTTGAAATAGGTTTTTCTCTGAACTGATAGCTTGGAAATGGATGTGTAGGATTTTAGATAATCTTCCAGTTGCTGTTCTTAGACAAAGGAGGGACGGGATTCAATCAACAACTTACGAGCATGGTTTCCGTGTTGGGTTCAAAGGAAATTATGCTGGGGTATGTTTCAGGAAGCATTTTCAAGCATGAAAGCATGGGCATATTTGTGTATATATTGATTGAAGATTTTTTGTTTGCAGAGCAAAGAGGAGAAGTATTTTATCAACAACCACTTGAGCTTTAGAGTTATGTACCACAAGGATCCTGAGACGGAATCTTCTCGCATTGTTGGGTTTGAGGTTACTCCAAACAGGTTTTCTACCATCTTCTTTTTGATTGTTAAGTTCACTTTTGTATTGGTTACTGGTGAAGGAAAAAAAGATGAGCATGTGTGTTCGCTGCAAGCAAGTTTTAGTTTCCAAAGGATTTAGCTGTTATTGCTCCTGCTGGCAATGCAGCTTGATCTCTTATTATTTTCTAATTCAATACCATAAAGTTCCTTAAAGAGTTTCTGTACTGGATCAAATTCACTTTAATGATCGCATCTAGCATTATTTGTCCATCTCTTTGATGCTGTGGCTATTAAATTTTGATAAATTAAGCTCTCTGTGTTTCCATTTAGATTAAAATTTCAAACGCTGAGCTCTCAATTCCCTTTGTTATTGAATCACTTTGGGATAGTAATATATTTAACTTACCGTTTCATTCTTTGTATGTTTGACACTTGCAAACAGTGTGAATCATGAATACAAGGAGTGGGATGATAATGATCCTCAATTGACAACTTGCAACAAGGACACCAAAATGTTAATTCAAGGCAGCACTGTTCCACAAGAAGTGGATGTAGGAAAGGAAATTGTGTTCACATATGATGTTACCTTCAAGGTTTTTCTTAATAAACTCTTCTTCTCCTTGCCTGAGCTGCTTCATTTGTCCTGTACATTTTCTCACTTCTTTATTCTCTTCACCCCCCTTATTTCTCTTAGGAAAGTGACATTAAATGGGCATCTCGTTGGGATACGTATCTCCTCATGAATGATGATCAGATTCACTGGTTTTCCATCATTAACTCACTGATGATTGTCCTCTTCCTTTCCGGTATGGTGGCCATGATAATGATGAGAACTCTGTATAGAGATATTGCAAACTACAATCAGTTGGAAACTCAAGATGAGGCACAAGAGGAAACTGGGTGGAAACTTGTCCATGGAGATGTATTCAGGGCACCAATCAACTCTGGTTTACTTTGTGTGTATGCAGGTACAGGTGTACAGATCTTTGGAATGACACTTGTGACAATGATATTTGCTTTGCTGGGTTTCCTATCTCCTTCCAACAGAGGTGGTCTTATGACTGCCATGGTTCTCTTGTGGGTCTTTATGGGCTTATTTGCTGGTTACTCATCAGCACGTTTGCACAAAATGTTCAAAGGCACGGATTGGAAGAGAAATACTCTTAAAACTGCGTTTATGTTTCCGGGTATTCTTTTCGCAATCTTCTTTGTTCTGAATGCCCTCATTTGGGGGGAGAAATCTTCAGGGGCAGTGCCTTTCGGGACAATGTTTGCTCTTGTTTGCTTATGGTTTGGTATATCTGTTCCATTGGTCTTTGTTGGTAGTTATTTAGGTTTCAAAAAGCCAGCTATTGAAGATCCTGTGAAAACAAACAAAATTCCCAGGCAAGTCCCTGAGCAGGCATGGTACATGAAACCAGTTTTCTCTATACTTATTGGAGGCATTCTTCCATTCGGTGCTGTTTTCATCGAGCTCTTCTTCATTTTGACTTCGATATGGCTCAATCAGTTCTATTACATCTTTGGCTTCCTCTTCATAGTATTTGTTATCCTTCTGATAACCTGTGCAGAAATAACAGTTGTGCTTTGTTACTTCCAGTTATGTAGTGAAGACTACCACTGGTGGTGGAGGTCTTATCTGACTGCTGGCTCCTCTGCTCTGTACCTCTTCCTGTACTCAATTTTCTACTTCTTCACCAAGTTGGAGATTACAAAGTTTGTTTCTGGTGTCCTCTACTTCGGGTACATGATAATTATCTCGTATGCTTTCTTTGTTTTGACGGGAACAATTGGTTTCTATGCTTGCTTCTGGTTTGTCCAGAAGATCTACGCCTCAGTCAAAATTGACTGATCTGCAGAAGAGTAAAATGAAGACTGAAAATTCCCTAGGTTCTTTTGCAAGATGCACGGATTTGCCGCTAGTGAATTTTTTTTGTTCCTTGTCAAAGCTTTATTGTGCTGATGGTAGATAGAGTAGCGTTTGAGATGTTTTACTTTGTTTACACTGGTGTCTGATGTTTTATGAAGTGATCTTGGAAGTCTTGAATCTTGATATGTCCATCGTATCCAACGTGACCAACCAAATCATATAAATCTTAGCTCTTCAATGCTTTAGTTGCCTAGTTTCTTCTTGTTTGTGTGTGGGATGCTTTCTCAAATGTCTTCAGAGATATTTCGTTGAGAATTATACACAGATTTGTGATGGATAGTGGAATCAATCGGTGTCTCTATTGTAATTGAAAATAAATTCCAACAGGACATCTGACCCTTTATTCATCTCATTGATTTATTTTATTCTGAATACAATTGAAGATGTTCTGTTTTAAATCCTGACTCATTGATGCATGTGTTCGGATCCATGCCTTGATTCTAACAAATAGAACGAAAAACAAATGGATGCTAGGCTAACCACAATCAATTGAAGAAACAAGAACGATTCAGCTCCCTGTCTGTTTTCCGTCCGGAAGCCCGCAAAGGGGATGATGTAGTCGGAGAGCTTGGCTAAAACACCTCTTGTTTTTCGCCGCATTATATTTAATTTCGAATCCTCCGTGCCTGAAATAAAAATACTGTGCACTCAGTGTAAGTTTACTATTGAGATGACTTTTGTGCCCTTCCAAGAAAAACAAAAGATGCCTATAAGTTGGGGTATTTTGATTTTTTCATAACCCGTAAGTCATTAATGATTTGACCCGGGTATTAAGAAAATACATATTTGTTCTTTGAATAAAAAAAATTAAAACATGGGTTTAGAGGTTTTTTGATATTTTCAATTTGTTTTTTTTGTTAATTTCACAACCACAAGGGGTAATCTGATCTTTTAATGTAACTGATCAATTTTAAAATTCAAAAACTGCTATACACGTGTCAGTATGTTGGAGGCATTCGTGCATTTTGAATGGTGTGTGTGGCGCCTCCTAGTAGCCACACATGCCCTTCTATTTTGTCATTGATATTTCCTACTTCTCTTGATGATCCTTCACCTATAAAAATGTCATATAAGCTTCCAAGTTTATGAGGTTTACATGTCCCATGTCCTGTATTCTTAAAAAAATATTTGGACACGAGGATTAAACTAACCTTCTAGCTGCTTTATTACTTTTCTAGAAGTTTTATCCATCACGAATTCTGAAAAGTAAGAATCATAAAGTGATAGTCCAACCATGATTGATAATGGTAAGACTAGCTCTTCCTTCATTGATGGGATATAATTCTTGAAAAGTTGGACTTAAGGATTTGGGATGAACTTTTGGGTTGACTTTGTTAATGTTTTATCCTTCTCTACTTTATCTTATCTTTGAAATTAAATATGACTTCTAGCTTCAACTCTTCATCCTCTTCAAAATAGAACCTGACATCTGTATAATATGATTCTTCAATAGAGAATGATTCTTTTATATGCACAACACACTTAACTTCACCACCATGGCTATACTTAAAGCATTGATGCAATGTTGATGGAACTATGCCATTCTCGTGTAACCAAGTTTTTTCTAAGAGTAAGTCATAGGAAGTCTTTGCCTCAATAATATAGCAAAGTGGTAAAAAGTTCATCTCTCTAATCTCAATCTTGATACGAATCTTTCCAACGACGCATTATCCCTTTTGATTAAAACCTTGGATCACCATCATACTCTTGGATATTTCATCCAAAGATATGCCAATCTTCTTCATTGTATGAACCAACATAATGTTAACTGCTAATCTATTGATGTGAATCTTATGATCACGTGGTCACGCGACCCATAATCAAGATTGAGATCTGATCTCGAAAAGCTGAAATAGATCTGATAGGAGTGTGACATAATGAAAACTTGTCCCAATGCATTAACACTATTGGAATGAAGTCGAATGACGCCACAAAGCTAGTTAATCTTCGATAAGTCAGATTCAGTTTGTTCAAGAAGCAAAGAATGCAAGAATCTCTCTCACACGTTAAAATTAAAAAATTCAAAATTCATCAAAGACTGCTAAAATTTAGGCTTACATGTGTTTAAATAGTTCTGGAAAATTAACCTTAATGGATCTACCTTTGTGAGCTGAATTGACTCACATATAAAAACTGACCCAAAACTTTTACTAGTAAGCCCAAACCCTAATATAAAAAAGCCTTGGATTCTAGCTGAAAACAAAATATTCATTAAGTCCAAACAAACTTTGGGTTATAACTAACAAAATAAAAATAAAATCCACAAGTCTCAAGTCTTTATCCGCCATGAGATGAGAAGAAGAAAAGAAAATATTGTAGGTCTAATAAAAGACTTATTTATAGCTTATACAACTACCCAATAATCCTAGAAACTAAAGGAGAAGTTGCCGCCTTTGGTTTCTAAGTTAGAATAAGATTTTAATTTCAGCCTTGTATTTATCATTCTTTTGGAAAATAAAAGATACTGCCTTTAATGCTCATCTTTGCCACCTCTTGGTATTCTTTCAATATTAGAAACACAATTAAGTTGCTGAATTATTCTCTTTGCACAACAAGAAGACTGTGCCGGCCTTGTGTTTTCTAAGTCAGCTTGGATTTCTTTGTTTTCTTTGCTGTGTTTTCTCCTCACCTAACAAGAAAATAAAATAAAATAAAATAATAAATCCTAATATTTAAAGGAAACAATCAATGCTCCCACACATAATACAAAATCCAATATTAGTTAGGATTCCACAAAATACATGGAACCATCATATAACAAGGCTGGCCAAAACTGATACAAAATTGGTAGCCTTATTGTTAAAACTTCATGGCTCAAATAAGGATGGTCTGGACCCCTCTTGCACATAGATTAAATATACTAAGGCATTCTTTTGATGCTTCAAAGGATCCCCAAGTTCAGACTTAGTCGAAACTTGCACAACTAGTCCATTCAATGCTTCTTTCAAGGCCTTCACTTTGAACCTTGTGATGGGCTCACTTAGAACGTGTAATGGGTCCTTGGTGTTCGCGGGTTGATCCATATCATCCCCTCTCTCCTTAAAAGGATTCGGCCTTGAATCAAAACCCATGCCAAACAAAGTAATATCAGCAACATTAAATGTAGTACTAACACTATACTCACTTGGAAGATCAATTTTGTAGGCATTGTCATTGATCCTTTCTAAAACTTGGAATGGATCATCACCACGAAGCTGTAACTTTGATTTTCTATGGTTAGAAAACAATTCCTTATGCATGTGCATCCAAACCCAATTATCGGGTTGGAAAACAACCTATTTACACCCTTTATTTGCTTTAGAAACATATGATATGTTCATTTTCTCTATTTACAGTTGAACTCCCTCATGAAGTTGTCTCACCATATTTGCTTTCTTTTCACCATCTAAACTTACATTTTCTTTCTAAGGTAAAAGAATTAAGTCCATAGGAGTTAGTAGATTAAACCCATAAATAATTTTAAAAGGAGAAAAGTTAGTGGTCGAATGCACAGTTCTATTATAAGCAAACTCAACAAAAGGCAAACATTCTTCCCAACTATTCAAATTCTTTTGAATAACAACACACAAAAGTTAGGATAAAGTTCTATTTACTACCTCAGTTTGTTCATCTGTTTGAGGATGACAAGTTGTCAAAAATAAAAGTTTAGTTCCCAACTGTCCCCCACAAAGTCTTCCAAAAGTAACTAAGAAACTTAACATCATGATCTGACACTATACTCTTAAGAATGCCATGCAAACGAACAATCTCTTTAAAGAATAAGTTTGCAATACGAGATGCATCATCATTTTTATAGCATGCAATGAAATGTACCATCTTAGAAAACCTATCAACCACAACAAAAATAAAGTCTCTACTTTTCTTTGACCTCAGTAAACCTAAAACAAAATTTATAGAGATATCTATTCAAGGTTCAACAAGCACAAGTAATGGTGTATACAATCCATGAGGTTATACTCTAGATTTTACCTTTCTACAAGCTTGCTGGTCATTTTTGCCATACAAGAAGACCTCAAAGAGCAATCTTTAGTGCAACGGAACTCTACCCTATTCCAAAGACTTAAATAGTTATTTTTGCTTATTATATGCACTGTTATTTTGCTTACTTAACACAATAGACAACATGATGGTTCTCATGTACTGCACTTAAAGTGTGCTTGGGAACGCGGTGCAAACCGCGCTCTTTCAAATTTTGATTTTTGTTTTTTTGCTTAAAATAAGTTTTTTTTTAATGTTTTTAGATCGTTTTGATGTGCTGATATCAAAAATAATTTTTTAAAAATAAAAAAGCTTTATTTTGATGTATTTCTAAGTGAAAAACACTTTAAATCATCACCACTACCACAATCCCAAACACCCCTAGTTTGTTTTTAGTTTAGGCTTCAATCTGCTACAGTTTTGATGTTTGTTAATGGAGCAACAATCCAGGCTTTGCCTTGCAACATAAAATTCGGTAAAAACTTACTTTGTGCTTGCACTTTTGTCCACCCAACGAATTTACAACCTTTTCCATTTCGAGTTTGCATGCCTACCTCCTAATTGTTAGATATTTGTTCTCATTATTTGTCGGCCTCACCCTTTCTCAGGCATGGTATTCATGAAAATAGCATACAAAATGATACATTTTTTTGTTCACTTTTCAACGAGTTCATGTGGATCTATTTTTCCAATCAGTGATGTAATGAGCAGCAAGTTCATGTGGGCAGCAAAAAATTTGCATTCCCCCCCCCCCACCATGGCTGCTGTCCATTAACATCCATGTCCCCAACAGCTATGATGTTACACTAACATTCATGTCCCTAACAGCAGCTGTGACATTACATTGTCAACCCTAAACATCATACCAATGCATTAGAAATTAACTTGAAATCCTACCCACAATATTATTAACAAAAAAGAATCAGTAGGTGTTGAAAAATGTAAAAAAGATGATAAAAACTTATACCATATTTATAAATTTATTATCAAATTATTCATTGAAAAGATAAAACCAATCCCACAGCAGAGCGCGGGTTTAACACTAGTAATGACTAATCCTACACATTAACTGCCAATAAATTACAAAAGGATTTCATTCCATGCACCATATCCTTCGAATTGAAAGGGTCCATATTTTGGTTCTTTAGTGGACAAACGTTAGACTTGAATTCCGACTAAAACTTATTGGAAGACTTGGCTTCCTTCAACTGCTATTTCAGTTACAATGGTGAGATTCAAACATATATGATCGGCTTTCATGCCCTCAAGACAAGCACGACCTTAGCTTCGATTCCATGACCAAATGCTACGTAACAAGTTAGCCAGGCGGGAGCAAACTACAGCCAATGTTTGAATGCATTGTAGTAGTTTAGCAAAAGTTTCAAGTCTTGAGACTAAAACATTAAGGATCAACTAGCTTCCATCGGCAAAACCTAGCACAAAGATTCAAAAGCAACATCCATAAGTCTTTTCAGCAATGAAGCCCACAGAAGCACAGGTAGTAAAAATATTCCTGTGACAGTTGGGTTAACTGATATACATACCAAAAATTGTTAATCCATTAATACAGTTAGTGAACCAGTATTATCGTCAGCTTGAGTATGTTCGCAATTTCCCATTTTTCTGCCTGCATGATTTAAATAAAATTAGTTACAGGGCAGTGTCAAAACCAACATAAAAGAAAAACTGTGCGATGAATTTAGCAACCAACCAAAATGCATCCTTCTTTTCTTGTGCTAACAGCTCTTCAAAGGAAATATCACCAAATTCATGATCATTTGTCTCGATCACCTCTTCGGACTTGGCCTTCAACTCCACACAGGCACTGATTTCAAGCATCTTAAACAAAACAAAAACAAGAAAAAGCATGAGAACTTCCTTTCTAATATTGCACTAAGAAAGGATCATGCTCCATCAATTTCCTTCCTTTCTCTACAATTTTTGAAAATTTCACACCTATCAGAATTCTAAGTGCAGCACATCACTTCGGAAATCGATTTGTTAAAAGCAGTCGAGAGCTTTTTTGAAGTCATATAAATAGGGTTTCATTTGTACCTTCTTGTATGCTGGTGAGAGTTTAAGCTGCTGCTGAAGCCAATTATAAACAAAAGTATCCTCCTCTAATCTTTTTTGTTCTAGCTCTAGCTTGTAAATCTGACATTGAGAGAAAGCATCAATCCATGTTTAATGGGAACAGATATGATTGATCAGTCAATTGCTTACCTGCTGACGAAGGCGATCAATTGAAGACCTGTCTGCCTTGAACAGCAGAGCCTTCGTTATCGTGAACTTACGCTTGATGACCTCCGACCTGAAACAGGAATAGAAAAGGAAAGAAAACATACTTTAATGACACGTGGGGGATAAGGTAAGGCTATTGGGATGGCTATCATCAAAAGTGATGGGATCAATAATTATGAAAAAAATCCATAAGTTGAAACAAACTCCAAAAGTTGGCCAAGTCCTAAGGAGAAATAAAAGAAAACAGAATGTTGAATGCCATTACAAAATTCTTGGCACAATTAAGGATAGCTGGAAGCAATTCCAACATCATGGGAGAATACGTCATGAATTATTTAGTAATAAATGGCAATGCAAGTTCATATATGCTTAACAAAGGTGAACATACTGGAGAGGGAGAATAATAGTCAATCCACAAGAAGCTGACTAGAATAGCAGGAAACAAACACTAACGAATAATAGCAAACATGACCAATCATTTGGTTTCCTGAGAATAATTTGTCAACATGCTTACTTGTGTTGCAACTCAGTTCTAGCCTCAATCAAGCAATTTGCAAATTCTCCAACCTGTATTACAAGACGAACTGTCAAATCACAAAGAGTATGACTATTGTTCAAGCACTCAATTCTAAAATACATGTTTTTATAGCCTTAATAAGCCAATTTAAATGCATATAGTAAAGAGTAAAAAATGATTTAAACAATAATGAATATGATCAATCAAGTGCGCCAGATTCCACCCTGCAGTCCTAGAGAATTCTATGATGTTGTCCATTCTTGCACCCAGAAGTGCATGCATGAGCCGAAGACCAGCATTTAAACCTCATTTACTTCATTATTGTAGAAAACAAAATTTTCAAATTCAAAAACAAGAAGCAAAACTTTTACAACCACTTGAAGCAAATTTAATGTATATAATGTTCTACCAGCTCACTTCCTTCATGATTTCATTTCCACAATGGTTATTCCAAATGGTTATTGGGTACGTTGCTAACATTCAGTGAACATGCATCCACGAGCGTAACTTGCCAGAGCATTGAAATCATTTGCAACTAACTACTCATTGATCCATCATGCCTGATACCTAACCAATATTCTTGAAGGTTAAAATCCTGTCACTTTCCCATTTTCACATGTATCCTTAAATTCCGAACTCCAGTAGGATTTAGCCTTGAAAAAAAAAACCCCCTCCTCTAGAAATCCAATATCTGATGAAGCATGTTAAAAAATGATGTCTACTTCAGAAAGCAAGAAAGAAAAATGATGTTGAGGCATGTTTGCAATTCTAAATCCTTCAAGACCATACTTATATTCCCAAGTTCCATGAACCAAACCTCTTTCTTTCAACCCACCTGTACTTTGTGCCTCACTCTAAACCTCCGAGCTTCTCATCCATATCTTTAATCTACATTTTAACATCATAGTTTTGCAGCCCAAGTTCAATTCAGAATCTTTCTGCTTCAAATCATTGCTTAGATTTTATTTCAATGATTATAAAGGGAAAGATAGAAACTGAATAAAGATGGCAAGCAAATTGCTAGACTCTTTAAAGGTTTTCTGATTAATCCATACTTCAAATCATGAAAAGATGTCCTACAAGTGACAGTGAATTAACTAACTACTCAAACTAATATAGTTTCAGCTATATCCTACCCAGCAAGCAGTCGGAAGGTGGTTTGTTCGCATGAGTAATGACTGGCTACACGAACAGAGCATTGTCCAAAACAGTGAAAGAAGAAACCACCTTTCAAAGAATCTAAACATTTCAATGTAGGTGGACAAATTGAAAAGTGATGGAGCTCGCTATGTCACAAATACAAGATAACCATTAAAATAAAGGAAACTGTCCTTTAAAAGCTAGTAATTGAATAAAGCCAACAATCAACCCCATTTGCAGAAGTTTCACTCACTAGTTGCGGCCCAGAACAAGTTGTGAGAAATCAAGACTTCATGTTTAGAGCTTGGCAACCTAAGTACGTCAAACAAGGTGATATTACTGCTTGCATCACCACTGCTTGTCTTTCATGTCCTATTATATGGTTTTCGGATCATGACAAAAATTTCAACAAACAGTATGGTGGCAATCTGGCAAAAATCTTTCAGAGGTAAATCTTTTTCCCCCCTGGCTTAATCACAATCCAACCACATTAAAATCAAATTATGCACATTTCTTCTCACTACACTCTAGCGTTAATTCGCTTGCTTTAATCATTTGATCACATAAAAAAGTGCATGAGTAGCATAGCACTGCAAGAAAAGAATTCCTTAAGCAGTAGTCTATGTAAGCACCTTTCTTCATTGCAAGAAAATGAAATGGGGCATATAAAATGGACCGCATATTCTCCAAACAGATATCATTATAAATTAGCATGCATTTAGTATTAGTAGAATGGCAAACCAGCTTGCACAAAAATAGCAAACATTTCCACTCTAAAAAATAGCACAAAAGTTAGGATATTTTTCTTAAAAACTGAAAAACAAAAAAAAGTGTAAAATGAAAAACCTGAGCTAATGTCAGTGCATTGCTTTCATTGCACTTGACAAGCTGATCATACTGCTGCTTGATCTTTCTCTGGGTAGCACTGCTCGTAGAAGTAAAAGGATACAGACATACCAATTCTGGCTTTTGCCTTTCTTTCTCTGAATCACCGCCAAAACCATTTTCTTCACTTTTCAAATCTAACAATCTTTTCTTCTTCGCCTTCCTCTTCTTCTTCTTCTTAACCCTCTGCAGATCCTCAACCGACCCGTCTCTCTCCTCCTCATGACCCGACCCGGTCTTATCCACGTCACCGCTTGTCAGTGCACCTGGCAAGATATCAAGAAGAAGCGAATGGGGCAAACGGGTCTTGCCATTTTCACCCGTTTTTCGAGCTCCATTAATCAATTTCGTTAAAGAAGGGTCAATAAGTAAGGGGTCGTTATGGGTTTTGGGCCGTCGACGAATTCTTCTGCAGAGAAGAAAGACAGAGAGAGAGAAAGAAAGAAAGAAAGCAAAGATAAAGAAGAAGAAGAAGAAGAGTTGATTATGGTTCGATAAAATTAGGAATTCGGAGATTAGATTCGATAAGATGCTACTGTTAGTTACAGGAAAAGTAAGAAGAGACGCCGCCGCCATTGAAAGAAACAACGCTGCGTCACTTAAATGGAAATGGAACAGGAGGGAGGGAGGGAGTCTGCTGCTGCAGTTGAGGAAGAGAGGGTTTCTTGTCTGGATCAAAGTGGGAAGTGGTGACGCGGTTTCTGTTTCTAGGACGACGACTCTGCCTGCTTTGCTTTTGAACCTTCCTTCTATGCCATGTCACAGGGTTGATTTTCTCGTCAAAATTCTCTGCCCCTGTTTAGCAGTAATCCAGCCCCCACCAGACTTCGCTTTTTGATGTCGATCCATTCATGTTTATCTTAATTAAGTGTTTCCTCCTCTTCTTGAGACGTATCCCTCACACTATCCTGTATTGTTGATAGAATATGCACAATTTAACACACTAAATTATAAAAATAATCCCAACTTTTTATTGATCTCAACTAAAAGTATACACAAGTCCATATATGTATGCTATATGCATAATAGTTCCGCTCCTCACAGAATTTACAGGCTACACACCTATATTCAATCTATATAAAAACTTCATATCCCCAATGACAACAAATCTGATTAGCTTTGCCTAAGACAGTTAATTGTCAAAAACTTTCGACAACTGCCCCAGCATCTCCCTGCCCTGCCACCCAACAAACCAGTTGTTTACTAGAATAGGTGTGTTTGCATACCTCAAACTGTCCATTGTCTAAGTTAGAATTTATACCCAACATCAACCCATATCCTCCCGAATCATTAAACATACACTAATATCGAATCTGTCACTGTTTATGCATGTTATCATTCGTGTTATTATAACTCAATTTTGATTCTTTATTTTTATATATGTTTTGAAAAATAAAAAAAATATTTTCAGTAATTTTAGTTAATTTTAATCATTTCATTTAATATTTGTATGTCAAAAAAATCTTGACAATCATAAAAAAATGTGAAATGAAAAAATAAATTTTTTTTTAAAAAAATACAAAAATAGCCGGACTTTGAAATTAAATCGATAATCAAGTATCATATGTAAAAAATTGAGTTTGAGAGTTTTAGGATCATAGTGGAGGTTTTAATTGAAGAGAAAATTTTAAAAAAGGATTTAATTTAATTTAGTTTGGCTAAGAATGAAAAAACATTAAAGTTCAAGAATGATTTTGAAATAAATAGTCAAATTAAAAATTAATAAAGAATTTAATTAAAAAAATTAGAATTAAAAGCTTGATTGTTCAAAATTGCTTGATTTTGAAGACCAAGAATAAATTTATAAAAAGTGATTAAATTATTGTTCCCAATTAAAAATTAAATTTCCCCTCTTGATTGATA
>Ga0307515_10003311_pt1 | contig 34046 bp, 22 predicted proteins | sample 17_EM_MG_FD_194513 | JGI IMG/M metagenome (GOLD analysis project Ga0307515, IMG submission 194513) | Populus trichocarpa ectomycorrhiza microbial communities from riparian zone in the Pacific Northwest, United States - 17_EM | ecosystem: Host-associated > Plants > Roots > Unclassified | place...
TATTATAAAGAATCCATATTCATCCATTACTCATATGTTACTTTCTATGCATGTTCATTTCCTCATAATAACATACATACATATATCATGTATATTTTCAGAGTTAGTATCTCAATGTGCAAGTGTTTGTATGACTCAATTATTTTATATTCTTATATATAGTATTCACGTGAAAGTCTACTGTTACTGTCTAACTTTGAACTGTTACTGTCTACACATTGAACTGTTACTGTCTACACATTCAACCGTTAATGTCCAACCGTTACTATCTAACTTTGAACTGTTATTGTCTACACATTGAACTGTTACTGTCCAACTGTTACTGTCTAACTTTGAACTGTTACTGTCCAACCGTTACTGTATAACTTTGAACTGTTATTGTCTACACATTGAACTGTTACTGTCCAAGTGTTACTATCTAACTTTGAACTGTTACTGTCTAGACATTTGAACTGTTACTGTCTGAACACTCATCAGATTTTTAACTATATCTAAAGTTCTAAAACTCCATTTTTAAGTGAGATTGATCTCGTTAGAAAGTTAAGACACGAGACTACTAGTTCTCTGAAGGAAGGAGAACCCAGTTCTGCCTCCAAGATAGTCAAAATTGCTCATCAACTAATTAGTCCTACTGCCCTACATAATCAGTCACGACTCAGTCTCGGTTGGTAACCCATAACTGGAGTTCTACATCTCCAAATTAAGCAAAACTAGTTTCATTGGTTATCTAACATTCAAATCTACAATTTCTATGAAGGAATCCGATCCTAATTCCCTCATCCTCCTACCTAAAATCTCATCGAAAGTCAGGAGACAAGTCTATTCCAGATTCGTCTCCCCCTCCCCTTCACACAATACTTTCATAAACTACATACCACACACATGAATTAACTTAATCTTAACAATAAGTACTTTTTCCCCAATTCATGTCTAAGAACCTTAACCTATAATTCAATATCAAGGCATCAATTCATTATCAGATTAAAAATGAATTTTTATGATCATTTTAGAACACCTTACCCAGTACGAATTAAGATTTTGATCTTCAACTAGTTGAAGATTTTTAACTCCCTCCTTTCTTTTCTTCTTGTTCGATTTCTTGGTAATCCCTTACTCTCAAGTGTTTATCCCATCTATAAACCCTTAATCTTGGATGGGTTATTGAAATTTTAGTGTTTCTCTCTTGATTTCGCAAGAATGGGTATAAAACTCCCTATTTTCTCTCCTTATGGTTCCTGTAGATTTTTGGTGAGGAGAGAGTACTTATACTCTATATTTTCCCTTATTTTCATTTAGGCCCCCTTTTTCTTTAAGTGTATTATTCTCTTCAGTTAAATCCAACCCTCAACAGTACCGAGTTTATTATAATGTCTCGAATTATTTCACTCGGAAATTTATATTCAAAAATTTATGAATTCCTGTTTTTATTTAACCATATGCATGAATTTCTTCACTTTTATTTATTTATTTTTTTCTCAGGGTTTACATTATACATACTGCTAAAACTTAGCTCCATGAAGTGTGGTTCAATGTTGTATGTGAGCTCAAAATTGTTTGGTTACGAAGCGTCGAGTCATTTCTGAAATCAAAATACTTTTAATCTTTTAGAATTGATTAGCTTTAATTTTGCATGTTGGAGTTTGATCAAAATATTATAGTCAACAATAAAATGTTAAATATCTTTTAATTTCATAACAACAAAAAGAAAGAGAAAATGCATATTTCATTAAAAAGATGATTTAATCCCAAAAAGATACATAATAGCAAAATTCTATAACAAAATTGTTGACAATACAACACCATAATGAGTTCGGCTTCTCCAGCAACATCCATGTCTTGTCATTGTTTATCAACCTTTGTTATACTGATGATGATCCAGTGACTATATGGTAGATGACATTATCATATGCAAACTCAACTTGCCTCTTGTTCACCAACTTCTGAACTTGATAATTGAAATTCTTGCAATTATTCATATCTCTCATCTTGATTATACCACATAAGGAATAATGGCTTAAGGCAATTGTTCTTGAGAGCATGGCAATTACAATGTTATGTCCAATTGTGCTCCTACCTTGGTAATAAAAGTAGGTCGAAATGGGAAGCATCCATGGAGTAAACCATTCTCTAATCACAACATATCAATGCTTATGGTCTTGAAGTTGAAAAATATTTTTCCATCAGCACAATGTCAGCATTGTAAAAGGACAAAGGACTTACATAAGGTTCTTTTTTTATTAAAACTCCTATGTTTATTGAATGACTTTTGTTCTAATGTCTTCCATTGTAACTCTCCATGATCCATACTTCTATGAAATCATTCTCCCTATCAATGCAGATCATGGCAAGTTTTTCTTCATATTTGACAAGCCTAATATCTTTGCTATCATTTCCCTTGAAGACTGGTGAAAGAAGTGGAAACAAGCAATAGCTCTCCCTCTTCACATCAAATGCAAATATGTTTCTCTTTCAAGTAAGCAAACAAAGTGAACCATTCATGAATACTTTTGTCACACAACAAAGGGACTCCTCTTGTGACAACTTTAGCTTATCCAACAACTTTTATCTCCAAGTCTTTGAGTCAAACAACTTGACTCTAACGTAATGGTATATATAGAATTATTTATCATGCGGGCAAAACTTGGGTTTCAAAAATCTCATGATCTTGTACTGTAAAAGCTTTGATCTTTCAATCATCATGCTAAATTATATAGTATCATATCATGTCTTTGGATTTGAGATCTTTTGTTGTTGTTTGATAATAGGGTTGCCCACATAATAACATGAGCCATGGTATGCGTGGTAAAGTAACACTCTTTGATTTGTTGATGTCAGAATCTCCACATGGTCAGGAATGAAATCAAATGACATTTCAGGATGGGGCTTTGAAGTGTCAATTGAAACAAAGGAAATATGATATTCATTTTTAATCATGCTTTGAATAAAGAATCTAAAGACAATATTGGTTCTTTGGCTATGTAGCTTCATGAAAGTGAATTTATAAGTGAACTTATTGCACTCCATGGATAGAAGCTTAAATTTCCCAACAATCTCTATTGATGAATGCGTTAAAACTTCATAGATAACATCTGGCATAGGTCACGAGCTAAGTTCATGGTAAAGAAGAGGTTCTTGTTACAGGCTTAAAGAAAACCACAACGATGCTTCTAGATTGGAAGTCGAGCAAATCCTCCCCGACACCGTTAGATGTTAGCAACTCTTTATTTTTTAAGGGAAAACCAGATTTAGGGGACCTATAATTCAACCTGTGAGCATGTATGTTAAATGTATGAGCATGTTTTTATATGATGAACTCGCCTTTTAAGAGGTGATACATGGTCACCATGTTTTTATACAAGGCAAACCCTCTTGTATGATGAGTAAGAATTTTGATTCTTTTCCAAACTCTACAACAAAAATTTCTTGAGTGATAATCATTGTGTCACTCGTAAATTCTTAACTTAAGATGTTACATGAAGGGATTGCCTTTATGCTCAACATGTGGAGAGAGCATACATCCTAAAGGTAGGTTCTAATCCTTTTACATGAGATAGGGGGTAGGTTTACTACTTGGTCTCTAAAAAAGGTCTCATGTTGTCTTAGTGATCATCCTCGTGAAAGCAATATAGGGCTCAATAAGTAATGGGATGACACATATATCAATTATTACCAATCTAAGCACTCAACAAAGAGTTGGATGGTTTCACGAACTTAAACCCTGACTGAAAGTCATAAGATAAGCCTCTACTCCCCTAACTAACCTAAAGTTTCCATATGTGTGAATTTCGAAGCGATATATCACAAATAAACTAGTAATGCATGAAGACATTTATCTATATCCATCCTACATAAATGAACAAAACAAAACATGCTAAAGTGAAATAAGTAAACAAAGAAGTACGCCAAATGTGAAAATTTAAACACATAAAATCACATAACCACATAAAACACATAAAGCCTAGTCCAATCCTGTCAAAGAAGTATGCCAAATGTGAAAATTTAAACACATCAAATCACATAACCACATAAAACACACAAAGCTTAGTCCAATGTTGTCAAAAATAGAAATTCTTCAGTGGAGTTATCATTCTGTCGCACGTAGGCGCGTGGCGTAACAGGACGTCAGGATTAAGGAGTCGCCACCTAATTCTTTGGTTCAGGGTCACTAGAAAACTCAGATGTACTGATCTTATAAAAAAATCCAAGAGTAAAGGACTGGTTGTGGCTAGGGAAGGTATTAACATCCCTAATGCACCTTATCTGAGGTAACCTGTATTATGTGGTCTATATATGGTTTAAAGGTTTTGATGGGTTCCTAACCAATGGTCTGTCTATGGCTCAGAATAAAGATTTACTCCCATTAATAAATCTGGAATTTTGAATTTATTATGGGCTTGTACGCCCAGATATATGTTTATAGGAAGGGTCCATGTAGGTGCTCTAACAGGGTTCACCTATTCTGGAAGGCGAAAGTGTTTCCCACAACTCGTATATTGCGATAAAAAATACTTCCAATTAAAATTGGTAAATATTAAAAAAAAAATAAGAATTTTCTACTGAACTTCTGATGTCTAAATATCAGCCTACTCGTAATAAGTCTAGTATTTATACCAGAATATTGACCATTAATTTTTAGAGAAAGAAAAAAAAATAGATTTATTGAAATATTGGCCAAATCCTTAAAAAAACTTACAAACTTATTGTAAATTCAACAAAAAAGCAAATAAATACAAAACACATTTCTAAATCAAAGCTAAAACATTTTTTTTCTCTTTTTTGTAAATAAAAATGCTATTTTTGTAAGGATTGAGCTATATGCAACAAGAAGAAATCATTTTTGTTCATATGAATTAAAACATTTTGTTCAAAAAAAACTTTTATCTTTTTATCATTCATTTAACACAAAATAAAATAAAATGTAAACACACACACATATTGTTTTATTATATTTTTACTCAAACACACCACAATTACATATTTACAAGCCATGAAAATTCAAAATTTAAAAATAAATTCAAACAAACTAAAAATTTTAAATTCACAACATAGTCCTTCCAAAAGTTGGAAACAAGTTGGAGAGATTGTTGGGAACCCAGAAAGCGTACTGGAAGATTCTAGGACTACCAGAATAGTGGCGGAACATGGGTTTCATGTGTTGTCGCCATCAGCAGCGCGTAGGTTCATACGCTGTCATCGGGGAGGACCAAAAGTGGATGGATTGGGTAGATCTCTTCTTTTTCTTCATATTTGTACCAGCGGTGAAGGATACCACCACCTACAAAACCAAGAAAAATCCACAAACAATTGATTTTATTTTTTTCTCAGATCTACCTCTCCTTCTCTACTATAACGTTTGTTCTTCTATTTTTCATATTTGCTCATCTCTATTTGCTGTAGACGAGGGTTATTATTGGTGGAGGGAGGCTGATAACGCTGCCATATAGAAGAAAGAAAAGAGGGTTATCATGGCTAACGATGGTGCTGCTACTTCTCTTCCATTGCTGGTGGCTTGTGGTTTGCGTGTGTAAGATGAAGAATGACTGCTACAAGTAAAAGCTGCCAGTGTGGGTTGTTGCCGAGGGAGCTTTGACTGATCAAGAGTTGTTGGTGCACGGTCACGGCTGGTGTTGTTTAGGGCTCACAGGTTTGTAGAGGAATAAGGTTGTTAGTTTCTATTGAAAGGGAGGAGAAAATAGCTAGTGAAAGTGCTGGTTTTTGACAACAACGGGAACAGAGCTATTATGGTTGTGGCCTTGTGGGGTGCTTGGTGTCATTAGTGGTGAGGATGAAAAAAACTAGGGATGTAAGGTGTTTGGCAGTGAGAGCGCGCAAAGGGAAAAAAGAGGTGGTCTTATGTTGATGGTATCGTGGAGGTTTGGACCGTGTGAAAAGGGAAAGAGAGATGAGGCTTTTTGGTTTGTGCGTGTGTTTTTAGGGGAAGAAGGTTGTGGGTAGCCGGCGATGGGGAAGAAAAAATGAGAGTGAGGAGCAGTCAGTTTTTTGGTCTTCCCAGCGGCTAGGTTTAGGTTTATTTGGGCTTGAAGATGATGGGTCTCTTTTTTATCTGTGGATGGGGGCTAGGGTTTTCTTGTGTGTGATCTGGTTTTTTAAAAAAGTTTTTTTTTTTCCTTTTATTTTTTCCTCTTTTTTTTTTTTTTTCTGTGGATGTGATCTTGTAAAAAATTTTGTCTTCTTCCCCTCAATTCCTTGGTCCCCGAACAATTTAAATTTTCTTTGGTCCTTCATTTTCACTTTTGATCCCTTTGCTTTTTTATTATATTTTGATTTTTTTTATTATTATTTTTAAAAAAAAGAGCAACACCATTGTTGACTCAAAAGCACATTAACAATTGAACGTGTTTGAAAGTAAACTTTTTATTCATTTTAAATTCTTCGGAAAAAACACTAAAAATAATTTAAATATGTAAAAAACATATATTTTTTGGAATTTTATTATTTTTTCTATTATTTGGTTTTAAAAAAAATTTAAAAATAAGTCAAAAATTAAATAGCAACTAGAATTAATTTTGTCACATCGTTTGTACTTGCATTTTACAGTTTGTCTCATTCAATTTCTTCTTCCTGGGTCGATGCCCGAGCATGGGGACAGACTGTAATTTTGTTGGCAATATGCCTACGCTGGTTCAAATCCAGCTCGGATTCACTAATCCACCATGAGAAAACCCAGAAAATGACATTCCATTTATTGTAGGGTTTTCCAGCAACAATAGTACAGCCTTTTTTTTTACCTCCTCCCAAAGAGAGGATCCGTGTCTGTAAGTAGCCCCGTCTGCATTACTCCTTATTAGCCTGGTCCCTTCTCATTGGGCTTCTTAGCCTTCAGCATCCCCTTTCTCTTCTTCTTCTTAGCCTTCGGCTATCGGGGATTTGTGGTGGTGAAACGATAAGTTGTTGAATCAAAGATGAATCAATTTACATAAGCTTTTAGACATGTTTCTAAGACACGTTTTTTTTTAAAAAAGAAAGATTTTTGTATCCGTCTCCACCATTTGAATCCTTTTTAAATTATGATATGCAAAGAAGTTCTAGTGATAAGCTATGCTTTTAGGTTAGACTCAAGTCTGTTTGTTTTTATGTTTTAAAAACGTTTTTTAAAAATTTTAAAATTTTTTTATTTTTTATTTGCTTCAAATTAATATTTTTTGGTGTTTTTAGTTCATTTTGATGCGCTGATGTTAAAAATAATTTTTAAAAATATATATATATATATATATATATATATATATATATATATATATATATATATATATATATATATATATATAGATATATATTTGATGTACTTCCGAATGAAAAGCACTTTGAAAAGCAACTGCAACCACACTCCCAAACACAAGTGTCCAAGAGCATGTTAGGAGATCTATTTATACTGAAATTTTAATAAAAATTTAATTTTTTTATTTAAAATTAATTTTTTATATATTTTTATATCGTTGTAAAGTGCTGATATTAAAAATAAAAAATATATTATTTTGATATATTTTCGAGTTAAAAGTATTTTAAAAAAAAATCACTATCACACTCTTAAACATCTCCTAAAAAAATTCTTTTTTTAACGTTGTAAGTAAAACATAATATAAATAAAACAATGTATTTATAAAAAATATTTTTTTATGTTTTTTTATATAATTTATAATTTAAAATAATAACGTGAGGAACAAATTTATGTACCAAACCAAATCTAAAACAAATTGTTTTTTTTAATTAAATAGCAAATATATAATTTGTTTTGCTAATGATTCAATTCATTTTAAATTTTGACATTAAATATGTTGTAGATATGTTTATGAACCAGATAAATAAAATAATATCCTTGAAGAAGCTCGTACATGTCAAACACTTAGTTTGTCAAAAAAAAATTCATATTTTTAAATCTAATTTTTAGATTTGGTACGAGCTTGGAAGATTCTACAAATTCAATGTATATAAACAATACAATTCTGAAAAATCTTCAAATTAGGTCTAAAAATATTGTTTTAATTAATTTTTTTTTTCTAGGCAATTGATGTGTATTTTTTCTCTCACTAAATTATTAAATTAAAATCTTTTAAAAAAATATTAATAATTTTCTCTATCTATTCCTCCCCAGGTAAAAACTACAATTTTTAAGATTGAAAACTTGAATTTCTATCCGTCCAAAACTTCAACTTATAATTTATACCGTGGCCAACAGAATTTTTAAGCCCACAAATAAATAGCAATATGTAGCCCAATTATGGTTGGGCCAGTTACACAAGTAAAATAATTTATCGTTTCTTGATATAAATGTGTGTGTACGTGTCAAGGATACATAGGCCGTTCATTTATATATATAACTGTATAAAAGCAGCTAAGTCATACTAAAGGCAACATAATCAAGATTCCCAAGCAGGTGCTAACCAGTAGTAAAAGCTTGGGATCAAGAAATTTTCTTTTTCTGTGATCTCAGGTTCGAGCCTTGTAGTTGCTTATATGATGGCCACTGGAGACTTACATGATCGTTAACTTCAGGGTCCGTGGGATTAGTCGAGATGCGCGCAAGCTGACCCGGACACCCACGTTAAATTAAAAAAAAAATGATTCTCAAGGATCGGCCGTTGTTCCAAAAATCAAGCCAATAATACAAGAGAAAATAAATAAAGATGGGCATGGAATTGCATTTTGGAGCCTTCATCCCTTTCTTCTTGATTTCTTGATTTGGAAGTCTTTGACTTGTAAAAATACTCTCATTTATTTTTTATTAATTAGTTTTTTTGATTTAGAACGATAATTTAATGTATTTATGATATACCACATCAGCTTTAATATACTTTTTAAATTATTTTTTGCTTGAAAAGATATTAAATTGATGTTTTTTTATATTATTTAAATGTGTTATTGTTAAAAAATATAAAAAATATTATTTTAATATATTTTTAATTGAAAGCATTATAAACCATATTATTAAATACATACTTGTTTCTTAACTTATTATAATTATCAATATACTTAAAACTCCTTTAATTTTTAGAAAATAGTTAGAATGTTTTTTTTTTAAATATCATTAAATTTCATATTTGACTTCAATTATAGTTTCTTGCCATTAATATACAGCCAAAAATATATTTTTTGAAAAAAATGAACTAAATTAGTCGGAACCCAACACTTTATTAACACCGAAATTAAGATATAAACAAATATAAAATATAAGTAAGTGAAAAGGGTACTTTTAAGCTAGTTATAAAATTCAAAATGACCTGGTGGATCAACTCAAGATTCAGTTGATTCGAGATCTAGGTCGGTTTAAGTTGAAGAAAAATAAGTTAAGACAATAACTCGACTTGATCCGGTCACGAACCCGGTCCTAAATAGATAAAATGGATAAAAGTCGGTTCTAAATTAATTGATTTAAAAAAGAACTATTTTTTTATTAAAACAATATCATTTTAATTTTTAAGAAAAATTAGGTCAATCCAGGTTGATCGTCTCGACCTATAAACCGAGCTTTATCCCAGTCTGACATAATCAAGTTTTATAGCTATGCTTTTTATTTTGCTAAAAACACAATGAATAAATAATAATTTACTCATTATTTTTCCAATATGCAAATCCATCTCACAGTTTGGAAGTACTATTCAGCTTAGAATAATTTACTAAACAAGAAAATAAGCAAAGATTCTTCAGTGTTATCTTGGACCAGAAAGCTGTTGTGCAGACATGTAAGACATTGAGGTGGATGAACTCCTGGTACCACTAGTAAGGTTTGCATGAGGGAACAATGCGAACTCATTTTGCGCATTAGACCATTCAATTCTTAATGTCTCACTGAATCTCCTGCTGTAAAATCTCAAGAAATTTAATGATTCCATGCCTCGGCTCCGTCAAAGGAGTTACACCTTCCAACATGCCGACAACATTAACCATATTTGGCCTCAGCTTAGGATCTTCATGTGTACAGCACAAGGGCACCTTTACTAGCTTCTCAACCTCCTCGTTAGTCACACGCCTTTCTAGCCTGGAGTCTGCAAGCTCCAAGTACCTTCCTTTCTGATGCATCAAGTAGGGGGGAATATGCAGGCCTAGGTTCCCAGCCTGAAGAAGCTGAAGACATGTCATTTCCTGCACTGATATTGTTTTGTGTGCTTTGGCTTTGCGACAGTACTGCGATGTTTTTCCTTCCCCTTACAGTTTCTAGCGATACCATTCCATAACTATACACATCAGCTTTATCTGAGATCGTTATGCCAGTTAGCCATTCTGGTGACCCTAAACTTTTCCATTGCTTTGGCAGCTGCTCTCGCTTCGTGGCTTGCAGCGCCTGAATCGAATGCTCGCAAGGTAGCCTCGTGTCCCTCTCTTTGTTGTGAAGAGACTGGACTGTTCGGGGTTTAGCAGCTTTGAAAGTCCGAAATCTGAGATTTTATACTGTAAATTTTCGTGCAAGAGAATGTTCTCTGGCTTCACATCACAATGTATAATCTTGTGCTCACAAGAACTACGCAAGTAAGCAAGTCCCCTTTCTGTTCCGAGAGCGATTTCAAACCTTTCTTGCCTTCGTTCATGTACTCGTATATCAGAAACCTCCGTCTCCCTTGTGTACAAAAGCCTTTCAATTTAACAAGATTGACATATGAGTACTTCCAATAATCGGAATTTCGGTGGAGAATTCCTTCTTTCCTTGCACACCTACATTGGTAATCTTCTTGACTGCCACAATGGTTTTGTCAGGCAGAGTTCCTTTGTATACAGTTCCGAAGCCTCCACTTCCGATTTGAGCTCTAAAATTTTCTGTTGCAGCCACAAGGTCTTCATAATTAAACCTCACTGGCAAACCGGGGATAGAAATTATCTCAAGGTCGGACAAAGAAGAATCACTATGGCTAGCAGTTCCAGATAGTCTATTCCTTCTCCAATAAATGAATCCTAAAGCAATAACGATAATCAAAACGATCCCAAATGAAGGCAATAGAACCAAACCTGCAATTGGAAACTTTTTAGCTTCATCCTGGTTGTTTGCATCCGGGTTTGCCATCGAAGATACAACCAGAGTCTTTTTGTTGCCTAAACGATCGCGGTTGGAGTTAAAGACTGCCATGATAGACCCTAAAGGGTTTCCAAGAACATAACAAGAACCAGAAGAATTTCCATAAAGGATGCCTAAACAAGATCAATTCCTCGAGCAAAGATCTTGGCAAGCTAACAAACTTGTATCGCGTTTTGCAGGAGCCATCAAAGCATTCGCAAAATAGTCCATTCCATTGCCTAACTTGACATAAAAAACAGAAGAATCAAATTCTGTTCTATTATTGCAACCTGAGGACAAAGCAAGTGAAGCATCCCTTGGCGTGCTGCCACCTTCCGAGAAAGGATCACCATGGAAATTTGGTGGACAAGGGCATCTTCCTGAAGTGCATAACCCCATTTTGTTACAAATGAAAGGAATCTGACAATCATCAGAAGGACTTTTAAATTCTTAAACCCGATTTTGATCAACATATCTGCTAACACTAAACTCCCCATCAGACCCTATCTTAGCAAGTCTAAAATCTACAGGACCCTAACCAAGGTTAATCACAATAGTTGATTTATCACTTCCCAGCAAAAACAAACCTGTACCGTTCAAGGCCAAAAATGAGACAGGCAATTTAGAATCCTGGAAAGCTTTTGGCTCCATTGATAACTTCCAATAACTCATTCCATTCCATTTCAAAACAGCATCATCACCAGTAACTACAAGCCTGTAGTCACCCTCAGACCTGTCATTCTTCACACTCTTATCACTGTCCAATGATGTCCCAGCAGCCAAAATCTGTCCCATGACCATAGTATCAGTTGGATGGTCAAAACTCTCCCATAAAGAAACAATATTCCTGTAAAGTAACACAAGATTTCCTGAATCCTGAAGCTCCATAACAGAAACCTGAGAACTTGACCATACAACAGTTGTTGTACCAGAATTGTCAGTAGTATTGATGGCAAGACCATTTGTAGACAAGTACAACTTATAAGAATCGGAAATGGGGTGGTTCCTGTTTGCTGTCCAAATGATAGCACGGGACCCATCATGAGTGATGAAGAAATAATACTTCGAAGTTTCTTCTTTGAAATTGGATATGGAGGCTGTGAATTTGCCATTAGAAGAGCTCAAGAAAACACCAGAGTTGTCGATGAATTGGGAATGTGAAGCAGTGAACGGTGGTTCAATGGTTTGATTACTGATGGGGCCTGAGATGCAAAGATAAGGAAAGAGTTGAGAAGAAAAGAAGAGAAACAAGGAGGAGGGGGAGCCCATAAAGAAAGAGAGAAAAGAGGAACAAAAGAAAAGATTATATTATGGAGTTTAAGGTTTGATTTTCATTTGTTTTCTTTTTGAAGTGTTAGCAAATTTTAAGATTTGTGAGTTCACATTTGACAAAAGAAAAGATTACTACTTACAGTCTTACACGACGTTTTTAATTACATCTCTTGCAGGAGGCAAGTCTCTTGGGATGAGCAAGTTTGAATCTGGCTAGATTATACTTGCTAAGAAAAATGATATTTTTTTTTTTATGACTATAACACAAAAAACTATAAATTAATTTTGAGGCATCAAGAAAATTCTTTTTTAAAAAAAACAAATTGACAGCAGATTATACTTGCCAAGAAAAATCCTTTTATTTTTTTTACTATAACACAAAACATTATAAATTATTTCGGGTCCTAAGAAAAATCCTTTTTTTCTTGGTGTAATTGTTAAGAAAAATGTTATTTTTTTGAGTTTACTATACCACAAAACAAGGGCGGAGGCATGTTAAAAGCTTGGGTGGGCTATGGCCCAGGTCAAGATTTTATCAATATTTTTTAACTAGTTTTATGTAAAAACAAATCGTAATTCTCGATTGATTTATCAAAAAATTCTGAAAAATTACGTTGAGTCTTCCAATATGATGTTTTAGTTTGGGTTAAAATTTCAGAATTTTTGAAGAAATTCAAAAATTTGATAAAAATTCACAATTTGACCAGTTTTACGTTATTGGGTGTAATTTTCAATCCGACCATCAAATTGAGCTGAAATTTTACGAGGGATCTTAAAATATATTGAATAAAATCTGGTTAAAATTTTAGAATGAACAAAGCTTGGTAATGCTAACAAAAAAAAAGGACCATCAAATAAAAACAAAATGACTCATTAAAGGTAAAATGGTTATTTGCCATTAAAAAATAAAATAAATCAGCTCTTTCTTCCTTTTATATGTTGCCGACTGGGCAGATGCAGAATAGGAAAAGAAAGAAAAGAAAAGGCGAGAGAGAAAGAGAAAAAAGTAAGGGAAAAACAAAAAAAAATCCAAGGACAAAAAATAAGAAAAGTGAGAGAATAATCTTATAAACTTACAAAGTCCAACTTATAAAACACTAATATAAGAAATAATCAAGTGAAGGAAGAAGGAATTGAGAGAGGGAAAAAATTTTAATTACTTTGTTTTTCAGTTGACATGAGTTGTTATTTTATCCCGGTTGAGGGGTTGTTACAATATCGATTTAGATTCGATTATAGATGAATTATATTCCACAAAACATCGAAGGATGTAACTTCAATAGTGAGTTTATTTTTACTTTCACTTCAATTTTATGTACTTTCAAATTTATTTTTTTATATTTTGGGTAATGTATTTAAATTAAAACTTTACTGTTAACTTTAAAAATTCATGTACATGAGTTAATAATTGATCTTAAAAAAATTATATATTTATTTAATAGCCCAGGGCAAGAAAAATTTCTGGCTCCGCTCTTGCCACAAAATATTAGAAAAAAAATATTTTTGAGGCATTGATTCAAATTGTAAATAAACTTGATCCCAATATTTTCATTTTTGGTTTAAATCTAAATGAAAAGTGCAGGAAAAAGACTTACAAATATACGAGTTATATATTATAGTTTACTTAATCTCTGGTTGAAAAGTTTAATTATTTTAACGTAGAAATCGATTGAAGGATACATCCACCTCCACAGAAAGAAAGTCAGAAATGAGTGTTTGAAAAGAAACATGAAGATTGGAATTGAATAACAAAACACTTGAAGGGGTTAGAATTTACAGGCCAGGAGCCATGCAGGTTGTTATTATCATAGTTTTGAAACCCGGACCGGCCCGGCGGGTCGAACCGGGACCCGACCGACCCGGGCCTGGGACCGGTCCGGGTCTAAGTAAAAACCTGCCTGGGAGTTGACCCGGTGAAACTCGGTCGACCCGGAACCCGGGCAAACCTGGCTGAGACCCGGTCTTTTTTTATATACATAGCCATGAAACGACGTCGTTTTGGCCTTTTAAAAGGCCAAAACGACGAAGACCAACGCTGCAGAATTGTAGACGCCATATAGAGATAACCTAACTAAAGAAAAGCAATTTCAATCCATAGCTCCTGTGCTCGTAATACGTCTCCACCTCAAACACGGCGTCCCCTCTGTCAATGGGCTCTACCCTTATCGGCAACCTCTTGTAGTGATCCCACATGTTCCCTCCAATTCATCGAGCTTAGACAACCCCTGCCTCGACACAACGTATAACTCGCTGGTGACCAGGTGAGACTTGGTAGCATTTGGAAGGTTGAGAAGGAATGGGACCCTGTAGTGCCCACAGACAAGCAGGTAGTTGTCAACGGTTCTGTAGATTCCATTGAAGACAGCATCCGCGATTTAGATCAGATCCTGCATCAAGACACGATTGCTGTTGTTTTCTGTTTCGATGCCCATGTGTTTTCTCTTTCTCTTTATGATTTTCTTTTCCTCTTTACATTGTTGTTGTTTTCTTGTTATATGCAGAAGCACTTATTTGTGGTTGGAAAGCGAATTGACGAGAGAGGGATAAGAGAGGGGAATTGTATTATAGAAGACTTCTATTAGAAGTTTTTATTTGATTTGTCAAAAACACGAGTCTCTGACCGTGATTTTTTTATTTTTTTTTAGGTCAACCCATCTGACCCGTGACCCGATCATTAGACCGGGTCGACCATCGGGTTGGGTTTCAAAACTATGGTTATTATCGTTCAAAAAGCATAAGAAAATATTAATTTCGACTAGGGTAGGGTAGAGCATGGAGCACATGGGTGGTGCTGAAGGCCAACATTATTTTATGCAAACAAGGAAAGTTTGACTATTGTTTCTGGTTCACATCGTTGAGATTTCTGTGTCTCCACTAGAAATTGCATAAAACATTATATATAGAATAAACTAGTGTTTTCAATGCATCTCAATACAAAATATTATTTATTTTAATAATTTTTTTTTATACTTTAATATTTAGTTTATTGGAGATTAGATTTCATAATTTGTTATGGTTTGCTTTATACTTGATTAGCTCGATTTCATAACTAGTATCACGAGTTTAACATGTCAACTTGGTTGACTCGAGTTTTTTTTATCTTTTGTTTAATTGATATTTGTTTTTTCAATTTCATCCTTCAACAATGAGTTGATTTGGAATTAAGCGTCATGATTTATTTTGGTTTGCTTTCTAGGAGTTTCTCTTGGTCTTATGACTCGAGTCGTGAGTTTGACAAGTTAACCCAGTTGACTCGAGTTTTTTTTATCTTTTTTTAATTGGTATTTTTTCAATTTCATCCTTCAACATGAAGTTGATTATGGATTAGGCTTCATGATTTATTTTAGTTTGTTTTCCATGAGGCTATCCCGGTCTTGTGACTCGATTAACCAGAATAGACTTAGGTCGTTTTATTGTGTTCTATTTTTAGATTGAATTTTTTTAAAAAAAATTCCAACCTTCAACAATAGATTTATTGAAAATTAGGCTTCATAGTTTTTTTATTTACTTTCTATATGGTTATCATAGTCTCATAACCTTAATTGCAGGTTTGACAGGTTAACTCGAGTTGAATCAAGTCAGTTTTTTGCTTACTTTTTATGAAGTTATCCTGATCTCATTATCCGGGTCACGGTTTGGCAGCTTAACTCCGATAAAAAAAAAATTCAATTTCATTCCACAACATTAGGTTTATTGAGAATTGAGCTTTATAATTTATTTTGATTTGTTTTATATGAAGTTGTCATGATCTTATGATCCAGGTCGAGAATTTAATAGGTTAATTCAGGTTTGCCCTAATTGATTCAATATGTTTCTGTTACTACTACTGCTAGTACTCAATATGTTTCATACTACTATTATTGTTATAAGTACTACTACTACTACTATTTTTATTTTTATCATTATTATTATTATTATTACTACTATTATAACCACTATTACTATTATTATAAGAAACTATTATTACTATTATTATTACTATTAAATAGTATTATTATTAGTATCGTTATCATTGTTACAATTAATAACATTATTATTAGCACCATCACCCCGCCATTATTATTATTATTATTATTATTATTATTATTATTATTATTATCCCTACTAGCATTATTGTTATCCATTATCATCAATACTATACCTATTATTATAATTATAATTATTACTAGTGCTCTATGACTATCACTATCACTATCACTGTCATAATTACTATTGTTAACATTATTATTATTGCTTTGTTATTGTTCTTATTATTACTTTTACCGCTACGACCACTAACCACCACCACCACCACCACAACTAACTACTGCTACTACTACTAACTACTACTATTATTAACTACTACCACTACCACCATCACCACCACCACCACCACCACCACTAACTACTCCTATTACTACGACCACTACTACTACTACCACCACCACCACCACCACCACCACTACAATTACCACCACTACTACCACGACGACGACGACGACAACCACCACCACCACTGTTACTACTAACTACTACTAACTACTATTACTACTACTATTACAATCTACTACAATTATTATCATTAATATTGGTTTTATCATTACTATTACTATTATTACATAATACTATTATTATTTTAATTATAATTATTATAACCATTATCACCATTATTATTATTATTATTATTATTATTATTATTATTATTATTATTATTATTATCACCACTTTTGCTATCATAATAAATTATTATTATTACCACCATTATTAACATTATCATCACTATTAGTAGAATTATTAATAATATATTACTACTGCTACTACTGCTACTGCTGCTACTATCTTATTATTATTATTATCATCATCATCATCATCATCACCACTTTTACTATCATAGTAAACTATTATTATTACCACCATTATTAACATTATCATCACTATTAGTAGAATTATTAATAATATACTACTGCTGCTACTGCTGCTACTACTACCACCACTACCACCACCACCACCACCACTACTACTACTACTACTACTATTGAGATAACAAAAATCATAATTACTACTACTACTACTACTACTACTACTACTACTATTGAGATAACAAAAATCATAAACTTGATTTGAAGGATACAAATAAAAACTATAAAAACTTTGTCAAAAGAGCAAAGGAAACAAATAAGAAATCAAACGAAAAAGGACCAAATTGAAATAAATATTATTACTATTAAAAAAATCATAAATTTTATTTGAAGGATAAAATTAAAAACCATAAAAGCTTTGACAAAAAAGCCAAGGAAAAAAAATAAGAAATCAAAAGTAAAAAGACCGAATTGAAAAACATCATATACACAAATAGAATTGAAGGACTAAATTGAAAAAAAAACTTTAACAAAAGAGAAAAGGACTAAAATAAAAAATCAAAACTAAGAGGATGGATTTTGAAACACCAATAAAAATTTGGAATCGATTTAGTTTTTTGGGGGTAGGAGAGAGAAATGAAGGGAAAAATAGATAAAGGACCACCAGCAATAAAACCAGATATTTTTAAATGACATGTGCCACCTATAAAGGAAGAAGACACGATAAAGAACAAAATAACATGACAGAAGCATATTTTTTACCGCTGGGAGACGCCGCACGCGCTGCCCAAAATGTGCGGCGCCAACAACTTTTTCAACTAAAAAAATAATAATGAAATGGTAAATTATGTTATCACCACTAAAAAACCCAGCAGTTACAAAAAAAAAAATGAAAATACAAATTTACCTCTGTAACAATGGCTTAAATTTTTTTAACTCCAATGTTAAATTTATAATTTTATTGTATATCAAAATGTAAAATGCCCGAAAAGACCCTTGATGAGAGTTAAATAATTTTTTGCTTTTAAGAGTATCAAATTCATTTTATTGTGCATAAACATGATAAAAAGAAAATAAAACCCCTAAACAATTATCAAATGACAAGTTGACAAAAGAAAAATACCTTTTTAACCCTAAAAAGGCAACATTCTGAAAATTTTATAAGGGAAAAATTGTCATTTTACTATTACAATCCACAGTAAACAAAAACATATCTACAGTGAAAATGCTACTCGTTTTAGCTTTTCTTTTAATGTAAACCTTTTTTAAATCACATTGGATCTAATATGTAATAAAAGAAAATTTGTTATATAAATTCAATCAAAAACAACTAAAAACTAAAATCTCGGTATGCCACAACATTAAAAAGAAATATGAATATTTTATTTGGTATACAAATGAGATTATGTTTTTATTCAACGCTAAAGGTTTTTTTAGAACTCGTGTGTGTTAATTAAAATTATATTTTTTTATCTAATAATTTTAAAATTACACTATCAACATGATTAATTCCTTTTGATATTGTATTTGAGATGAACAAATAATATTAAATCTAAGTAGGAAATGAGTTAGATATAAGATTTTTGGACACATGAAATGCGTTATAAATAGTTATTAATATTTTCTAATTAAATCCTTAAGATTAATTAGAAAGAGATGATTCTTCACTATTTTTAAACATATATTATATTAAGAATACCACTTAATGTAAAAAAAATATAAATAAATAAACTACAAAGAAAAAATAAATAAATCTTTTAAAACATAGATTTGAAACCTATCTAGTCCATGACCGCAGTTATAAGTTCGAATGGTCAATCCACATGTGAATCTATTTCTATCCAAAAAAATTTTGTTTTTAATAATTTTTTTTTAAAAAAAATGATATCATTTACAAAAAAAAAAAACAAATTCAATTAAACTTGATTCAAATCCCAGATTGGCAAGTTAATGGATCATCCTATAAGCCCGATAGGTTTATAACCAAGTTCTGAAAGGATTTTTTTTTGTAAAATTAGCACACTAACTAAAAAATTGGTGAAATAGCACCGTTTGAAAAAGATTTGGTGAAATAGCCTATTTTGACATTGTCATACTTCTGACTTAAAATATCACGCTTCTAAAGTGCAACATCAATTAAAATTTAAACTTAGATCGAAGAACACATAATAGACGCATAACTAAACACCTTCTCTCCCAACCAACCGACGCCCTCACTTTCTCTCTACCAAAACCATCAAACACCTTCATTTAACCCTTAAAACAATCACAATTCAAACACTCTTTAGAGGTCTGTAAGCATCATTAGATGTTTTTATGAGCAAAATCAACTGATCTATTTGTTGCTGCTACCACCACCACCATTGCTGCTTCCACTCAAACCTTTTTCTAGTCCTACAAGCAAGGTAAACATGTTATATTGCTATAAATTTATGTTTTGTTAGTTGAAATGAAATAATTCTTAAGGTTGAATTTAGGGTTTATGATGAATTTAAGGTTTTTTAAATTAGTGTGAAATTAGTTAAGAATATAATCAATTAGTGTTGACTTGATATAGTTGAACATTAAAATAAGTTAAATTAATTATTAGAAAAATATTTTCATTAATTATGTGTTGCGTTTAATTGATGTTAAGTTGTCAAATTAGGGATTTTGTGTGTATTGCTGGAATCAACTAATAATATAATTAACTACACTTGATGATTTCATAGACGTGAGCTTAATCACGGTAAAATTATGACAAAATAAATGTTTCGTTAAATTATTGATAAGTTAATGAATTTGATATTTTTTTAATTATATTAATTTATTATTAATTTAATGCAATTTAGAATTAAAATATCATGAATTATGTTTATTTTATGGTGAATTTGTTTTAACGTTAAATTTTGGAAATCTAATTGTATTTGATATGAATTTTGCCAATTAGTGTTAGAAATGCAATTTAGTTACAATTGCGTTCAAATGACCAAAATTCATTTTTTTTAATAGAATGTGTAACAGTCCGGCTGTACGACTTAATCAATGTTAAAAGATCCCAACATATTCTCTTAATTTGAGGGTAATTTTTTTTTAAAATCTACCTAAAAATTCGGCAGAGTTTCATTTGTATTTAGGACATCCCAAGTTGTCGACTACTATAACTTTATTCAATCAATCCATCATCATAAGGTACCATAATTTTGGACCTTATATTAATCATCATAATTCAACACCTCATACAATCCACACAATATATATATATCCTACGAGTAAGTTCAATATGAACATAACCCACATATCATATCATAAAATTTAAAAGAAAAAGGAATACTAACATGCAAAAAAAGCATTATAACATAATAAGTGTTCTTAAACATTTCAAAAAGGTTAATTATAAGATAACTAAAGTACTACATGCTAAGCTGAACTTTTATAAAAACATCAAGGTTTACACAAAAGCATATTACATAAACGCGTTAATTCCCTTTTGTTTAAGTTAAATATTTATATAAGCTTGATAAGATAGAGTCATAAATTAATGACCTCCCTGGATATTTGATAGACCTGTTACATAAATAAACATACCATTATATTGATAAAAATAAATATATATATATATATATATATATATATATATATATATATGCTCATGTAATGTATATGAAAGAAGTATTAATTTTCTATCGGATCCATAAGAATTCTAACGGACAACTTATATTTTGCTTATAAATCTTTTAAACCCAATTAACACATTTGTATATTCTTAATTTGAATACTCTTATTTACTTGCATGAACCGAGTGACCTTGCAAAGTCTAATCTTATGATCCATTTCCCAGCAATCCTATCACGGATGCCATTAGCCGAAACTAATCTTATAATTCATCTCCCGGCAATCCTATTACGGATGCCATTAGCCAAAGCTAATCTTGTACATACGCTAGAATTTATTTACATTGAACACGATATTTATTGTAATTGCATTCACTAGAAGAATTTTAAATTGTTTAAGTGCAAAAAGGAAGGAAAATCACGCACCTGCTCCGCCTGTCTCGTGACCTCCCCTAACAGAAGATCCAATCCTAGTTGCTCCTCCTGAATCACAAGGAAGTTTTTGGTTATGTTCCTTCAAGTCGATATTATAGAGAATCCATATTCATTCATTACTCATATGTTACTTTCTATGCATGTTCAGTATTGCCTTTCATCCGCAGACTATGGCCAATCTGAGAGAGTTATTCAGATCTTAGAGGATTTACTAAGGGCATGTGCTTTGGAATTTGGTGGAAACTGGGAGGAGCACCTGTCACTAGTAGAATTCACATATAACAACAGTTATCAGTCAACAATTGGAATGACCCCATTTGAAGCTCTTTATGGCAGAAAGTGTAGAACACCCTTATGCTGGGAAGAAGTTGGGGACAGAAAGTTGTATGGGGCAGAACTAATACAAATCACTACTGAAAAAGTGAGGATTATCAAGGATCGAATGAAGGTGGCTCAGGATAGACAGAATAAGTATGCAGATATTAGAAGAAGACCACTTGAATTTTGTCCTGGAGATAAAGTATTCTTAAAGGTAGCTTCATGGAAGCACATGCTGAGATTCGGCATGAAGGGGAAGTTAGCTCTGAGGTTCATCGGACCATTTGAAATCCAAAAACATATCGGACCTGTAGCATATGAAATAAACTTGCCCTCACAATTGGCCAAAGTTCACAATGTATTCCATGTTTCTTTGCTGCGAAAAGCCGATGTAGACCCTTCGAGAGTGTTACCTCAAGTGCCAATAGAAGTAAAAGAAGACTTAACACTTGAGGTGAGATCGATAAAGATTCTCGATTGGGGTGAGAAAGAACTTCATAATAAGAAAGTTCCCATCATCAAAGTCTTATGGTGAAGCTCACAAATCAAGGAAGAGACATGGGAGAGAGAATCAGAAATGAGATGAAAATTCCCGACTTGTTTATAAACTCAGGTACAATACTCAAATTTCGAGGACGAAATTTCTATTAGGAGGGGAGAATGTAAACCCCAGAAAAAATAAAAAAATAAAAAAATCAAGGTTGCTTAAATTGAAAACTAACTACATGAGAAATAAAAGTGAAGAAATTCATGCGTATGGTTAAATAAAAGATAGGAATTCAGAAATTTTTGAATATAATTTCCGGGCAAAATAATTCGAGACATTATAATAAGTCTGGTAATGTTGAGGGTTGGATTTAATTGAAGAGAATAATACACTTAAAGGAAATTAGGCCTAATTGCAAATAAGGGAAATTATAGAGTATAATACTCTCTTCTCACCAAAAATCTGCAGGAACCATAAGGAGAGAAAATAGAAAGTTTTATACCCATTCTTGCAAAATCAAGAGAGAAACACTAAAATTTCAAGAACCAATCCAATATTAAGCGTTTATAGATGGGATAAACACTTATGAGCAAGGGATTAACAAGAAATTGAACAAGAAGAAAAGAAAGGAGGGAGTTGAACATCTTCAACTGGTTGAAGATCAAAATCTTAATTCGACCGGGTAAGGTATTCTAAACATGATCTTAAAAATTCATTTCAAATTCGATAATGAATTGATGCCTTGATATTGAATTATAGAATAGGGTTCTTAGACATGAATTGGGGAAAAAGTACTTATTGTTAAAATTATGTTAATTCATGTGTGGTATGTAGTTTATGAAAGTATTGTGTGAAGGGAAGGGGGTGACAAATCTGGATAGACTTGTCTCCTGACTTTTGATGAGATTTCGGATAGGAGGATGAGGGAATTAGGGTCAGGTTCCTTCATAGAAATTGTAGATTTGGATGTTAGCTAACCAAGAAAACTGGTTTTGCTCAATTTGGAGATGTAGAACTTCAGTTATGGGTTACCAACCGAGACTGGGTCGTGATTGATTCTGTAGGGCACTAGGACTGATTAGTTGATGAGCAATTTTGACTATCTTAGAGGCAGAACTAATTTCTCCTTCCTTCATAGAACTTGTAGCCTCGTGTCTTAGCTTTCCAACGAGATCAATCTCACTTAAAATGGAGTTCTAAAACTCTAGATATAGTTAAAAATCTTATGAGTGTTCAGACAGCAACAGTTGGACAGTAACAGTTCAATGTCTAGACAGCAACGGTTGGACAGTAACAGTTTAATGTCTAGACAATAACAGTCGACTTTCACGTGAATATTATATGTAAGAATATAAAAGAATTGAGTCATACGAACACTTGCACATTGAGATACTAACTTTGAAAATATACATGATATATGTATGTTTGTTATTATGAGGAGCATGAACAACACCTGAGACAGACACTACAGACTCTGAGGAACCGCCAGTTGTATGCCAAGTTGGATAAATGTGACTTTTAGTTAAAAGAACTTACCTTTTTAGGGCGTGTAGTGTCTATATAAGGCATTTTTGTGAACCCTTAAAAGGTGGAAGCAGTTCTGAGATGGGAAAGGCCTACTACGGTAACGGAAGTTTGTAGTTTTCTTGGATTGGCAGGATATTATAGAAGGTTTATCGAAGGGTTATTTATGTTATGTCATTATAGTGGCACCATTATTCATGATGTGAAAACAATAGTATAATATACAATGATGGAAGTAGTTTGTTGTTAAATGGTAATTTAGGCATGTAATATGAAGAAATGAAAGAAACCATTAGTCATAGACTTTGATGGAATTATAATGATATTTATGTTGAAATAACTTGGAGGTGTCAGATTGGTAAACATTAGTATTATCATGTACCAATTATATGTAATGAAAGTTTTAAGACAATGATTGACTCTTTCATTCAAAGTGATTTGAACATGGTATTGTATGTGAGTAGTCGACCAAAAGTTATGTATGTCCTAACTTTTGTTGGTCCTTCATATTCAATTAGTAGAGGTAAAAACAATTTATTGTCAATTGATTTGCTGCAAAGGATAAATGATACTATGTTTAACAAGCCATTTGTTAATCAATATAGATTTGACTATTTTGAGCCTAACAACAATGAGGATAATGTATGTTAGACCTTAATGTGATGGTGAATGATGATGATGATGTTAATAACAATGTTGATGATGATGTTAATGATGAAATCATACCATTTGTTCCTGAATTTAGGGATGCTTCTGGGTCTAGTTTTGTTGTTTCTAATGATTGGGCACTAAGTCATAGACATATGCTAGGAGGGTTCGAGTTAGAGGTTGGACAAACATTTAGTAGTAAAAATAAATTGATTAATATTGTTAAACGATGACACATTACACATTTACTTGAATACCGAGTCCAACAGTTTAACTCTATATTTGTTCAATTACAATGTGTGCAAGCACCTGAATGTAAGTGGTATTTGCGTGGTGGGTATTATAAAAGGTCAGATTCATTTGAGATAGCAAAGTTAAAAGGATCGCACATATGTGTTTTGATATTTGTCAAAACAAACCATTATTAGTTTGATGCAAATTTTATTACTAATGTTTTATCAACTCTTGTAATGAATAAACTTTTAATCATAATTGCAAGCTTATAAGATGAAATAAAATTGCATTACAAGTATAAAATTTTATAAGATAAAGCATGAATTGCAAAACAGCAGGTCATTGAGCATTTTTTTGGTTCACACGAGGAATCTTTTGAAAAATTACTTAGGTTGTTGTTGACAATAAAATAATCAAATCCTGGAACAATCATTGATTGGACATATAAAGGAAATCTTGATGATAGTACAATGATTTTTACACATGTGTTTTTGTAACATTCCTAATTATTACCAAGAATATTTACAATCAATTTTTTTTAAAAAAAACAAATGTATACTTAAAATTTCACCAAAATTTATGACAAAATTTTGACAGAGTTTCTCCTATAACAGGAAATCTCAAGTTATCGACTAAACCTGTTTCAAATTCCAACACAATTTTATTTACCTGATCCAATAATCATGGATCATTTTCCACATCAATTAATGTTTCTCAAAACAACTTTATCCATACAAATATATATTCAGCAATTATACACACACACACACATAAGAGTTACTTTTGCATGTAATCTAGTTGTTTTGAATCATTTAATTGATTATTCTTAATTAACATATCATATGTTGCATTCTTTTCAGGATCATCACATTTACGTCAGGAGTAGATTACTTCTACATCTTTTGATTATATAAGCTAGATCCAGAATATGCATTTGAACTATAATATTATTTTGCTTAGCATATAAACATAAATACTCATATTTTGTGATTGTAATTATCTAGCCTAAATGCACTCTAACACTTATATATGTTGTATTTAATGTCAATTTCTTAAGGATATGGAATTATTGTACTATATATATATATATATATGGTTTATCTAAAATATATCCATATCAATGACTGTTATGGTTATCATTAGTCTCTCAATCCGGGAGCGACAAGTCAAATCTCGAATAATACCGATATCAATAAATTCTATTGATATTATTAGTCTCTCAATTTCAAAAATGACTAATCAAATTTCAATTAATATTGATATCAATAAACTCTATTGATATCATTAGTCTTTTAATTTTGAGAATGACTAATCAAGTTTGGAAAGTATCGATATCAATAAAATATATTGATACCATTAGTCTCCCAATTCCAAGAATAACTAATCAAGTTTAGAAAATTTCAATATCAATAAATTATATTGATATCATTAGTCTTCCAATTCCGGGAACAACTAATCAAATCTCAATTAATATCGATATCAATAAACTCTATTGATATCATTAGTCTTCCAATTCTGGGAACGACTAATCAAATCTCAATTAATGCCAATATCAATAAATTATATTAATATCATTAGTCTCTCAATTTTGGGAATGACTAATAAAGTTTGGAAAGTGTCGATATCAATAAATTATATTGATATCATTAGTCCCCTAATTCCAGGAACGGCTAATCAAATCTCAATTAATGCTAATATCAATAAACTCTTTGGGAATGACTAATCAAGTTTGGAAAGTGTCGTTATCAATAATAAACTCTACTAATATAATTAGTCTCCCAATTTCAGGAACGACTAATAAAATATCAATTAATGTTGATGTCAATAAATTATATTGATATAACTAGTCTTTTAATTTCAGGAACGACTAATCAAATCTCAATTAATGTCGATATCAATAAACTCTATTGATATAATTAGTCTCCTAATTTCAGGAACGACTAATCAAATATCAATTAATGTTGATATCAATAAATTATATTGATATAACTAGTCTCCCAATTTCAGGAATGACTAATCAAATATCAATTAATGCCGATATCAATAAATTATATTGATATCATTAGTCTTCCAATTCTAGAAACAACTAATCAAGTTCAGAAAGTGCCGATATCAATAAATTATATTGATATCATTAGTTTTCCAATCTCAAGAATGACTAATCAAGTTTGGATCTCCTTCGATTATTATTTTTTTATTATTTTCTTTCATCATCTCCAAACCAATTACTCTTGATATCAAATACAATTGTAATAATTTTTCATTTCATAATTAAAAAATGTCTTAAATAATTATGCTATAGGTTACAGACCTACCTATAATACGTGATGTCCAACTCTTGCTCCGGACTCCGGACTATAACCTGTTTACAATAGTATTCACTGCCATCACAGGATAATTCCATCATTATTAACCATTTTTCTTCTCCACTAAAATCATCGAATCATTACACAATTTTTCTTGAATTAACACTCTTCAATTTTTATTTCTTGAAATCATACATACACCTATATTTTTGTTTCAATATTAAAAATTCTATATCAATTAAACCCAAATTAATTCAACCATATTTTCTACGATAATTTCACACATCATCTATATACCTTTCCTCTTTTCCCTTTTTTTGGCCTATTAGTCGGCATGTTCAATAAATGGAAATGTGAGTCCCTTTTTGTTCTCTTTTGATTCTTCTTCACTAATTATCATCATTTAGGTATTAATACAATCTATAACACAATTAAAAATACAAATTTTGAAAACTATTTTCCCTATCTATGCATCATATATGGTCGGCCCTAAAGTTAAGGTGGAGGCATGATTTTTTTTCTTCTTTTCTCCTCAAATTGAAGCTTTACCTAATGTTAAACTACCATAATTATCAAGTTTCAAGCATTAAACAAGCCATTAACATAATCAATTTCTCTAATCCAACTTTTCTATAATACAAAACATCTAATAACATAATAAAATCATGCTAAAAACTGAAATTGAGCTTTGATTATTGTTCATTACTTTTTAATCATGAAATTTTAGAAGATGAATAGCAGGGAAACTAGTCCTTCCTTCACCCCTCTTTCTCTTCCTTCCTTCCCCCCCCCCCCAAACCATCCCTCCTAGTTCCTTTTTCTTTGATTTTTCATTCAATTCCCTAGCTAAAACTCCTTCTAGCCCCCCTTTGATCTTTATTTTCAAGTGTATTCTTGCAACTTTTAAGGAAAATTTGAAGAATTTTGGACAAAATCTTCCCTTCTTTCTTTTCCTATAATGGTCAACCACTCTTGGCTTCTTTTAGAAGCCAATAGTGCATTTATACTCCCCCATCTACCCATATTTACTATTTTGCCCTTCATTTTTAATTTTAGGTGTTTTTCTTTTAACCGATTATTTGTCTTGTCAACGTTCTTAAAAATAAATCATGTTCAAGGGTTTTAGTCCAAAAAACTTCATTTCTAAAATAATTATCACTATTATATATATTTTTTTATCATTTATAAAATTTTAATTTTATCTAGGGTTTACATTCTCCCTTATTACAAGAATTCTTTATTTTTTATTCTCTCTTCCAAGTTTGCTCTTCAACTTGAGAGCTTCTCCATAATATCTTAACTACGAGTATCCTTTTGTTTCTTAGTTCCTTCTTGCTATGATCCATAATTTGTATTGGCTTCATTTCCAGTGTTAAATCCCTTTGAATTTCTACAAGAACTTGTGGTAACACCCGAGAGGGGTAATACATGAAAAACATCATGTATCTTGGACAAGTGCATGGTAACACCAATCTATAACAACTAGTCCAATCCTTTCTATAATTTTAAAAGGCCCTATATATCTTGGCACTATCTTTCCTTTCATTCTAATCTGGATGATATTCCTCCATGTTGCCACCTTTAAGAAGACTTTATTTCCTACCTGGAATTCCAAGAACCTTCTTCGATTATCCGCATAACTCTTTTGCCCATTCTGGTCTTCCTTCATTCTATCTTTAATAATCTATATTTTATCAGTAGTAATCTATACCAGCCCATGACCAATACGCTTTTGATCTCTTATTTCCTCCCAATATACTAGATTCTGACATCTCCTACCATATAACGCTTTATACGGTGTCATTCCTATGGTATCCTAATAGTTGTTGTTATACGTTAATTTCACCAAGGATAATAGATCCTCCCATTGACCATCAAATTCCAACACACATGCTCTTAAAAGATCCTCGAGAGTCTGTATGGTCCTTTTAGATTGGTCATTTGTTTGAGGATGAAATGCAATGCTTAGATTTAAATTAATTCCCAAGGTCCGCTGTAAACTTGGTCATAACCTTGATGTGAACCTCAGGTAGAACCTCAATTGATACTTCAACTTCTCTAACTGGGGATAACCCAAATAGTTCCTCCAGAAATACATTAGGAAATTCCCTCATTATTGGGATACTAGCCAGCTCCAATCTCCATTCCCTTTTTAATTTTCGAATATGAGCCAAATAGGCAGGACACCCATTTCAGATAAGCTTCTCAGTTGTCATGATCGAAATCATGCAAGTGAGAATCACTTTTCTTTCTCCTCTAAACATCACTTACTCTCCCCCTCTAGTTGGATAGCCACCATTTTGGTGAAACAATCCATTTGCGCTCGATGTATGCTCAACCAATCCATACCCAAGATCAAATCAAAACCATGTAAGTTTAGAGGCATTAAATCTACCATTAACTCACCTCCCCCAATATAAAGTCTAACCCCTTTATATGTATTTTCTATATCTACATTCTATCCTAAATGTACTAATAGTCACTCTCATTTCTATTTTACTAGGCAAAACATGCAAATTGTTTACAATTCGCCAAGATATAAAAGAATGACTTGCTTTAGGATCAAATAAAGCATAAACATGCATTGATTATAACTGTAATATACCTGCCATAACATCATGTACAACTCTCACATCCTTCTGAGTGATATGGTATACTTTGTCTTGGGTCATTTCCTCCTAAAACCTAGGTTGGTCCCGATTAGCATTCGCCCCTAATAGAGTAGGTCTCACTGGTCTATCAACTATTACAGAGTGTTGTTGACTAGGTAGTTGTCCTTTGGCCCTGAGTACCCTTAGTAGTACGATGGGGACAATCCTTCATCCTGTGACCTGACTCTCCACAATAATAACATCTTATGCCTAGGAACTAGCAGTCCCTCCATCTATGTCCCTCTTCCCAACATATATAACACCTCTTAAGCAAAGTTGTGCAGTATTCAGGGTGCCTCTGATTGCATCTATTACATAACAGATACATAGATCTTCTTTGCTCGGTAGACCCCCTCATCGTACTCACCCCTTAACGGGCCTGACCACCAGAGAATCCTTCACCACCACTCTGCATGGACCCCCTTAACTTCCTTTGGAATAAAGTTTCCTCTTTTCCTAAAAAACTATCCAAATGATTGCCCACCTTTTCCTTTTTTCAAAAAACAAGGTCTACTAGTAGAAAACACAAATTCCCTTCTCTTAGACCTTGTTATTTGTCCAGGTTTAACTCCCTAACTCTTTTTATCCCTTATCACCCTCTTCATAGCTTGGTCAACCTGTACCGATTCTCATACTATATGAAACGACATAGCTATCAACATCATCTTCAGTTCTGGTCTGAGCCCATCATGAAATCTCTCCATCCGATGATGTTATGAAGAAAGATGTTCTAAAGCAAAGACGAATAAATCTTGTAATCTCTTCTCTTATTCCAACACGATCATATCCTGTTGTCTCAAATCCAAAAACTCATACTCCTTATCCTTTTAATGTTGCTAAGAATAATAACAATCCTCAAACTCTTATTTGAAATCCTTCCACATTAATACTTCTTCCAATCTCCTTTCCCTGATCGTCTCCCACTAAGAAACTAAGAATGGGCACTCTTTGCTAATAATTGGGTAGCACAATCAACCCGAAGCTCTTATAGTACTGACATTTGATTCAACACTTTTCCCCATTTTTCTCACCCGATTTCCAACAACTTTGAAATCTTTTTCCCTTGAATATGTCGTACAACCCATTTCCCTTATTCCTTTTACCTAGTGTACCAAGGTGACCATTTTCTCTACTTTAGGTGCAGCACTAAATGCTCCAGCTACCCTTGCTGCTATCGCTTTAATCAAATGCTCCAAGAAGACAAGGTTAGAATAAGGTGCTAGTGCGACAACCGACGCCATTGGTAGGGGTCCATCTGGCTTCCCCTATTCATGACTCATCCCATGCATTGCTACCTTTGCTTGACAGGAATTAGCATCCTCCTAATATCCTATCGCTTCACCCCTTTCGAAGTGTACTGATACTGTGACATGTAGGAAACGATATCTGCCAATGGATTTTCCTCCCCACCATCATCTCCATGGAGTATAGTATGCTACCTTTCTTGAGACAAGGACAATTTAGTCCTGGTTCCTTGTTTGGTATGAACCATCCTGAAACACGTTTTTAATTTCATATTAGTATCTCATTCCACGAAACATTTTACCAATGCTTTGATACCAAATGTAACATTCCCAATTATTATCAGGAATATTTACAAGCAATTGTTTTTTTTAAAAAAAACAAATGTATACTTAAAATTTCACCAAAATTTCAAACGAAATTTTGACAAATTTTCCCTTTACGACTAGTTAAGTTGACATGGAGTTTATGTATCATAGTGGGATGCACAGAGAAATGAGATATTTACAGATATCATAGTTTTGAAACCTGGACCGGCCTGGCGGGTCGACCTGGGACCCGGGACCCGGGCATGGGATCGGTCCGAGTCTAAGCAAAAGCCCGCCTGGGAGTTGGCCCGGTGAAACCCGGCCGACCCGAGTAAACCCGCTGAGACCCGACCTCTTTTTTTTATATATATGCATAGAGGTCAAACGACAAAGATGAACGATGCACTGATGCAGAATTGCTACAATTGCAAACAGAGAAAACCTAATTAAAGAAAAACAATTTCAATCGCGAAGAGCAGCGGAGCAGAAGACTCTTGATCCCTTAAATAAGGTTAGACTCTTGTTTCTCTTCACGAATCTCCTTCTTTCACTCTCTCTTTTCTTTATTCTTTGCCTTTTTTTGAACTTGCAGTTCTTGATTGGGCATCGATTCACAATTCTTGATTAGGCATCGATTCACAGTTCTTGATCTCTGCAACGTTTCATTCGTAGTTCACACCCACAAGTATGTTTCTCTGTTATTTTCTTGATCTCTACCTTATTTTTCTTGATTCAACAAGCACATATTAGTTAAGCTGCATAGTTTATTGAAGCAATGAAGACGTGTAGAAAATGGATTAGGAAGTAGTGAAGAAATTGATAAACAACTAAGAGAACGTGCTTGTTGTGAGAAATTAGAAACTCCTTAGTACTGCTTCATCAATTTTTCTTAGTTGATTTTAAATTTATTTTATGATATTTCTCTGTTTCTGCATTTCTTTAAATATGTTTATAGTTCTTCCTTGTTATGTCCTTAATTGTGTAGTTGCCCAAGATTGGCTTCCAAATTCAATGCTTGTGGAAATATATCTATCACAAAATGTCTTTTTGTTATATGATTAGAATAAATTGCTTTATAGTAGTAATGAGATTTAATTGCAACAATTTATAACCTTTATATTGATACGATTACTTAACTGGGGATATCGACCTGGTACCAGAAAAGATGTACTTAATCCTCTTGCAAAATATTGTTTTAAACCATGGGGTGATCATTTACCTTTTACATTTAAATTTGTTGAGCGGAATCTTAGAATTGCAGACATCACGATTGGCTTCCTTAAAAATGGTGAAGGAGGTATGGATGAATGTAAAGAAGCTTTTGCATCTCCACCAACAGATGGGAGAGTGTTTTTCAATGCCGATCTAAATTGGTCATTTGGTGCAGCCCCAGGAGCCTCTGACTTTCTGACGGTTGGATTGCATGAATTGGGGCATGCTTTGGGGCTTGCTCATTCCTCGGTTAAGGGTGCTGTCATGTGGCCATATACTGGCATGAATGAAACCAGGGTTCTGCAAGACGATGTTGTTCATGGAATTGAAGCTTTGTATGGTGTCAAGTGATCGTTGAGGAGCACTGAGCTGAGCATGTCTTATAATTATAAATGCATCGACATTAATTAGGTGTTTTATATAGGTGTTTTTTTTGGGTTGACCCGGATTAACCCGGGTCAATCCATCTGACCCGTGACCCGATCACTAGACCAGGTCGGGTTTCAAAACTATGACAGAGATGCATCCCGTGTTTACAAATGGATACATGAATATCACAAGTCGGGTCATTAATCCGGATCTCGAGCAGGTTCCACCACATGGATACATGTAGTACGAGCAACATGCCTATCGAATTCAAAATCTCATAAGTAATCAAATATTTTCATAATTATGAAATGTTAAATGTTGGGTTCTATGTATTGATATTTTAATTTAACTTTAATGTTTTATTAATATTAGGTTGGTTTCATGCTATGGAAGGGTCGAGAGGTCGCATCTTATCTTTTTAATACTAATAAAGAAAGCAAAGTTCACATTGTCGCGTCCTGATGGTTAAATGTTTACCGCACTAGACTCAATATCTTTGGAGAGCGGTTGACTCTTGATGATGTCGTGGTAAAAGACGAGACCATTTAGGCAGGTGTAGGAGCTAGATCCAATCGTGCTACTAATGAACCTGAATCAACTAGTAGATGATATAAACGTAGATAGATAAATGATTTATGTTTTTATATTTTGGGATTACTTGAATATTAGATATAATGAATTATTTTTGATTCATTTAAAATGTATATATGTGTTTTTTATTTTTTGCATTCCTGTGGTTACTTGTTGTTATGAAATGTGAGAATTTGTTGAGTTTAGTTAGAATTTATTGATTGAGGTTATTGTGGATTTTTGCGGGCCTTTTTAAGTGAGATGAAATTTTGGATATAATTCATATATAGAGGAAACTCTGTTCAAATTTTGTTAAAATTATAATTTTTTAACTCTCTAAAATCATAAAGTAAATTAAATTTCAGGTTAACAAAAACTATGATTTTATAAACCTTTTCAGGTTAAAAACACAAATTTTTTTCAAAACTGGACAATAGCCAAAATGGTCATATATTTTTCTCAAACACAATTAGACTGTTTTGGCTATTATTCAATTATTTTTTTAAAATATCTAACTATTTCTAAAATAATCTGTTAATAAATATCGCGGTTCTAAACCTATACATTAATTATAATTTTGTCATGGGTCACAATAATGATATCTAGGCGGATTTAAAATGTGACTCTATTGAAATATCATGCTTATAAATATAATATCCTTAAACTTTATTATTTCGCTGAAGTTTTTTTATCCTGTATTATTTCGTTTTTTTTCTTGCTAATTAGACAATTTATCGTATAATTTTGGGTTCCCCGAAGAAGGGACTAGGGACAGCATGTGCAACATTCGAAAAACGAACGTGCCAAGTTTCATCTTTCTTTCGGTACTTTCGAAACCACAGGAAGAAACAATAAATAATCAATAAAAAGAGAATAACAGAGAGTCAAGAACCACACCCCCCCCCCTCTCTCTCTCTCTCTCTCTCTCTCTTGATTTACATTCCTCAAATCCAGTTCTCCTTGTAAGCTCCCTCTCTCTATCACTCTCTTTTTTTTTTCCTTCCTGTTTCTCTTCTTCTTCTTGACTGATTTTGCTC
>Ga0307515_10003312_pt1 | contig 34046 bp, 31 predicted proteins | sample 17_EM_MG_FD_194513 | JGI IMG/M metagenome (GOLD analysis project Ga0307515, IMG submission 194513) | Populus trichocarpa ectomycorrhiza microbial communities from riparian zone in the Pacific Northwest, United States - 17_EM | ecosystem: Host-associated > Plants > Roots > Unclassified | place...
ACCGGCTGCAGTGGCGGAAGAGGTGCTCCCGCGTCTGGGTCTGGGTCGCTGTCCCTCCACACCACCAGCATTTGTCGTCATCTCGGTGGCCGAACCGTTTTAGGTAGACTCCAGTGGGTGCATGCCCGGACTTTAGTCTGTAGAACCTAGCGGCCAGCGACTTTACGCTTGTCATCGGGATAGGTCTCTTGGTCCCCGCCTTGCCCTTGAGTCTGTAGCTGAAGTGCTTGCTGCACTTGTCGGCCTCCCACTTCGCCTTGGCTGCTGATCTTCCCTCGGAGATTCGTCTAGCACTATTCGAGGCCGAGGTGTATGGCCGCTCTATCACTGTGCTTCCGCTTGCGTCTCGGGCTAAGTTCGCCTGACGGTCTGCTTCTTCATTTCCGGGGATGCCGGAGTGTCCCGGGACCCAGTGGATCTCGGTTGCGATGCCGTGAGCGCGGAGACTCCGCGCTCTTCTGTTGATCCGTCTCGCCAGTCGCTGTCGCATATGCGTTTGCACTATCATGATATGAGCCGTTCTCCCTGATCCTGATACAGACTATGCATATCCTCATACGAAACACCAGCTACTTACAAGCCAGCAAACAGAACTGAGACTCACAATCCAAGCAAACGGACACGATGCAGGTACAGATACAACAATCTCTTGGCATCACTAGCCGGGATCGAACAGGTTTCTAAATTGTTTGCAGAGAAGTGTGTTCAGGTATTGATGGACTTTTGGAGAACACTATGTTAGAAGAATGGTTGGAACGTTGGAGGAGGTAGAGAGCGTAGAGGACGAGGAGTAGAATCCTGGGTTTTGAGATGATGTTAGAATGATGGTGTAAGAGGTTGATGGGGGAAGCTGTAAGTTGGTGTGATTTTCATCTGCTGGGTAAGTTAGGAGTAGCGGTGATTAAGAGTAGATAATGCCATAGCCGCTAGCGGCTGAATGCTATATAATTACAACTAGCAAGAATCGACGAGCACTGGCAAGAACCTCATAGATATACATTGTTAGAATTTCAAGGTATTCAGGAATACAATGATTCTGTATGACTCTAGGACGTTCTCATTAGTATCTGTTCCGAACGTACAGTTAACGATTCGCAAGCTCGCGAACCGCGAATCAAATGCACTGCCAGTTCGGCCATGGCAAATTTTACCAAGTTCAGTATGGAAGATACATATAGGCATCTAGTGTTGTGGGAAGAAGTTTTGGGGCCCGGACCTAGAGTACTTCGATGGTTAAGAGCGAGACATTTCTGCAGAAGTCCTGGGACACTATATCTCCAGACAGTCAATTCGCAGTCACTTCGCGCCAGCCAACTTTCGAAGAATATAGACTCAGAAAGGCAAAGTTGAAGTAAATGCTTGAACAAGCCTATACAAATCCTGCCTTCCATTCAGCGGCCCCTTTGTACCATTTCATATATGTACTAAAAACATATGCTAGATGCAAGAGGACTACCATATAGGATTAAACCGTGTATAGAATTCGAAATCTTTATTTCTATTGAACCATGAAATCATGATTTAGAGACTGAACTATACTATTAGTGGCCTCAAATGACCTAATATCAGTCCTACATGTCATTTTTGTAGGCATCAGTAAGCTAGGGATAGAAATGAGAGTATTTCCCGAGCAAATACATGGACACTAAGGACGTTTAAGAAAGTGAAAGGCTTTGAAGATTGAGATGCAACTGTACCATACCTAAAGAACACAGAAATAGGATAACATCTGCTCTGAAGTTTTTTCGTGGTACTTTGGGAAATTTTAAGTACACTAGTCAAAGTTGACTGGTGCGAAGTGACTGCAGGTGCGAAGTAACTGTACGAATTGGCTGTCCGGAGACAGGGTGGTCTAAGGACAACTAGGGTACTTGAGTGATAGTGCATGACCGACTTTCTTAACCGAGAACGACTACTGTGCCTACTCGCTAGTGCAACAATGTTTCGGACACCCCATACCCTAGCCCTCACAACTGGCCAATCATAACTTTGACTGCAGCCGCCATCAAGTCATTTCAAGACATACCCGGAGCAGGGTTAGGTGTTTTATATGTCTGAAACATTTTTGCGCTAGCGAGTAGTATACGCCTGTGCGGGGATCCTTGGTGTGACAGCTTTGGTTAACGGAACGATTAGTATAAAAAACGTGATTATCCAGTGTGACGCGCCGATAGAATCATTTAAAAAAAAGCTGAGAATTCACGGACGAGAAGTTTGTGACGTGAGACGTCAAACTTATTGCGCTCACAGCGTGCAGCAGTGCTGTCCACTTAAGGTAGTACGTAATTTGAAAAAACCCTATAGGTATTCAGAAATACGAGGTGTGATATACTTCTAGGATATAAATCGCATGCTACCGAAAGTTGCGATAGTTTGAGGGTTTGAGCAGTTATCATATTCCATTGGTTGGGAAGCGGAGGATGAGAGGCGTCAGTAGTGGTTAGAAGCTACTATATCTATACATAGCACCATCACTCGCGCCGACCGGGCAGTGGACTCAGCAGCTCTGTGGGGTAAGTACGCTGTAAATAGAGATCGCGAGTTCGGTGTTAGTAAGACCGGAAAAGAAGACCATCGAGGCGCAGAACGAGTTTAAGGTGGTGGCGTCACCCGGCGATTCGATTGGACACCATGAATTGCGTAGGTTACTACAGCTATTTCAGAAGGCATGAGAGAGGAGAACCAAGCCAATCACTGAAAGATAACAGATGGCAGAGATATATCGGTATTCATAAATACGTGCACTCGTATTTGTGACTTTTGAATTTCCACCCACCCACATTCTACATAATTCACAGGTTCTCTTTTCCTCCTATCATGATTATCGCATCTATAAATGCCCACGGTTCCTGCTGTATAAGCAACTGAAGGCCTTGCTACGGAGTCGGAGAACCACGTGCTGTTTTCGAGAGAAGAGTAAGGAGGAAACTCGCTCGAGAGATATAAAGAGATTAGTGTGCCTTGTAGCTACAATTACGATTAGCTCAATGCAGCAATAGGATTGCTGACACAGTCCAAGTAATGTCATATGTATACAGTTCTCGGCCGATATGCGCGTTTCCATCAAATAGCCTTGCCAAAAGTACCGCCCAATTTTGTTTTCACCATGCAAATGCCTCATTCATGAGGAGCAGTGACGAAAATAATTTCCGCTGACATCCAGAATGGCCAACGCACTTCACACCGGCTGTCCACATCACTTGCCAGTATTCTAGGTGCTTCGACTCACTCGTTGGACTAATCTACCTGACTACTAACTACTATAGATAGACGCGATGTTTGAATGTTCACATACGACTCTATACACCCTTTCAAATATTTTCCCATGTGATTAGAATCTCATATTCATCTGCTGTGAGACGCTTAGAGTTAGAATAGCACATACTAAGCTTCGTCTAATATCATTATATGTGGGTAACAATGCTGTGACACCGCTATTGAAGACATATCAAACTGACGACGCTGTGCGCGTGTAATCTTTATGCGATTCAGGCGCCTGTAAAATCCACGTTCATCCACATCCTCATCAGTCAGATTTAAAATGACCGCACTCGGTAGACACATAGTAAAAAGAAATGAATACAAACTACAGACCTATTTGGCAGAAGCTTGGACTGAGCGGGCCATCGATAGCCTTCAACGCCACACGAGTCTCGTGCTCGATTGACGTAGTGTGGAGCTAGTGTTTCCCCAACTCAGAAGATAATAAAGTGCTAGCTTGGATGGAGGAAACTGTCAGATGCGGGGTCAGATTATGTCTTGTGGACGCCCGGGGAGAACTACCCAGCCATTGTTTTACCGGCTATGGAGATCTAGACATGCACAGGTATAGTATTACATACACTCCTTTTCTCTCCACTCAATGGACCATAGCCCTTAATATTACTTTCTGCTCATCCTCTTAGCGGCGTTTATGGTCTGAAACACTGCTAGCTGTGCGTTTTTGGTCGAAGGTTCAATTGTCAGCTCTTATTCGTAGCTCATGTTCACGATGAGGGCTCAGATAGCCATGTTGACCACTTGGAGACCAAATGTACCCACTACAGCCATGTGTAAGGATAGCCCCACTGGTGGAGTCGCTGTCTCAAGGTGCCGTCCGGCCCTGGTACCTGAACATCGGCTGATATTACCAAGTGATCATCAACCAACCAATATCCATGGGACAACCACGGTTGTTGGTGACCGAACCTGTACAGAAACTGATCTTCAGGTTTATAATATAACATTAACGTCTACCTCATGTAGAATCCCAGGTATATACCCTGCTCACGAGATCACCTTTGCCAAACCGTGCATTTCTTACGCTATTCACACTGGGTTGTCGATTGATGTAGGTTTAAGACGATTTTTTTAATTAAGTTAAAACCCTAGACTAGATATACGCGTTTACACCGCTTGAAATCGTTAAAGCTACTTTTAAGCGCTTTCATTTGCGTATATGTATGCAGTAAGCACCAAATAGAGTCCGGATTATATGAAAGTAGCAAGAAACATTTGGACACGGCAAACAAGTTTTGAAAGGTTTCCCGGGACTTCAATTTTCGAATCGATTAACCATGCATGAATGAAGTGGGATGGTACCACCCAGCGAGCGAACGCGGCTCGATATCGTCTTATATAAGCAATTACCGACGCGGGTACACAAGAACTCGGCAGATCGACCCCGCATTCACACCTTGCCAGCAACATATCCTTTGTAGTTCCTAGTCATTGAAAAGGAGGTTACGGTAAAACTTCTAGAGTAATCTAGCCCAGAGTCTCCTCGGGTATGCTTTTCGACCAGTCGGCATCTGATTGTTGCCTCGGGTTGGCCTTTGGGTTGAACTGCTCCCCACCTCGGGTTCTGTGCCTTAGGAAATCGTACACTGTATCGAGAACCAATCGGCGGAGGCGATGTTTCCGGGTGTAGCGGACATGGGGTTTTTTTGCTCGCTACCTCTTTTAAGAGGGCGGCGGAATGCGACTCATCTCAGCTTACTGTGCCCAGCTATAAATTCCACATGGTTAAAACCATGATCGTCGAATCAATAAGAGATCTCTCAACCTGCAAGAAACATCGGAATGCAGGTTCGAAATCTGCAGTGCTTACTTAAGTGATTGGCGCTATAAACAACAAAACTCCAGGCTTGAAACCTGCAGTTATCACTTTTTTACTCTCTTTTTACGTGCTCTCAGCTTATAGTCGTAGAAACTCGGGGAGCCGCTAACAGTCGGAACTGGTAGGATGAGAGCGGTATTGGGTAAAACACGACTCGCGGAAGCAGCGAGGCCCGGTGCGCGTTGACTAGCGTCCGATCTTCTGATACTGATCCTCTACTCCTCAAAGGTGCTTCCCCGAGGCGTTGCTCCGTTGCGTGAATGGACCTTCTAGCGCTAGCGATAGCCCCGCAAGAGCGTAGCTCGCTAATTAGCCGCAGACGGTTATGCATGGCTCATGCTTATCTTGGCACTCTACATATCTCAGGAGCGCTATCCTGTCGATTTTCTTTAGCCTCGGTTATGGTGGTTGGCCCACGAGTACCTACCTATTACGTGCACTATGCTGGGTAAAGGCCGTGTGGGTATGTAGGGCGCCGAGGATCGCAGCGCTGAGATGATATCCGCGCCAAATGGCGTCTACCGTACAATTCCGTGAATGAGCCGCACGACTTACCTTGGATTCGAAATAACCTGTGAATTTAACCGTCCATCGGAAGCTCGCTCAGTACTAGTATTTCTGCCGGTTCCGAGACTGCTCTAACATTCATCCGATCCCACTTGTAAGCATCGTGTCTAGGATCGCGAATCACAGACTATATATGTGTAAGTGATGATAGAGCCATGCACGCCACCCACTGTTAATCATAGCGGCTATCTGTTACCATCTCTTTGTTCCGGTGCATTGGAGTATTCCTGTTACTGGTATTGAGGTTTGTTGCGACTATAGAACCGTGTGTATTGGCTATGGTACGATGACTGTCCAGGTACAAGTCTAAGATGCGGGTAGAAAGGTAGAGTAAAGTGCGAACTCTAAAGAGGCAGTCACGAACCTTATCTACCAACAAGGTTGTCCGAGTCCGTGCCCGTGGCACGTTGTGTTTAAGTTGGATTGGACTGATATTTAGGTCCTTGACTCCTTGTTTCAGGTTGATGATTGGAGATCTCATGGATTTGTTTTTTGGTCATGGTTTGTACCACTTGGACGGGCAGTAGACGAATACAATGATCATATGGCATGTGGCCATACTTAATGTAGAATAGAAAGTTTCTCGGCGAGAATCCGGGGTAGTTAATGCTAGATTCGTGTTCTGCATTCCCCGCACAACGTCACGCAAGATACTAGCTGCTTATACAACGGAGATGTCCTGGATGCGTGAGGTTCAGCGGCCCTAGGCCTATGTATGGTACTGGTATAAGTATATATAAACATACTAATGGCAATATTGTCCAGGTTACCTAGTAGGTAGGTATATGGCGAGCTATTCACAGCCCTAACCAGCACACCAGCTTAGACTGCGGGGATATGTGGGGTACCTAACTAAGGTATGGGGCACTTGGGCGCGGGAAGGTTGTAAGGTAAACCCACCTACGTACATGGCCTGGGAGGTGGGCAGTCGGGGCGAACCCAGCACAAAACAATTTATTCTTTTCGAGAGTTCTACCGAAGATTCCCTCCGGAGTATCCATCAAACAAGGATAGAGCATAATGTATGCTGACTAGTGAGAAAAAAAGGCGTTTTCAGTTTCACAGTGTGTTAGAATCCCTGCATGCAGTATGTGCGAGATAGTCGTACTACTGCGCTATTATTACCGGTGGGAAGGTTAGCTACGTACGCACCAGTCATTATACTTGACCTATCGCATCGCGTTTCTAATTGCTCACCGATCGAGACCTGGACTTAAAGGTTCCACGTTCCCCTCAGTTTCCTTGTTGCTAGTATACCCCGAGCAACGCCTACAGCAACGGTTGTATCTCAACATGTCTCTGAACGAAAAGGCATTAACTTCCGAGATGGAAAAGGGCCTTCCAGGCGACAGCTCTCCTGCGCCGTCAGCGGCAGATATTACGGATGAATGGACAGAAGCGGACGAGAAGAAACTTAGGAACAGACTGGATTGGCACATCGTACCATTTGTCACAGTTCTCTACCTCATGTGTTTTCTGGACAGGTTTGTAGCTCACAGTAAAAAGTAGAGGACGTTTTTCGCAGCGCTGTACTAACAGATATTCAGAGCAAACATCGGCAATGCGAGGATTCAAGGAATGCAAGAGGATCTTGGATTGCAAGGGTTTCGGTTCAACTGGGCTTTGACGATTTTCTATATCCCATATCTGCTGCAAGTTCTCCCGGTGCTGAAGGGGGTATATTATACTAAGTTTTTCACAGTATCGAAGTACCTAGCAACGTCCTGCTGAAGCATGTCGGCGCAAAAATATACAGTACTCCCCCGCAGCCGGAATTATGCCCATCGTCATCTATACTAACTTGCAACAAGTCCCTTTCCTCGTCGTAGGCTTCGGCTTCTGCTCGTTATGCTGTGCCTTCATCCAGAACCACACCCATCTTTATATCGCGCGCGCATTCCTCGGCCTCTTTGAGGGAGGAACAATGCCGGGCATTGCCTTCTTCCTCAGCAACTTTTATCGTCGTAACGAGCTGATGTTTCGGATTGGATTCTTCATATCCGCTAGTTCCATGTCCGGTGCCTTCGGCGGGCTTTTGGCAACTGGATTGGCGTGAGTGGCTACCCCGTCTCTATAGGTGGGATATTATGACTGATGTACACGATAGACGAATTCCTCGCTGGGGTGTTACAAAGACTCCCATACATAACTGGAGGAACATCTTTTTCTTTGAAGGATTGCTGACAATGGCCCTCGCTGTCGTCTGCTACTTTTACATGTCAAACTCACCAGGTACATGTACATTCCTGTCCGAGCGTGAAAAGTACATCGCCACAGAACGTATCCGTCGCGAGCACCTCGAGGACGCGAAAGAAAAGACACAGAGAATCCACATCAAGCGGGGGATCTTAAACATCAACAACTTGGTCTGTGCCATGGGATTCTTCTTCAACAACATCAGCGTGCAATCATTCTCGCTCTTTATGCCAACAATTTTGAGGGACCTAGGATGGACCGCCACAAAAGCGCAGTTGTTCACGGTGCCACCTTACGTGTTGGCTGCAATCTGGAGTATCTTCATCAGTTGGGTTAGCGACAAGTATAAGAAGCGTGGAGTGTTTGCCTGCGGTCACGCTTGTGTTGCGATGATGGGGTATGCCATACTCACCCAGGCTGATCGGGCTGCGATCAAATATATGGCTGTGTTTTTTGGCGCAGTGGGATGCTATCCGCTTGGACCTATCTTCTTGTCTTGGGGCATCAACAGTAAGCCCACCCTCCATCCCCACCCTATCTTCCCCTGATTGACACGATATACAGATGCAGCAGGCCCTACAATCCGCGCTGTTTCCAGCGGCTATATCGTTTCCATTGGCACTTTGGGTGCAATCGTTGCTACATGGACCTATCTACCCACCGACGCGCCGAAGTATCACAAGGGTCACAGCATCAACGTTGCGGCACAGTGCAGTGCTGCAGCAGTGTCGATTGCGGGTGTCCTTTACATAAAATGGGAGAATAGGAAGAGGGCACGCGGGGAACGGGATCACCGGATTCAGGGAATGTCGGAAGAGGAGGCAAGGAAGCTTGGATATCGGCATCCAGAGTTCAGGTACATTGAGTAGATTTGGGATTATGGGGCGTTTCTTCGTTTTTTTAATGTTTTGGTCATGATCAGAAGGAGCGATCCTTGTGAAATATCCTGGACTCTGAGACAGGGCCTAGATGTAGCATACGTCAAAATGAATGAATATGAGATTCAAACGTTTGATGTAATCAAGGTCAACAAATCGCCGTTCTCCGAAGTATCACATGCCCAGATGAGATATAGACTCATGGTCATCACTAAGGTGGACTGTCGGAAAGCATGATGTTTATGCTCGCGTAAATAATATGGTTGTTAAGCCAATATGTTGTAATGCTTTGATCGGTGTTCCGGCACTACCGTTGTGCTCTCCCCATTCGTCTGAGATACGGTTGGACATATAACGGACGCCTTGCTGCAGCCTGACGGAACCCCGCATGTTGATTGGGTATATGAAGAGTTTATACTATCTCTCTCTCGGTTCTATCTCTATACATCTTCGTTAGTATTAGTATTCTAGAGGGAATGTACCTGCATTCCGACGAAATGATGGTCTGCCCTTCTCAAATCCAAACGTGCACATTGCTTAGGGCCAATTTAGGCCTAATTTTATACGGTATCACCTCTAGCATACTTCCCTCTAGCCATACTAGGCTTAAGGACTTATACTTTTCTCAAGCCTAAAAGGGGTGGCAGGGAGCACTACATTATAATAAATCATCATAATACATTCACACTATCTATGAGTAGAACTGTTTAGGTTTTTCCCTAAGTATATATATAGATCCTGATTAGGATCACGGAGAAAAATAACCATACACGATCTGCAGCTGATAGTGAAGCTATTTCTCGGATGGTAATCCATAACATATTTGAAGTATTGTACAATAAGGCCCGATGGACCTGCAAGTTGACTAGATTACTATGGTATGCGTGCTATCATGTGCGCTTGATATTATATATCACCCTGTATTCATCAAACTTGAAACCAAGCTGCCAAATGTGATTTGTTGCATGCTCCTAAGTATGCTCTAAAGTACATTACTGATTGCACTCGATCACACACTCCCAGCCTGCCTGACTGTACACTTCCAAGGAAGCTCTCAACATGCTCCCCAGTATCCAACAAAGCTCCACCGGGAAAAATCACCATGCGCGACGCACAGCTCATAGAGAAGCTGTTTCTGGGACGGTAATCCATAGCATATTTGACGCGTGGCACTATGTGGTCCTATGGACCTGCGCATTGACTAGATTACTATAATACGCATGCGATTATGTGCGCTTGATACTATACATCACACTGCATACAACAAACTTGAAACCAAGATGCCAAATGCACTTCATTGCACGCTCCCAAGTACGTTCTGAAGTACACTCCTGATTGCACTCGATTGCACACTCCCAGCCAGCTTGACTGTACGCTCCCAAGTAAGCTCTCAAGACACTCCTAAGTACACCTCCGAGTACGCTCCCAAGTATACTCCGAGTACGCTCCCAAGTACACCGAGTGTGATCCCAAGTACACCCCCAAGTATGCTCTCAATTACACTCCCGAGCACGCTCTCGAGTACGCTCCCAATTGCACTCAATGGCACACTCCCAGCCTGCTTGACTGTACGCTCCCGAATAAGCTCTAAAGACGCTCCTAAGTACACCTTCAAGTACGTTCCCCATACAACCTCTGGGTACGCTCTCAAGTACACTCCCGAGCACGCTCTCAAGTACGCTCCCAATTGTACTTGATGGTACACTCCCAGCCTACTGGGCTCTATGCTCCCAAATACACTCTCAAGAGGGAAGACACTCCCAATCCCACTTGACGATATGCTCCCATGTATGCTCCTGCGCGCTCGATCTAGAGACTTGCTGAGTTGCAGGCGCCAGGCACCGGGAGGCGTGAGGCTGGTGGCGTATGGCGGGCAGTGTTTGCTGGGCGGCGTGTGGCGTGTGGCGTGTGGCGTGTGGCGTGTGGCGTGTGGCGTGTGGCGTGTGGCAGGTGGCAGGCAGCGTATGTTGGTGAAAATCATGACGTCGGTCGATATGGTAGTCTGAACCTTATCTTTAGCGTGGCCACCACGACAAGATCTCACGATGCCTCACCGTCATGGTGTTGACAATTGCAGCCTTAGATTCTGCAGGAAAGATAGAGAATTGGATCTTGGGGAGAGCAGATCTCCGACTCAGTTTTCTCAGTAGAATCTGCAGCTAGTTTCCCGTCGATTTTGGGCGTATGTGTGCGCATTTGGTCCGGGGCTGATGGTGATGATGGTGATGGTGATGATGATGGTGATTGTGATGGTGATGGTGATTGTGATGGTGATGGTGACGGTGATGGTACCGAAAGCACTTAGTCAAGTAGGTTGGCTACGTCAACGTCAATGTCAAAGCTTTAACAGACTTAAAGCCTTCTATTGGCCAAAGCTTCCACAAATTCAGAGTTCAATCGGCCCAAAGATTCCTGTGGAAACGCTACTCCCGCAGAAACGCGACTTTCTCAAGCGCGGCTCTGAAGCAGGCTCTCAAGCAGGCTCTTAAGCAGGCTCTCAAGCAGGCTCTCAATCAAGCTCTCAATCAAGCTCTCAAGCCGGCTCTGAAGTGGCCACTCCAGATGCTCTTGATGAGTGTGTCAGCACTAGCGAAGCCTGTCGGCAGTCAAGCCTGGCTGAGGTTTATCGACTGCCAGCAGTATATAGTCCCATAGTCCCACGCGCAGATGTCTATGGACCGACTATGGATGACTATAGACTGCGTGTCGCGCAGGGGTCCACGGGAAGCTTGCTATGAGCTGCGTGTGTGCGCGTGTGTGCGCGTGTGTGCGTAGCACAGTCTATAGTCGATTTGCACTTTTGCCGATGACTTCCTTTACACTTGAAATTTATCAAAGCCACTATCAAATATCTTCAATGTACAATGTTCTACTACCCCTGCAGCAATTGAAGCCTTAATTCAAACAGTTGTATATACCTTTGGCAACAGTGCATCAATTCTGCCAGCAACTGGCCAATAGTTTTCTAATCAGGGAAGTGCATTCCAAAGAGTGCTGCAATTCGCATTCAGTAATGGCTTCACAATTATAGAGAAGCAAAAGAGTGAGCAGGAGCAGGATCGTACATTGCATGGAGTCAGAGGTCGTGGACGAAGATGAGGAATTCCCCTCATCATGGCACAACGAATTTAATACTCAAGCAGCGTCAGGCCACAATTCTTTTTTGATCCTATGTACTCTACCCTGCCCCTGTGCGTTGCATGTGTAGATTACAATTGATATTACTGTCTCATCAAGTTCTCATAGTAGTCACCACCACCGGACTCCAGCATGACCGCGCTTCACCGCGGTAAATGTCTTGGTAGGATAGTTGACCGGATAGTCCGGTGGGGAGCCGCATACATCTCCATAGTCAAAGTCTCTCCACCGATAGATGAAGTCTAAATGGCAACTTTAAATACGGCTTTGCATCGGGAAAAATGACTTTGCGCAACACGCAGCTCATTGAGAAGCTGTTTTTCAGAAGGTATTCCATAGCAAATATGACGGGTGGTACTATGAAGTCCTAAGGACTTGCACGTGGACTAGATAACTACTATAGCAAAAAAACTCGAAAATTGATACCATAGTGATACTTACAAATTGGAGAATACTGGGTTAAATCAGATTGTCTTTGATTCGGTAGTACTACAGCATTAAACTGGTATTTTTGTCGCATTACTTTAGTAGAACTACAGCAGCACTACCAAGTAGAAGAACTTTCTGGATTAACTCAGTATTCTCCAAATTATTACTTCGGTATTAATTTTCGGGGTCTTTTTACTATAGTATATATAGTACACTAGTAATAATCCACGCTAATCCTATACACAACACTGAATACTTGCTCTATTCTCCCAAATACGCTCGACCACTCCCGGTGTACAAGGAGGGGCCAAAAGTCGGGTGCGCTTCCAGATATGGTACCAAGTCCTAGCAGCCGTTTTCCCAGTACCAGAACAGCTCTCAGGTTCACTGGACTCTCTGCTTACAAGTACACTCGACTCCATGTTCCCAAGTGCACTGGATTGCACGCTGCAGGTGCACTCGACTTTAAGCTTGCAAACGCACTCCTCTTCAAGCTTACAAGTGAGCTCGACTCAATGCTTTCATGTGCACTGAACTTCAAGCTCCTAAGCGCACTCGTCTTTAAGTTAACTCTATCCTCCTGTGGACAGTTGACTCCAGCCCACAGCAAGGATACAACATTGGCCGGCGCTCGAGAGCAACTCAGTGGATTCATGATCTAAGGATTTGTTTGTCTGCACGACAGCACAGTGTCTATAGGTGCAGAGTCTCTGCTCGATTAGAGGTTTTTCTATTCCAAGGAAGGAATTGGAAAGTCCACAAGTGGGTTTGTGCGTGAAATCGGCGCGCGATACCTCCGATAATCGGGAAATGGGGACGAGTTTCCAACTTCACGCTAATACAATAGTATAATTCTAGCAACATCAAACGCCTCTGTTCCAGTGTTCCTAAGTGGCCCGGCCTGGCCCGGCCGACCTACATGAAGCCGGACCTGGCCTCCGCCAAAGAAGGCCTCCAAAATTGAGGCTGGGCTAACCGGATCTGTGGGCGGCCTCAGATATCTGGAAGCTTGCAGGCTTTTTGCAGCATAGACTTTGAAATGGCGGCCTAGCCTTGCCTGCGCTAAGTGCGGCCGACGGGATCGATCGTGGCCGGGCTGCTTAGAACACTACTCTGCTCTGGGTTTTTACACAGAACAGATGCTCCTTAGTTAGATTAGCCACCATGGCTGTGCTTCTGCAGGGGATGAGTTTAAGGGATTACCGAACTTCATTTCATTCTCCGGACCGACGCCGGAAGTCGACCAGAGGGTCGAGTGCTGCCTCTACCTGCCCACCACCTTCAACTATCGTGCAGTAGACACCTTCATGGTCTCCTTCGACGCCAAAAAAAAAAGCAACGCAATCGTGGTCGGGCTACAGATTACCGTCGCCAGTCAGCATAACAATTCAGAGCAGAAATTCTTCCAGAATACGCAGGTGGATGCATATCCTCGCTTCAAGACTAGAATTTAGGTTCTTTGGGTCCTTGAGGACGCCGCCGGCATGATAGAGAAGGAGTACGGAGAAGCGAAAGTCACGAAGCTGAAAGGAAGCACAATTACCAGGTGGCCAAGCTTCACCAGGATTCGCCAGTCGGTGGGGACTGTCAGTACTCAGGTCGGAGATAAATTGCACATGGCACGAAAGGCTTAGTGGTGGATCGATGGTACTGTCCAACAATGTCTAACCCACTTCACCGTGTTCAGGGATTTACTGAAGTGAGATAAAGTTTGAATTCCTCATCTCATGCGTGCAGAACTCCCCCTTGTATTTTGAGTTCCTTTAGAAATGCATTGTTATCAATCTACTATTAACTTACATGAGCATGGCTGGAATGGCGGATTGGTAGTGAAGGGGATCCTGTGGGCGGTTGTGTGTGTGCGGAAGGCCTGGGGGCGTGTCTAATATTAGCTTAGATTTGGCTTGCGTGCTCCCAGGCTCAGTATACACTAAATTCCGTAAGACTTGAGCTTAGATTCCGCAAGAAAACTGAGTCTGAGATATGCTCTCCCCGAGACCCGATTTTCTACCATACCTACGCTTAACCGGCGCAGAAATCTTGGGTGGATATTGCGGTGCATAAGGCCCTACTCAGGTGAAATTAAAACGCAGAGTAGCCGTCTGCGCTCTGTAGCCTGCTGCGCGCTGTAACCCTGAGCTCTATCCAGCAACAACACATCTGGATGACACCAAGACAAGCCCGGAGTAAATCGGGCTATCCCCCAAGATAACAATGTCACAAGGGAGAAACAACGCTGTAGCAGGTGGCATACATACTACTTCTCCTCTTCAATAGTTATTAACTCACTGCTCCCTTACCGGCCTTTTCTTATTTTCTGCCATCCCCCTTAAATACTCCACCACAGCCTTCCGCCCCTTCGGCCTACTCAAGCACTCCACATGCAGCGCACCATCCACCGTCACCTCATCAATCTCTACCCCCTTATTTCTCGCAAGGCTAACAATCTCCCTCGCATGTCCCACAGGAACAAGTTCATCTGCCCCAGCCTCAAGCACCAATAACTTCCCCCTCCACCCTCTCTCTAATATCTTATCCATCTCCGTAGCCAATTCCCACCGATTCCACAAAAACGCTCCTAGGTATCGATACGGTAGCCACTTCTGTGGATAGAGGACAACGAGCATCTCCCGCACACTCACGAACGGTGTCTCCAATAATAGCCCGGCAACATTTGGCAGCGGATTCTTCGACAAGCCGGTCATTAAGATCCCGCATCCTATCGATTGGCCCCATAACACTATTTCTGCTTCTGGATAATGGCGAGAGAGATGAGAAAAGATGGCGGATAGATCTTTTTCGATGCCGCGCTGAGATGGTCGGCCTGTGGAGGTCCAGTAGCCGCGATACGAGGGGATGAACATCGTTATCCGAGCGTGTGAGTCTGAGAGGGAAGAAAGAATGGATGAAAGCTGCGGAAGACGGGGTGGAGTCGAGGATGCGTTGCTTTCCACAATCAGCGAACTCCCCGTGCCAGCTAGTTAGGGTAGGAACCCTTGGAAGTAGACAACTAGTAATTCCTTTCCCTTTGTTCCGTTTGCGGAGTTACTTACGGTAGTTGCGAGAGTGTTTCCGTCATCCGTTGTAATAGATCCCTTCTTCCACGCGACACCGTGGCAGAGCAAAGAATAGTCCGAGATCTGCTCGCGACGAGCACCGAGAGGAATCCCAGGCATATATATTATTCGCGATTGGAAGAGGATCATCATCATGCACTTGTAGGACCAGAGTGTGACGATGAGTCCGGAGAAGACGATGGGGGCGAGGAGAACAGGGTGAACGGCGGAGAGGGTCCATAACTGGCGCCGACGAAGATGTTGCAATGGCGATGGGAATAGTTGTGGCGGTGGTGAGTGTAGTCGGCGAAGGAAGTGGTTTGGTTGTCGTAACATGGTGAAGAGGAGTAGCCAGAAAATGAGGACTGGGATGACGTCGGCTCAAGGTTTCTGACCCCTGTCATAGTCGCAATTTCAAATGACGCTCGGACCATGTGTGTTAACCTCACTTCAATGCAAAAGCCCAAGACCCCGAGATAGTCCGCTGACAGTACCATACTGTAGAGCACTTCGCAGGACATTTACTTGGCTATGCTGAACAGGAGGGCGATGTCACGGATGACCAAGACGACCTCTCGATCAGGGACAGAGATAAGTTTGGACTGATTAGATTTCGAGATAAGATCAAGCTATCCGGTTCTGTCTTTGTTCTGGGGCTGTGCAACACCGTGCACACGCGAACTATGCACTGGTTGCAGAGTCCGGAAGACACTGACCGATACGGAGTGCTTATAGACAAAACTGATTCTGCAAAGTCAAAGGCACAGGAGGAACAGTAGCAGCAGCGTCCACGTCGTTGGTGGCAACGGACGGTGTATAGATCATGAAGATGTTACCACAGTTATCTGATATCAGGGTTTTACAAAGTGTGACGCCTTTAAAGGCAACCCATTATGAGCTACAATATCGTGCAAGAAGCACACAGAACTACATCTGGTGTGTAAGAAAAATAACATGTGCACATCCCTTTTCCAATTCCCAACCCCCCAGCTCACAAAAGCACACCTCCGCACTAAAAAACTGGCACAAGACAACAGAAAGGCAAAACTTCAAATCCTATTCCACCGGAACTTCAATTCCATCTGGAACACCTCCCGTAACCGCATCTCCGTTTCGAATTGCAAGTCTTGCGTAGACAACCAAAGGATCTTCCATAGGGTCGACTGTGAGGAAACGTTGTAGCATGAAGTTACCGGCCGTATAGCTCTGATCTTGCGCGGAAAGAGCATGCAGTGAAGATACCGACATCGGAACTAGTACCGGGAAACGACGTGAGCTGACCCATCTATAACTGGATATCTTCAGGATAGCAAGGAAGAACTGACCGGTTGTATTATTCTGTGGCGATTCCATCGCGAAAAGTATGAACTTATGTCTGCAATGAGTTAAGGCGTTACGTGAATTATTGTTGGTGATTATAGGGGACATTGGGATATTTTATATCCGATTACAGGCTGTAGTTCTAGGCCGATATGGATGAAAATGACGCTCCGTAACACCCGTCCCTTACTTCAAACCTCTAGTTAGCGGTTGGTTGAGGCATCTAACAACATGTACAGCTATACAAAACACCTTGGAGATGCCGGTCTTTTGGGTGCAGATAGCAAACAATACGACGGCATTTTTCCTCATTTCCTTTCCAGATTATAGTATTAACCCAGGCATCAAGGCTGTCAGAAACATGTTGGAGATGGCCAAGCGGGCGGTCAGTAAGATTCTAAGACAACTACAGACCGCCACGAAGCTGATCTGTAGTATTCAAACGAGCAAAACAAAGGGTGCTAATAGTGATTGTGCGGAAATAACCCGGATACATAGTTTGAGCACCAGTATCAAGGTGTACTGTGGCGGGTTTAGAAGCAAACAGGCCGGTATCGGAACATGACGGAGTTGCCACGTACATGTGCATGGCAGTATGTTGCAAGATGCTTTTCGGGAGATCTCAATCACCTGGGGTGGCCCTGGTCGTAAGCTGGTTTCTGCCTTTTCAAATTTCCTGCTGTAAAACATGATAAATTGCTGCCTCCAACCCTACAGACATCCTGGCATCTACAAGCTGTTTTTGAAATGTTTGTACAAGTCATAGTTGCTCGAAAAAAGCCAGCTAGAATACTCGGATAAAAGGACATTGACATCCGTGGGATTATTTAGTGCCTTCGAGAGCGAGTGCTCTAGTATTAAAGTGGTCCTCCCATAAGATTCAACTTTCTGTACGTTCGTCTCGGGCCTTGACTAGAAGTTTTTCTATGAGGCGTGTCTAGATACACCTGCGTAATTTAAACTCAGCCATGTACTGGGCCCCGGTGATTTGCCTATGGCAATAGATGATCCGGGTTTTACTCGGGTATGCATCGAGGTTTTGGCATTTTGTTTGTTCTGACTTATATTCTCCTCGGCGGACTTTATTCTGTAGATGTGCGTAGACTACTGCTTGTTGACTACATGCTTGAACTGGATATGTGGGCAAAATCAAAATCAGTGTTAGTGCCATTCTTTAGGTCTATGCCGGAGAACGCCTGAAAAGAACAGCTTCCCGAACTGCCGTTTCTGCGCACGAACGTTCACATAGCAATGGGAATATTGGGATCAATATGACGCAGTTGCCGCACATTCCAAACACCGGTATAGTCAGCTGTTGCCGAGTGGCCACACTGCCGTAAAACTAACCGCTCGGCATTTTCCAAACGAGACCTTTAACGAATGTTGTCGCGTATGCAGAATAGTATCCCAAGCCGGCCCGCTCTGCCGGACACATGTACGTGGCAACATTTCCGATACCTACTGCCATACTCGAACCGATTAAACTTCCTTGTACGACACACGGCAAAACTAAAATTCCGAAAGTAAAATTCCGAAAGTAGTACGGTGTACGCGACCGTAAACCTGCCAAACTCGCGTACTGCTCGGTGCTACAGTTTGAACCTCCAAAGTTTCTTCCACAGCCAGACTCTAAATAACGCACAGTGGTTGACACATTATTGCTCCCTGGCGAGATGTGTCGTATACACGTGCGAAGCATGTTCTCTCAACGGCTAGCCGGCGATATCTGGGCCTCAATTCTATGGTAGTAACGGACGAATCCGTAGGTCCAGTTGATTCGTGAGACCAAGATCAAGGACCTAGGGGTTTTGTCGCACCCAAATGCCTTCACTACTGGCAGTCTCAATATACCTATCACTGTTATTTCAATGGAGGGCTTCCCGCAAGATAGAAACGCGTTCTAACGGTTCTAAAAATTTCCCCATTCAGAACCCTCTGAAATTGCCATTTCCTGTTCGGGTAATGCTTAGATCCGTTAGATTGGTTAGAACCATTAGAACGCGTTTCTAGGTCCTCTAATGAAACATTCATGCTCCGATTTATAGATTGATTGCATTCTACACTGACTTGTAAAAACAATTGCGTTTCACCACGGCAAAAATCTCAGACGAATGTTGGAAAGATGTTTCAGAGGCGCACCGCCTTTCCCGATACGGCCGCTGTCATATCACTTCTCCGAAAATCAAGGCATCTCTACCTACAGAGAGCGTCAGAGCTAGAACAATTTACAGAAATATAGGGCATAGTCTTACGTAAGTGCTGATACGTCGTGATGCGTAGCGAATCTAAAGTGCGTATTGTTAAAGTATAGGTTTAGCTCTCCTAAAAGTGCTGGAGGACTACTGTGTGCTGGCCCTAGCGACTGGCTCCAAGATGTCCGTCACACACCGCACAACAAGAAAAACGGTAAAATGCGGTGACCATACACGGCCTGATCCACCCAAAGTTTCATCGCCTAAGCAAAGAAACTAAAGGATTCAGTCCATTCACGACAAGCCCAAGCTCATCTCAAGCCAGTGAGACAATGGCCCGGCTCCACACACAAACTCAACGATTCCAAGCGAGCGAATAATAACCCAACGAGCCTAGCGTTAGACTATAGAGTCGATTAATGGCCACCAATATCATAATTCGAAAACGACCACCAAAGTTCCAAGTTAACGATTTATTAAGCCAGAGTTAAAAATACTTCAAGCCATTAACTATACATTCAGCCAGCCACCGTACGTTGTAATTTTTGAAGCCATTGGCAGCGAGTAGCGACCCACGGATGGGCGGCTACCACGAACGGTTCACAACAAATTCAACCATGACTGACATATTATGGATACAACCGTGCTTCTGAGCTCGGGTATACAGTTTCCTTCTCCAAGGGCGACTCCCATTTCTATGGATCGTTAAAATGAGAAGTGTGGCAGAGAATTGACCTCCCGAGTTGTCTTTAGAAACTTTGTTGCCCTTTTTATACTAAATGGTAGTTTTATGTTGGGAGGTCTCGGTTAACATCCAGAGAGGCTCCTCCCCAGAAACTGCCCCAGTGCCAGTTCTCATCCACATCTGCTCTCGATTGTATGCGATAGGAAATGATACGGACAGAAAATAGTTGCACAAAATGTAGGTAAAACATGTAGTGTTTCGGTAGGTAAATATTTATCAGGATCTATAAATATTAGTAAATATAATGCTTAAGACAATTTACAATATGCCCAGAGCCTTGGATTATTTTGAAGAATACGGCTCTAACTATAGTTAATGGCTTGAGCAGCTGTTAACTAAAGTTAAGGTGGCTCGAGATATTGTTAACTTGGAACTTTGATAGTCGCTTTCGAATTATGATACCAGTGGTCTCTAATCGAGTTCGCACTACAGGGGAAATCTGAATCATCCGCAAAGGTTCGCCAGCACTCCGTTGCACAGGTAGACCTGACGCTGTAAGCTGCAAACCGGCAGCAATGTGATGAAGAAATAAAGAGTATTTGCGTAGCCATCTGCTGTAGTCATGAATCACCCGAATCCCTCTGCTATCCTGCACATGCCTCTACATCCCTGGTATCCGTCTTCTGCTCCTGGATGTCGAAATCAACTTGTGCGACCATCTAGTACTCTATAATTTGTTTATCCTTATGGACTCAGTGGGTCATACTGAAAATGATAAATGGGGCCGGCTCCGTTGAGTGTCATTATTGTATTAGTATTACTATCATAATCAATTTATTGTTCGGTTGTCCTCAAAAATTAAACTTTCTCAATCCTTCAGTCATCTCTTATACTATCTCAACCTGCAGACCCGCTGTCTGGAAAACACAATTATTTCAGGACTGATAGATGGTACCCGTAGACAACCGCAGCTAAAGCGTCACATCCTTCTCCACCAACACCTCAGTTCCATCTAGACCAACATCCGCAGTCACATTTCCAGCTCGAACTGCAAGTCTTGCGTAGACAACTAGAGGGTCTTCGACAGGATCGACAGCGAGGAATCGTTGTAGTATGTAGTCAGCCGGTTGGCTTTGATCCGGTGCTGGAAGAGCGCGCAAAGCGGATTCTGACAATGGAACTACTAGGAAGAGAGCAATATGAGCCATTATCTATAACAAGGTGTCTCCAGGAGATGAACTGACCGGACACCTTTGAGTTGTCCTGTGGATGTTCCATCGGATATAATTTGGGAGAGTTATGACTGGTGTGTTGACACGCACGGTGAAGCTTTATTGAGAATGATGGCACTTTTTAGGAGGCGTACCAGCGTTTTATGTCTGAGAGTAGAGCCTTCCATTCCACGACAGCATTTTGGAGGGGAGGGGCATTTTTAGCACTCCCGGATCATTCCCCTCTTACCCAGGACCTCCAGTCACTGCTTTTCAACTCGGCCATTTGTTGAGGCTTACGCACAGTTGTAGAAACCCCCATTTGTTCGAGGTGGATCAAACTGCTTTTCTGGAGTGCAGGTGTTACGTCGTTGCCAGCGTGAATAATTGACGGCGTTCTTCAATCGTAATGGTGTGATTTTGTCGGTAATGTTTTCAGTTTGCAGCTGACAACCAACCTCCAAGAGATGGTATCGGCAGTATTTCTTTTGCCTCTCTGACAGTGGCATTGGCCAATTGCACTACACAAGTGCGGGGTTTCCTCGGAGCTGATTGGTTACCCCGCAGGTACCCCTGTCAGCACAACGGACTTTACATTTCCATTTCCATCTTGATTACGGCATGCACACTGACTAATCGCACTACGTAATACTTTAATTCATCCGCGATCCGCACTGGTCCGACTTCTCACACTGCAGTAACCAATAGCATCGTGCGGGTAAGGCTCCAGTAGTCTATTTTAAGATGCGATTAACGGGTTGAATACTCCGGGGCATGGCGTTGCTTCCGGTATCGACCTACCAAGGCTGTTAAAAAGATCGCCATGCTCTTGATACGTAGTGTGATCACCGCGATAACTCGTTAAGATATAGGCTTGACTCATTTGTTGGTTGCAGGAGAGAGAGGCAGGGTTAATATTCGCCCATCAGAAATTCGAATGTGTCTGCACAGAGCTAGAGGCGACCACGATGAGTTCAAAGCAATCCGGGGCCTGCTGGAACTTGCCCAATCATCCTTGCTAAGCTCGTTCACCAGCCCGAGTTCGCTGCGCCCTGGGAGGTGGGTGATGGTTTCGAGCTTGGTCCTTTGCTTGTCCAGAACTCGTTCAGGGTAGAAATCTCGGGTGTAGTTGAGTTGGTTGTATGTGAGCAACCCGTCTTTCGTTCGCTGTCTTTCAGTTTTCATTCCATCTGTTCCATGGCTAATGCCCATATGATTATTTGCCAATTAAGAGCCATTAACCCAACTTACATACTTAGCTGCGCGATATGATGCGACAATATATGGGTCTGAATGCAGGCGAGTTAACCCTAACCGTTTGATATTTGACTCGTTATACAAGCAGAAATAGCTGTGAGCTCTAGTCATATATTTCCTCTAACATACTGTACCGGTCTTCGTGGTTAGTACGTCAGCAGTCAGAAATGGGCATACTAAAAAGTTTTTATTGCGTTTTTGGTTGATTCTTGACCATTCGGAGATCGGAAAAAACTGTCATCACAAAAAGTGTACTAACCACGAAGACCGGTACAATAATATATGACCCGTCCTATACGAAGATTAGGTTGCCTGATTGGTTCCCATGAATCGAGCTCTGTGATAGGAATCTGGTGCTGATATAGGAAAGAGGATTCTTCTATATTTATATTCTGTGGATTCTATGCTAGATATGCGTGATATGTATGGGATCTACATGCATTCTTATCTCAAGGCGCATTAGCTCCTATAAATCGAGTTCTAGAATGGGAGTTCTGGTTCTGACATGGGAATGCGAATTCTCCCATCCTGATTTCCATGGGTCCGCGTGATGTGCATGGGATCTGTATGCATGCATTCTTTTCTCGGAGCAAAGCCTCAAATTGGGCATCAAATCCAGCACCGTGCATTTCCATCACCGTATCATCCTCTGCATCCTCAGCTGCACCTGAAAACAGTCACATTATCTGATAACAACAATCAAAATGCTTTGTATTCGGGTGTATGGTGTGTAGCACGTCATACGTTCGTTGCCAGCAGCATTTGCACTTTGGTGTGGTCCTTCGACGCGAGGGTTCCCGTAGGAAAAACACACAACCCATATACGGAGAATGCAGTCGTATTAGACAGCCGATTAATCCCCGCACATCTAGCTCTGGATGGGGATTCGGAGCTGACATGAGAAACAGAATTCATTGAATTCAGATGTTGGGTTTGCATGGTGCATGTTAGCACCTTCATGCATTCTTATCTCGAGGTGGAGCGCCATATTCATACCCCCGATGCTGGATGCCAATTTGCATGACAATATTCGGTCGCATAGTATGCGGTAAGTATGTCATGTGTTCGTTACCGGCAGAGTTTGCTCTGCGGTCTGGCCTTCAACAGAAGACTTCAATAGGAGGGAGTGGACATTGAGTGGTGTGGTTTTAGGCGCCGATCTTTTCCCCTACGGAAATTGTCGGCAAAGCCCCTAGTTAAGGCTCGTGGACAACATCATATCGCTTATGGAACTGTGTTACACGAAGTTCCTGCATAGTCCTAGGACTACCCTCCGTCTTCCCATCCTCCCACCTCATTTCACAGTATATTTCTTCACTTCAAGAATACAGTCCATATCCAAACGAATCCAAGAAAATCTGCTTTACCCCATCCTTACCAACTACCAACCTCGTCCTCGGATTCTTCATTTGTGAGATCCCCACTCGAGCTGCATATGTAGCATTGTAAGAAAACCAACCGTCTGTGGTTTCTTCAAACCCATCCTTCTCGTCATGATCTTCGTCTTCTTCGGAGTCAACGTCGAACACATATAATTCCTCTTGTGTGAAAGCATTTTCAAAGAATCTCTCCGTGGCAGCGTTTGCTCGTTCGAGAGAGGAGTAAATTCCCACTACCCTGAAGTCTAGAGGTGACCGCTGCTTTTCCTCATCATAATTGAGCTCCATAGCAACATACACTGTACTTCCGGTAATCTGTGGAGAAGGAATTGTTAGTCTCGGTACTGGTCTAGCAATTATATAATTGTGATAAGCTTACGGTTGAGCGGTATTGCAGTCAACACCGCTCCCTAAAACCTCCCTAGAGGCAAAAGATACACCGAGAGGGCTTTGGCGTTCGAGTGACATTGTGAATGGTTGGCGTCAGATAGAGCGAGGCTTTGATCGATTTTGTGGCGATAACAAAGCAACCACCAGGAAGCCGCGCGTGCGCTCTTAAACTTCAATTGACTCCCGCGCAGTCTAGTGAGGTGAGTCACCTTGTCCATGCAATGCAAGCTGCAAGATACCGCTTTGGGCTTTTCTCGACCTGTTATGCGAACTGCTTTACTGCATACATCACCGCAGTCGCCGGGTGGAAAAATGAAGAAACTATACATATGTGCCAGACAGTTCTTCTGACTTGAACTGGGGTCTTATTGGGGACGATATCGGGTGCTATAATTGCTTCCACTTCTCCCAATCAACGAACATTAATTATACTCGGCGTAATCTATTTTTGCTACCGAGATGACATAATACGTATTCTTTCTGGAGAGGTCAACACAATCCGCCAATGGCGTATCTGGTTTTCATTGTGTCTTCCAATGCAACATCACTAGGGTTGGTGAACTTGTAAGCTTATACAAGGCTCTATTTCACTGCCATCCTGAGAATCATTCCAAAGACCTATCTCAGAACAAAACCTTTCCATAAAAAGATGTACACATGCTATTTGGTATCATAAAATAACTCGATAAAATTATATTTCTTGTAGCAACCTGATTCGATCAAGGCGAAGCCAATCACCTAAGTTTGAACGGTCCAAGGCGAACGACGTGTAATCATTACCTAACCCTGAAATTAGCTACAGATTGGGAAACAAACCACAAATTCTACCAAAGTCTAGCACACACTCTGATCCAAAGCTATCCAGAGATTTAAAATTCAGTGAGACTGGGGAAGTTCGAAACACTGTATGTTATGCGGAGTGGTACAGGAAGGATTCGCCGATACCGCGGTGGAACTCACCAGTCATAGGTGAAGTGCAGCATCAGAAGTGTACGATACATACTATGTCACGATCGCAACAGAATTATGGTAAGTTTGGCCTCATTTCGCACCAGACACTCGAAAAGGTTATTCAGAAAAGAAGGCCGTGGGAGCTTCAATAGAATCTCCCAAACCAGTACTAGCTGAGTGACATCCACATATACAGACAGTAGTTAGTACCCAACCTACCGAACTAAAGTAATACAAAGATTTTCCAGGCACCGCCGCCAAGAGCTACTCTCAGCGAATCTCATCAGCCTGCATTTCAACATGGGACATACTTGTTGGCTCATGCCCCACACCCGTTCTCTGAGTCGTCAATTCCCGAGGTTCACCCAAACTTCCGTACTAGCACTGCTCCATTCCCGAGTCTACCAGCCCCTCTGCAATTATCGCTGCTACTGTGGGCCTCAGAAACACCCCCGCCAGTAGTCGGTGCAGTAAGAAATGCGGGCGGTCTGTTAAGTGTCGTATTCTTGAGTTGCCGCTAATTATCTCCCGCATATCGTAAAGGATTCTCCTGCGAGCATTGATAATATTCGAGATCGTTATCAATGCATCGTTCTTCTTCGTCACGTACCATGCTGTAAACGGAGATTGAGCTACAGAAATGTTTGCGTGAATGGTACATCCTTATGTTCCGTATTGATATTTGTGTCCTTATGTTTACATGAGATTTAATCAAGTAATCGGGTACTCTTCGCCTCCTCATCTATATAACGTTTGCAAGGTTCTCCGACGACGCAGCAGTACAGCCGCTAATAGATAAACTGTAAAGACAGCCGCCGACACTCTACGGGCCTGAACCAAAGAAATTAGTGCTACTGAAACCGCTGTTGTGCAGAATACTATCTACATCTAACTTGAATGGCAGTCTTTCTAGCGGTGCCGATGTTTTCGATGTCTCCGACTTGCAGACACACATATTAACCGGCAGCACCCAAAATTTGAGTTCTTGCAGCAAAATGCCCGACGACAGGTATACAATAATAGTCTGATATACCGAGATAACTGAAAAACGCCCTCGCCGTCCGTATCCTGGCTTCAGGTTACATAGTGGAACTGTTCCGCCCCATTGACGGACTCCATGAATGGATGGCAACGACTAGCGATTCTCACAACATGAAAAATTTTGCGAGACAATAAAACGCAACAATACTCTGCGCAAATGTACAGAATTGATTCTTAATAGCATAAACCAGTAGAACATTTCCAGATTTTCTTATCACTTACAACAGTAGCAAAAAATAATTGTCCAGTATACAATATGAACACAGGTAGCAAGCACAAAATTTCGCTTAGGTTGTTATTTTTTGCATCACAATATGCGCATGGTGATTGATATGTCAGGACGATGATGCGCTGTGATAATGGTGGCGTTGGTGTTGCGAATTTTTCAAGTGGTGAGAAATCGCTACCCATCCGCGGACGGGGTGATTTCGTGAATGGGAACAGAACGGCTAGGAGATGTGAACATAGGTGGCGGAGAAGTTCGGCCGCACCACGGAAGTGTCGGAGCTTGACTGCCAAAGATATTGCTCAACCGAATTGAATTTTATGCAGTAACCTACCTCACTCAGTATTGCTTCCGTCCAAGACGAAGACGTGGTGCACCAGGGCACTTAAACCTGAAATTGCCAGTTCGCTCGCACAATATCTCCAACGCACGTAATAGGACAGTATCTTGGGTTCAGACCAGCGGTCAGATCGTAACTGCAAGATACGTACATAAAAGTTGCAAACATATACCTATTAAAGTCACAAATTAACAAGTATAAGCCGCTACTGCAGTGTGATGAAACTTATGAGACGACTTTATGACTCTCCGAGCTTTAAGTGTGGTACAAAAATGCCTAGACGAAAAATGGGTCACGGTAGTCTCGTGCCCAGACTCTCTCTTAGCGTCTAAGCCACTTTCTGACGAAAGAGCTCCGACTTAGTGAGAGTCTGCAACTAATCGGTTTAGCCAAGTCCGATTGGGCGCTACTTGTAGCCATCAGAGCTTCCTAATATGGCAGCCCTGCTTCCGATGTAATACTAAGTTTATCAGGAGTCTCCCAATATTAAGAACTGTCACTGGGTCCAAATACCACTGTCCAATGACAAATCCGAGCATCTATTCTGGTATCCGAGCTATATATATTGGAATGCAAATTCCAAGCCCATAAGTGAATAGAACCCAATCCCTTGATATCCTGCCAACCCGGAGCCACCAAAAGATACCCGATAGCCTTAAACCGTTATGCGTTCCCATCCCAAAGCAAAGAAAAACAAACCCTGAACCATAATCCCAGAAACAGACCCAAAGAAACAATGCAAACACAAAGGAAACCGCAAACATGAATTCCAAAGGAAACAGAGTTAAGGACATATACTCATAATCCTAAAATGAAGCGGAGTGCCCTATTGCCATGTTTGGCCTTCATCAGGAAGGAAGACCTTAAGCGTAGGCCGCAGAAGCGTAACCAAGTCCGGGTTATCGAGGGGAAGGTCGTCGAACGCCGCATCGCGCTTAACACTTTTGCGTACCTGCCTTTGAATGACATAGTGCCATTCACTGAGATTGATCGGCATCTCAGCGCGAGGATTGTACAATTCGTCGGGAAGGAGGTCAAGATCAGCAGGGAGGACGTCACCGAACCAGTCCCCAGTGCCTAGAGGAATCTCAGCATGGGAATAGCGTTCCTCAACTGGCTTTTTATCGCGGATCCACTACCCGCAGTCTAATTAGTATGCTAGGTGTAATATGATGGATCAATTAACTCACATGAATATGCCCTTCTCAATATCCGAAGGAAACCTGGTTGGCACCGGCTGCCATCACCGTCTCCCTGCGGTATTCATCCACATCCTCGTAGGTCATGCTGGGAGGGGGTTCCGGGAACTGCCACTCGCCGTCTGGGTGAGCTCTGTGAGCGATCTTCCATACCTCAAGAATGCATGTATGGTTATCCAAAATGTCTTCGTGCTGGTAAGTCATCAGAATGATGGTTTTGACCCCACCAAGCGATCCGTGTTGCCAATAGCTCTGCTTAGTCTGGAGGTCCCTGGATTTCTGAGTATTCGCAACTTCAACCATAAACGGTGCCCAAGTCCCAACACCACAAGAGATTCCAGCGTCCGGTGTATACACGGTGTACCAGGTTCCATACATTTCCGTAGGGATTCTCACTGGGTAGCCTGCGAGCCCGTTAGTCTGTGGCCATCACCGACCGAGGAAGAATAGACATACTCTGTACATCGACATTTGCTTTCTTGTAAAGCGTAAAAGGTATATGGTGTTCGATGTACCAAAACTTGAGTAGATGCTCACGGAGTGCAGTCGGAGCCACGTTGTGATAAGCTCAGGCTCCACCCTTTCTGGTCGAAGCAATCTGTAGTTGGGGGTCGTAGTACTCAACCTTTTGGAGCCAATAACGATCAAGGACCTTTTGGTACTTCCGAATGAACTTAAACGTGGTATCAGAGTCTAGCTCGATGGTGAGGAGGAAGTCGCTTGGGCAGAACCTTTCCGAATCAAAGTTAAGGAGCGATGAGCTGTTATGTTCTTGGATTTGCGTGTGAATTCTCGTGAAGGGGTTGTTTGGCACAAGTGATTGATGGCCGGAACATGGGGAAGACGTTGCTGAGGACGTGGACGCTGTTGAGGGGGGAGGCGATGGAAACGTGCTCGAAGAGGTTGGTGGCTGTAGTGTGAGTCGATCATTGTTAGCATCCGATTTGCTGAATTGAGCCGCAGTGGATTCGAGGGTTGAAGTCCCAACCGTTCGAGATACGCTGCGCTTGTCGCCGATGTCTGAAGATACTGGCGAAAGGCGATCAAAGTGTGAATAGTTAGGCATCGCAGGCAGGCGTGTTGGTGGTGAGAAAGAGCAGAGAGGTTCAGCAGGAAGTAATGGTGCTTGAGGAAAGCAGGGTTTGGTTTCTTGGTGAATGTTTGGCACTTTACCCCAGCACGAAGAAGCGCCAATTGGGAACGCGATGATCCCGGAAGCATAATCAATTCCCCGAGAACTCGTTGAAAGGGCAAATACGAAGTGAAGCCATCGCATTGCTGGTCCCCACTAGGCTGGTCATTTTGGGGCAGTTGAAAGGTCTGAATCGCATTGCCCACTTGGGTGTGATGATCTATGGGGTGCTAACACCTCAATCATTGCCGCTGGGAAGTGGTGGAAGTGATGGTAGTGGAATTAATGCAGGTCCCGAAGACGCAAGTTGGAAGTGATGTTAAGCGGATTGCGACGGTAGAAATTGCTTTTCTTTGAGGTCAGGATGGTATATCAGTCATGCGTTCGCGCTACTCTTCACCATCGTTAATGTCAGATCGAACAACGCATCGCCGCAAGGGGTCCCGATACCACAACAATGCGAGGAAACATCAACGAAAGGATTCGCGAAGTTCTGCAGTGTATGAAGATGCGTGGTTTCACGTCAGTTTGAAGGTTGTTGGTGGCTATGTGTGAATCCCGGGCGCACGATATCAAACACCTGACTGGATCAATGCTTGGCCCTTGGGGTGTGTTCACCGAGCTGGTGGAGTCGCTCTTTGCGGGGGACAATGCAACAGCATTGTTTGAGTTGATGTATGACTCTCATATGTGTATATTGGCCCGGAAAGTGACGTTCTACAAGCTCCGGACCAAACCCGATTGCATCAGGAAACACCGCGAACTCCGGTGCCCGGCATCAGATTTTCTGGAGGTCGATTGGGAGAGCCTGGATTGTGGATGCATCGGTGAAGCGTTCCGGCGAGCAGCTCCTGCTATAACCGAGCTGGTGGAACAATTGTGTGGGGTTACAGCCGGAACTGCAGATTGCCCTGCCCGTTGCAGAGGCCGTGATACAGGCGGCAGTGCAGTTGGGGACCCGGAAGACCACTGGGGGTTAGACAGTCCTGCACCATTGGAAAAGAGGAAGATGATATTGGTTGTAGCAATGAGCCTGCTCGGTTTTGCCAATTCACAGCATGCCAACATTCTACAGGTAATAGGTGTCTCAATTTGCGGGCTGGGGACAGAGTTGATTGATTATAGACTACTGTGGGTTTTTACCTGTTTGCTTCCCGGGTTCTTAAACGCGTGATAGTTGTATTGCAACGTTTAGGCGTATCAACCTCCTATAGTCCTATTCTCCATAGCCTGGAGATGGCGGCGCAAGGCGAATTGGCGAAGACTAGAATCCAAGTACGGAACCAGCCATTTATGTTGCTATATGATAACTTCAACATATATAGCAAAGTGCAGGACGAGCGAATTCATATTAAGAACATTCAACACAACAATACCGTGGGTGCTGTGGTCTTTCTAAAGACGCAGCAAGGTGATCCCTGGCCAAAGGGATTGCCACAAGATAAACAAACAGTATCCCAGGGTGAGCAACTTCCAAATCTGCTAGAGCGCCCACATGGGGGATCAATCGCGCCCATATACTCTGGCCCCGGAACAGTAGTGGATTCCATTCGAGGAAATTGGGGATTTCACAACACATGATGTATTGGCACCACTGATTGAATCAGTCCGCACATATATGCCACGAATTTCCGAGGCCATGATCTGTGATACTTTGTGCAGCTTCGCAGGCACCGAAATGGGTTCGAAGGATGGCCGGAGTGGCCAGGAATTGATCCAGTTCGAACGAGCGGAGGTGTATAAGCTTTGTCCGACGAGGATAGATGCTGCGCCAATGAAGGCGTTTGACTTGGACGAAGCATCGATATCGGGGAACTCTCAAACCGTTGATGCCATTATACACGAATTAGACTTGAATACAGATAAACTTGCAGACAATTTTCTCGTGCCAATATCAGGCGATCAGTTAACTGTTCAGCGGCTGCGGTCTTTACAATGCTGTAGGTCTTTTGATGATGCGGAAGCTGTCCATAAATTGCAATAGGTTATGCCGATATCTGGTAGGTAACTTGCAGGCTTCGAGTGGAGTAGAAGGGTGTATTGACATAGATGTGCGAGCAGGGCTTTCTCACCTGCGCAGGGCAGCGTGCAGAATCATATACGACGCTCATGGCGGATCGGATGGTTGTTGCAATTCTTTATCAATAAAGAGACTTGGAGGAATCTTGGGAAGAACGATGGTCTTTAGCGCAACTGGTAATATGGATTTTTACGCTGCGGATGCCCTACTCAGGCATGTAATGGATGCATTAAGCTTTGTTGCAGTTATGGCACACATCAAAGTCGGGTCGGTTGAAGAGATGCGGACCCCAATGACCTCTTTAGACTGGCGCGCAACTATCACCGAAGTCATAAAGAAGTGGATCCCTCCTATTAGTGTTCATTTTAACTGTAAAGAACAGACTATCGAAGAACCGGATGTCTTACTGGAGAATGCGGTATTGCTACTACAGCACGGCTTGATTTATAGGGCGCCTGGGGAAGCTGTCGCTCAAGGAGATTCAGGGAGGATAGTCAAGCAGCTTCAGATGCTTACCATGATGTTTCATGGCGGACGACGAAGCAACTACGCGATCGAGTTTTTGGAATGGTCTGCAGGAATGCTCAAGACATGGTCTGACGACCTTCAACAAGTTTGGTTGAATCATTGCGTGGTGAATCTTAGTGGGCGGGAGGGAAAGTGGATTGAGATGGATCGATTCGATGAACAGTTAGTCTGTTATATGGAAGAAGTTTACAACCCACGGGGAACCCCTGAATCTGATCGATTCCAGCGCGAGAGTATTGCACAGTCAATGATGATGTTCGGGCGAGCAAAACTGGCGATGGCGAGAGCAACCGGAGCCCCAGACTATGGGACGCACCATGGGGAAATGTTAGCCCGGGTGGACATCAGGCGTCTGATTGAACGCCTCCACAGTGAGAATGTATATTACTCTTAACCCACTCACTTGGTTATATAGAAATAGGCTAATAGCAGTAGGTCTTGTTGTTCACCCCGGGCCGTTGTACTGTAGAGTCTTCCGTGGACCCTTCTCACATCACTCTGGCGACGGATTAATGGGAGCAGGGTTGGGTTGCCCTCAACTAGTGTTAGCAACGGTTCCGTTTTCGGACCGTTTGTATTATAGCGGTTTGAAGAAAACCCGGACCTGGCCGGTTTGGTCCGGGTTTGTGCCAAACGGTTCGCTCAATTAAGTCCACAAATATTAATCCAATAATTTAGTGTTTGGGACATGAAATATGCGGCTTCAGCTGGCGCATCTTTTCGTGGTCTCTGATTTTTGATATCTTTAAAACTGAGCAAGCTGCTTTGAAATTATTGTGATTTTTGGCTTGAAAACGAGGTTTTCGAGCTGCCGCTTGCTGAGATTTCAAGATATCAAAAATCGGAGACGGCCAAAAGATGCACCGTGCAAAGCTGCATATTTTACATACCAAACACTAAACACTCCAATCAATATTTGTGACCTTAAAGTGATGGTTCGCTAAACAAATCGTCGATTTTTGATGGGGTAAGGCCGTTGCCACGCAGACCAATAAAACCGGCCGGGTCCAAAACTGGAACCGTTGCTAACACTACCCTCAACACGAAGAAGAGTGTAACGGGTGGGGTCGGACATATGTGATATTGATAACGGTAATGTAATATCGTAATCGGGACAAGACGCTTTCGAAGTTCGTATTGAGGGAATCAAGACAAGACAAGAATCAGAGCCGTTTCAGAGTCGTACTTGCTTCGCTATACAAGAGAACGAGTAAAGAGAGAAGAACAGGAAATCCTCCAACACTGAATAACCTCTCTTTATATACACTTCATCTGCCACACTTGAATCATTCCCCATGCTCTGATGTATCACCCGACTATCCAACCATGATCTTACACACCATCAATACAACTCTTATCAATACAACCACGCCACAACATCCGACATCGCAACAACTCAAACCACTTCCTTATCATAGAAAAGTATACCGCCACCATCTTCTAACATTCCAATGACATCCCCGCATCCGCCCGCGTCTCCGCCTTTCCATACCACTAATTCCTTCTGTTCCTGTGATACTATTTCTATGTTCCCCTCAACCCATCAGTCGCAACTCAAACCGTGACAGTATCCCCCTCCTAGGTTTGAGGTCCTCTGAGAACAACTCCTATTGGCCCTGGCTGCCTGGGATAACGTTGATTAAACTCCCTTACGGCCTGTAGCCCGTCCACGAACTTTGCAGGCTCCCATGTCAGAGAATCATACCCAGTCCACCATATAAGATACGGTAACTAGTTCCGATACATCCGACTATCCTCCATGCTCGAAACCTGATACTCTTCTTCGCCATCGACTTCTACCCGAGGGGGCGGATCCACCTGTTGTCCCCTCAATGGATCATTCACAACGGGATCCAAAATGGAAACAGGTTGTACTTGATGAATCCGTATCGACGCAGGTAGCTCAAGTTCATATACATAAGGGGATATCCGACGAACAACCGTAAAGGGGCCCAACAATTTCCAATCCAATTCCGTTGTAGGTCTCGTTGTCTAGATGTGTCAGGCGTCCAACCATACCTGCGAGCCCTTGTGAATATTTCGGACGGGAATTCATCCGCGATTCGCTCCTTCTTCCTGTATTGCTTCGCTCCGTCTCATCATGATCCGAAGGTGCTCATGAACTTGTTGCATCGTTGCCTGAACATTATTGGCACTCACAGGTCGTGAATCTAGTTTCTTTGTCGGTTCTCCCGCAAACGACATCCGAAGATCCGTACCTGAAATCGCATAAAATGGGGTACACGTAGTTGTCTCCGATACTCCATTATATGCGGCAAACTCTGCCAACGGAAGCCACCTAACCCAATCATCCTGCTGATGGTTTACAAATGTTACGGGGGTGCTTCCACCTAAGTAACTATACTTACTTATATCTGAAGATACTTATAAGAAGATACTAGGTACCCGGCCGTAAATCCTATCGTAATCTTTTATGCGTATTCCCAGATAAAGTGTGTCTGAAGTCTGTAAAGATCGTATACACAAAGAGGACAGATATGAATTATCGTATCCGATGCTATTAAGTAAATAGCAACTAAATGCTATCGTGGTATAAGGCAATACGAACAATGCATATACTAGTTAATCAATATCCTTGATAACACTGGAGTTCAGATGCTATCGGCAATATTACGTCTAAGCGTAATTGTAACGGGCGGGGTCGGGCGCAGGTGATATGGATGTTGTGTACTGAACTCGAAATGCATATCGAGGGACAAGAATCAGAATATTTTCCAAAGTCGTACTATTGCTTGCTATACAAGAGAACGAGTAAAGAGAGAAGAAAAGGAAATCCTCCAACACCAACAGCA
>Ga0307515_10003313_pt1 | contig 34044 bp, 30 predicted proteins | sample 17_EM_MG_FD_194513 | JGI IMG/M metagenome (GOLD analysis project Ga0307515, IMG submission 194513) | Populus trichocarpa ectomycorrhiza microbial communities from riparian zone in the Pacific Northwest, United States - 17_EM | ecosystem: Host-associated > Plants > Roots > Unclassified | place...
CATTCAGGTCCCGGGCCTGCCCACCGCGGGCATCGCGCAGTGTGCTTCGTGGGCTGGTGACGGCTCGCACCGCATCCCGATGATGCAGCGCGCCAACCAGACGCCCGCGATCGACGCGGTCCGGATCAACGTCAACAACGGTGGCGGCGGTCAGCAGGGCGGCGGCAACAACCAGCAGGGCAACAACCAGAACAACAACTGAGTACGGAGCCCTGTCGCCGGCCGGGATCTGAACCTCGCGGAGACGACGTCACCTCCTGCCGGTGACGTCGCCCCCGCAGGGACCCCCCATCGGTGAACGGCATGCCGTCCACCCCCCTGAGGATGGCGATGCGCGACAGGCGACCCGGAATAGCGGAACTGGCTGACGAAAGGAGGCGCGGAACCGTCCGGGTCGGGCTATCCAGCTCCGGCAATTGGGCGACACGGACCGACTCGGGTGTCCGGCGCCGCCCCCATCCGATGGCCCTGACCGGGAGCGCGGTCAGGGCCATCGGCCTGTTTGTTCCTCTTTGTCACTCAGGGCCGGTTTGTTACTCAGGGCCGGGTTCGTGCGTACCGAAGGAAAAGCATGTCGTCGGCGGTCAGGATGCTGCGCAGCGACATCGGCCGGGGCGAAGCGGACGGGCCGGCCGTGATCCGGCCGGGGCCGGCGCCGGCGAGCAGCGGCGAGATCGACAGGCACAACTCGTCCACGAGGTCGGCCGCGGTCAGCGCGCCGAACAGGCGCGGCCCGCCCTCACAGAGCAGCTGAGTGGCCCCGCGCGCGTGCAACTCGGCCAGCGCAGCGGCCAGGTCGACCGCCTCGTCGCCGGCCGTGACGAGCTCGGCGACCTGCTCGACGGCCGCCCGGCGCTCCGCCGGGGCGCGGCCGTGCGTGATCACTATTGGACGGATCGGCGCGTCGGAGAAGATCTCCTGCGCCGGATCGAGGTCGAGGGAACCGGAGACGATGACCATGAGCGGAAATTCAGCCAGTCCGTGCGCCGTGCGCCAGGCGCGCCCCTTCGGCCCCGGGCGCAGCGCGTGGTAGCCCTCGCTGCGGACCGTCCCGGCGGCGACCACCAGCGCGTCGCAGACCATCCGCAGGGTGCCGAAGATCTGTTTGTCGGCCGGGCCGGAGAGGCCGCCGGAGAGGCCGGCCAGTGTCGCCGCGCCGTCGATGCTCGCGACGAAGTTGACCCGCAGCGTCGGCTCGGTGCCGCGCGGATAGAGGCTCGCCAGCGTGTCGGCCTCCAGCGGGCCCCGGGCGGCGGGCCAAATCTCGTGGACGCTCACGGGCCCGGCGGCCCGGTGACCGGCGGGGTGGGCACGACAGGCCGGTGCTGGCAGTCGCACCAGGACCCGCCACGGCACTCGTCATGACGCTGCTCGCGGCAGGCCAGGCAGATCATGTCTGTGAGCCTAGGCGTACGTGCGCGACATCGGTTGCCCGACAGGGCCATAATGCCCGTCATGACTAGGCAGCCCGTACGATCACCGGGACGCCCCACGCTCGACGCCGTGGCCGCGCGCGCCGGGGTCGGCCGCGGGACGGCGTCCCGGGTGCTCAACGGTTCGCCCCAGGTCAGCCCGCAGGCGCGGGCCGCGGTCGAGGCCGCGATCTCCGAGCTGGGGTACGTGCCCAACCGCGCCGCCCGATCGCTGGTCACCCAGCGCACCGACTCCGTGGCACTGGTCGTCTCGGAGTCGCAGGAGCGGGTGTTCGGCGAGCCGTTCTTCGCCGGCGTGCTGCGGGGCATCAGCTCGGCCCTGATGGAGACGCCGCTGCAGCTCTGGCTCGCGATGGCCGTCTCGCCCGAGCAGCGCGAACGGGTCGAGCAGCATCTCACCGGCCAGCATGTCGATGGTGTGCTGCTGCTCTCGCTGCACGACGACGACCCGCTGCCGGCGATGCTGCGCGACCGCGCGATGCCGTTCGTGCTGGGCGGGCGGCCGACCCGGCCCGATCCGGACGACTTCTTCGTCGACGTGGACAACGAGGCGGGCGCGCGGGCGGCAGTCGAATACCTGCTCGGCCGCGGCCAGCGCCGCGTCGCGACGGTCGCCGGGCCGCAGGACATGGAGGTCGGCCGGGCCCGGCTGGCGGGCTACCGCACCGCGGTGCCGGATCAGGATCTGGTGGCGTACGGGGACTTCACCGAGGCCGGCGGCCTGGCCGCGATGCGGACCCTGCTGGCGCGAGAGCCCGACCTGGACGCGGTCTTCGCCGCCTCCGACCTGATGGCCTGCGGCGCGCTGCGGGCCTTGCGGGAGGCGGGCCGGCGGGTGCCGCAGGACGTGGCGTTGATCGGCTTCGAGGACGCGCCGGTCGCCGCCCAGACCGAGCCGCCGCTGACCACAGTGCACCAGCCGGTCGAGGAGATGGGCCGGCGGATGGCCGAGCTGCTGGCCGCCTTGATCCGCCGCGAGCCGATCGCAGATTCGCACGTTCTGCTCGACACCCACCTGGTCCGTCGAGCCTCCGCCTAGCCCGTTCTAGGCTCCCTCTAACGGGTGGAGTACGGCGTCATTAGTCACTGGGACACGGCGGCGCAACCGGTCGGAAACGCCGCGTTGGGAAGCTGGACGCCATGGGGACGGCACCGCCGTGCCGTCGTTCAGACGGGAGGAGCTGCATGTTGCTGCGGGTACGGGTCACGCTGCCGGACCGGCCCGGGGCGCTGGGGCAGGTGGCGCGCACGCTGGGCGTCGCCGGTGCCGACATCGTCCAGGTCGTGGTGCTGGAGCGACTCGGCGGCCGGGCCGTCGACGACTTCACGGTCGTCTGGCCAGGTGCGTCCCGCGTGGAGCGGCTCCTCGCCGGCCTGGCCGCCATCCCCGGCGTCCAGGTCGACGGCGTGTGGAAGGCGATCGGCGCGCCGGTCTCCGGTGGCCACGACGCCGAGTTGCTGGCCCAGGTCGCGGCGAACCCGTCGGACGGCCTGGCGACTCTCGTGGACGCGGTGCCCGGTCTGCTGGCCGCCGACTGGGCGGCCGCCGCGGTGGTGCCGGCCGATTGGGCCGCCCGCTCCGGGGGCGAGCCCACGACGACGTACGCGAGCTGGCGCGCCCCGCAGCCGCTGGTGCTGCCCGAGGTGACGCCGCTGCGGGCCCGCCCGATGACCGGCTCCGACGCGACCCGGTACGCGGTGGCCCCGTTCGGCCGGGCCGGGCTGGTGCTCGTGGTGGCCCGCGCGGACGACGCTGAGTTGCCCGCGGCCGCGTTCCACATCACCGAGGTCGACCGGATCGCGCAGCTGGTCCGCGCCGCCGCGGTCATCCTCGGTGACCGGCTGGATCTCTCCGGTGTGCCACCGGTCGCACACGCTGTGATTGACCCCTCATAGTTCGACCAGCTCAAGCAATACGTGGGTAACACCGGCGAGGCACGCTTAGTTTCGGTTCATAGCACGGGTTCGTCTCGGCACTCCGCCGCGGCAGGGCTCGTGCCACGGGGCTCCCTCGGTTTCCGCCGCGGGTGAGCTTTAGTGAGTCGATCCGGAAGGGGTGCCTCGCATGGCGTTGTGGCGGATCCGGGCCACGGTCGACGACCGGCCGGGCTATCTATCCGTTCTGACTGCCAGCCTCGCGCTGCGTTCGGTGAACATCCTGGCCGTCCAGGTGCACACCACCGAGGCGGGCGCGGTCGACGACTTCCTCGTCGACACACCCGACGCGATGACCGAGTCCGACCTGCTGGCCGCCGTCGCGCGGGGCCGCGGGCGGGACGCCTTCGTGGCCCGGGCCGAGGCCCAGGGCCTGGCCGACCAGCCGACCCGGGCGCTGGCCCTGGCCGGACGGCTCGTGCACGACCCCGACACGCTCGGCGAGGCCCTGGTGGCGTTGCTGGACGCGGCCGAGGTGCGCTGGCGCCCCGAGTCGGCCGGCCCCGGCTTCGGCGAGTCCCGCATGCTGCTCACCGACCCGGTCGGCGGGTCATACGAGGTGCTGCGCTCGGCGCCCGCGTTCACGCCGGCCGAGTTCGCCCGCGCCCAGGCCCTGGTCGAGGTGTCCGGGGCGGTGCTGCGCCGGCACGCCGAGCAGACCACGCTGCTGTTGCCCGACGGCACCGAGTTGCTGGTCCGCTCCGCCTTCGCCGACGACCTCGACGGCGTGCGGGGGCTGCACGAGCGCGCCTCGGCGGCCACGCTGGCGCGGCGCTATCCCGGCGGGACGGCGGTGCCGTCGGAGGCCCGGCTGCGCCGCCTGCTCGAGCCCGCCGGCGGGGTGACCCTGCTGGCGCTCGACGCCGATGACGAGGTCGTCGCCCTGGCGAGCCTGGTGGCCGAGGGTGACCTCGGCGAGGCGGCGCTCCTGGTCGGCGACGAGTGGCAGCGCCGGGGCATCGGCACGGCGCTGCTGCGCCGGCTGCTGGCGTTCGCCGAGCGCTCCGGCTTCGCGGCCGTGGTGGCGCATACCAACGCCGACAACGTGGCCATGCTGCGCACGCTGCGCCGGTTCGGGCCGGGCTCGTCCGTCAACGACGGCGCGCTGGTCAGCGTGACCCTCCCGGTGGCGGGCAAGCAGCCCGCCTCCGACGAGACTCCTGCCACCTCGGGGTAGGCGGGTGAGAGCGGCGACGGCGGGGCCTTGGTGCGGGGCCCGCCGTCGCCGATGGGTCACTCAGCCGGGGCAAGGCGTGGTCAGGCGTGCCGGGTGCCGTGCTCGACGCAGGTCGCCGTCCAGCCGGTGGGGACGATCTGGACCTTCATCCGGCGCCGGCAGCCGGGGCAGAAGCGGGGCGGCTCTAGCTCGCGGGCCTTGGCACAGGGCGAATGGTCACCCTCGGCGGCGGCATTGCCGCAGCGGTCACACCAGAGCGCCGTCACGGCCGTCACAGCGTTGCCGAGAGGGCCTTGACCGGCATCTTAAGCTCGGCCAGCAGCGCCAGATCCTCGGTCGCCGGGCGGCCCAGGGTGGTCAGGTAGTTGCCGACGATCACCGCGTTGATGCCGCCGAGCAGGCCGTCCCGGGTGCCCAGATCGCCCAGCGTGATCTCGCGGCCCCCCGCGTACCGAAGGATGGTCTTGGGCATTGCCAGCCGGAACGCGGCGATGGCGCGCAGCGCGTCCTTGCCCTCCACAACCGGCTGGTCGCCGAGCGGGGTGCCCGGGCGCGGATTGAGGAAGTTGAGCGGGACCTCGTCGGGCTGCAACTCGGCCAGCTGGGCGGCGAACTCGGCCCGCTGCTCGATGCTCTCGCCCAGGCCGAGGATGCCGCCGCAGCAGACCTCCATGCCCGAGTCGCGCACCATCTTGAGCGTGCCCCAGCGCTCCTCCCACGAGTGGGTGGTCACCACATTGGGGAAGTAGGACTGGCAGGTCTCGAGATTGTGGTTGTAGCGGTGCACACCCATCTCGACCAGCTCGTCGACCTGCTCCTGGGTCAGCATGCCGAGGCTGGCCGCGACCTGGATGTCGACCGCCGCCTTGATCGCCGCGACACCCTCGCGCATCTGGGCCATCAGCCGCTCGTCGGGCCCGCGGACGGCGGCCACGATGCAGAACTCCGAAGCACCCGTGGCGGCCGTCTGCTTGGCGGCCTCGACCAGCGACGGGATGTCCAGCCAGACCGAGCGCACCGGCGACGTGAACAGCCCGGACTGCGAACAGAAGTGGCAGTCCTCGGGGCAGCCCCCGGTCTTCAGCGAGACGATGCCCTCGACCTCGACCTCGGGGCCGCACCACGCCATCCGCACCTCGTGGGCGAGCTGCAGCAGCGCCGGCACGTCCTCGTCGCTCAGCCGGAGCACCTCGAGGATCCCCGCCTCGTCGAGGCCGACACCGTTGGCGAGCACCTGGGCGCGGGCCCGGTCGAGGATCTCTGGCATGCCCGTACCCTACAAGGCTTCCAGGCTGATGGAACTGTCGGTGGCGGGTGATAGTTTCCCCGCGTTGCATGTGTTGACGACGGCGAATGCGAGGGTGTTTTGACGGCCTGGTTGGACGCGCTCGAGGGCCTCGCCCGCACGCGGGCCAAGGCCGGCCTGACCCGTGAGCTGCGGCCCCGTGCGGCCGGCGAGCAGATCGTCGATCTGGCCGGCAACGACTATCTCGGCCTGGCCGTCCATCCCGCGGTGGTCGCGGCTTCAGCTTCGGCCCTTTCGGCGTACGGGCTTGGGGCGACCGGCTCCAGGTTGGTCCGTGGGTCGACGGCCACCCACACGGGGCTGGAGGCGTCCCTCGCCAGCTGGCTCGGCGCCGATCAGGCCCTGGTGTTCTCGTCGGGCTATCTGGCCAACCTCGGCGCCGTGCGCGCGCTGACCGGGCCCGACACCGTGATCATCTCCGACGCCTACAACCACGCCTCGCTGATCGACGGGTGCAAATTGTCGGGCGCGCAGACGGTCGTCGCGCCGCACGCCTCGCCGGCCGCCGTGGCTTCGCTGCTCGACTCGTTCCCTGGCCGGCCCGCCGTGGTGGTCACCGAGTCGGTGTTCTCGGTGGACGGCGATCTCGCCCCGCTGGCCGAGCTGCACGCGGTCACGTCCGCGCGCGGCGCTCTGCTGCTCGTCGACGATGCCCACGCGCTGGGGGTGCTGGGCGCCTCGGGTGCGGGCGGCGTGTTCGCCGCGGGGCTGGCCGGCGCGAGCGACGTGGTGGTGACCGCGACGCTGTCCAAGTCGCTCGGTGCCGCGGGCGGGGTGATCGCCGGCCCGGGGCAGCTGGTGCGGCATCTGGTCGACACGGGACGCACGTTCATCTACGACACTGCGCCGCCGCCGGCCGTGATCGCGGGGGCGCAGGCGGCGCTCGAGATCGCCCGCGTGGCCGACGACCGGCGGCTGCTGCTGCGTTCCCGGGCGGCGCTGATCGTGGCGCGGCTCGCGGCGGCGGGCTTCGACGTGCGGCTGCCGGCCGGAGCGGTGCTGTCGGTCACCGCGCCGGGTCCGGAGGCGGCGGTGGCGTGGGCGGCCGACTGCTGGGACCGGCGGGTCGCGGTCGGGTGTTTCCGGCCGCCGTCCACGCCGGACGGCTCGTCCCGGCTCCGCCTGACGCTGAACGCGGGCGTGTCGGATGAGGACTTCGCCCGGGCGCTGGACGTGATCGTGGAGTGCGCGCCGTGACCAGCATCCACGACTTGTTCCGCCGCCGAAAAGCCCGGCCGGCGCCGCGCGAGTCCCCGGAGAACGACCTGCCGCCGCCTGCCGCCGCCTCGCCGGCTGCGGAATCGCCCGAGGGCCAGTCGCCGGCGGCTGGGGTCCCGGCGCACTCCACTGACGGCGATGCGCTTGCGGCCTCCGGCGGGCTTGGTCCGGACGTCGCAGGGTCGTCTCGTGGCTCTCCGCCGGAGTTTTCGGCGCGAGATTCGAGGGCGGATTCATCGAGTCCCGGTCCGGCGGCTTCGGGTTCGCCGGAGGACGAGTGGTCTGCTTCGCCTCGGCTCGAGTCGGACGCGCCCGGCCCGGTCTCATCTGCTTCCGTCTCGCCCGCCCCGGTCTCGCCTGCCCCAGTTTTGCCCGCCCCCGTCTCGCCTGCCCCAGGCTCGCCCGCTTCCGTCTCGCCCGCGCCGATCTCGCCGGTGTCTACGTCGTCTTCACCGGTTTCGCCTGAGCCGGTCTCGCCTTCATCGGTTTCGACGGGGGCAGGTTTGTCAGCGTCGGACGGGTCGCCTGGGCCATTTTCGCCTGATCCACGGGATCCTTACTCGGGCGCTCACAGCGGTTCGGTTGACGCCGCGGCCTTGTCAGCCGTCGCTTCGCCGGCCGGGATGCCGGGGGGTGCGGCCGATCAGGCTTCAGCCGCGTCGGCGCAGACTGCGGACGAGTCGGCTGCAGCCAAGGCGATGGGTCGCGGGGCCGCCGGGCCGGGCGTTGCCGGGTCGGCTCCGGCGGATCCCTCTGCCGACCAGGGTGCCGCTGAGCCAATCGTCAATGGGCCTGCCAGCGGTGGGCTGGGCGCCGCTGGGCAGGCCGTCACTGGGTCGGGTGTCGTTGGGTTGGCCGCCGTGGGGTCGGCGACTGCAGCGCAGGCAGCTGCTGAGCGGGTCGCTGCGGGGCCGGGTGTTGCGGGGCCGGGTGTTGCTGGGTCGGCCGCTCCGGGGTTGGGTACCGCAGCGCAGGTCGCTGCGGGGCCGGGTGTTGCTGGGTCGGCCGCTCCGGGGTTGGGTACCGCAGCGCAGGTCGCTGCTGGGTCGGGCGTTGCTGGGTCGGGCGTTGCTGGATCTGGCGTTGCTGAGCAGGCCGCCACTCAGCCGGTTGCCGCTGAGCCGGTTGCGCAGTCCACGGCGCGGCGGCCTGAGGCTGGTGAGTGGCGGGGCATCGTCCTGGTCACCGGGACCGATACCGACGTTGGCAAGACCATCGTGACCTCGGCCATCGCTGCGGCAGCCCAGGCTGCCGGGTTGCGGGTTGCCGTGATCAAGCCGGGGCAGACGGGCACCTCGGGCGGTGGCCCGACCGACATCGATCTGGTCAATCGACTGGCGGCGCCGGAGACCGCGCGGACGCTGGCGTGCTATCCGGATCCGCTCGCGCCGTTGGCCGCCGCGCGGATCGCTTCGTTGCCGCCGCTGGAGCTCTATGAGGTCGTCGACGCGATCCGGGCCGAGGCGGACAAGCACGATCTGGTGCTGGTCGAGGGCGCGGGCGGCCTGCTCGTTCCGATGGGGGTGCGGCCGTCGGGGGATTCGTGGACCTTCGCCGACCTGGCCACCACGCTCGGCGTGAGCACCGTCGTGGTCGCCCGTGCCGGCCTGGGCACGCTCAACCACACCGCGCTGACCCTGGAGGCGTTGAGCCGCCGTGGTGTCCCCGCCGGCGTGATTCTGGGAGCCTGGCCGGCCGAGCCCGAACTGGTCCACTGGGCCAACCTCAGCGAGCTGGTCCCGCACCTGGTCGGTGCCCTGCCCGACGGCGCCGGCGCGATGGATCCCGGCGTGTTCCGGCGCTCCGCCCCGGGCTGGCTGACCCCGGCCCTCTACGGCGTCCTCGACAACTGGCGAGTCTGGGCCGACGAGGTCAACTGATCGTCGGTCAGCATCGCCACGGTCGCCTGTGCGGCGTCCCACGCTGCGGCCTGCGTGGCGATCTGTGCGGCAGAACCTGCAGCGACCTGTGGGTGACTTGAGCGGCGGCCTACGTGCTGACCTGTGTCGGCGACTCGCGTGGCGGCCTCCGCGCCGACGTGCGCGGCAACCGTGCGATGCCCTAGGCGCGGGCTCGCGCAGCGGCTGGCAGCGCCGACTTGCGTAGCGGCCTACGGGCTAACTGCGCGGCAACCCTGCAGTGCCCTGGGCGGCAACCCCGTCGTGCCTTGAAGAGCGGTCGGCAGCGCCGACTTGCACGGTGATCTGTGCGGCGGACTCACGCAGCCCTCTGCCCGGCGACGCCTGCGGTATCCCGCGCTGCAATCGGACAGCGAGCTGCGCAGTGACCCGCGCGGCGATCGGCTCGTGGCGGCCGGGGAGCGCCAGCGGGCCCGATCAGTCGGGGGTGGGGGCGGTCAGGTGGGCGTGGGCGTATTTGCGGAAGGCGGTCACCAGGCGGCTGTGGTCGTTCGCCCGGGTTGCCAGTGCTACGTGGCTTGGCTCGATGCCTTCCAGGGGGACCGTGGTGAGGCTGGGGTGCAGGCCGCCGGCGTAGAGGCTGGTGGAGACGATGGCCACGGCTTGGCCGGCCGCGATGAGTTCGAGCTTGTCCTCGAGCGCTTCGATGAGGGGGCCGTCGGGTGCCGGGCTGCCGTCCGGGCGGGGGTCGATGCGCGAGTACGCGTTCCAGGCCGCGTCCGGCAGCCGGGGAATCGGCTCGTCCGCGATGTCGTCGAGGGTGATCGATTCCTTGCCGGCCAGGCGGTGGTTGACGGGCACCAGCAGCACGCGGGGCTCGTCGTAGAGGATCGTCACGTGCAGCTGACCCGTCTCGATCGGCAGCCGGAGCACCGCGGCGTCCACCCGGTGGTCGAGCAGCGCCCTGCGGGGTTCGTTCCAGGCCAGCTGCACGGTGTGCACGTCGGCGTCGGCGTGCCGGTTGCGCAGCTCGCGCACCGCCGGAGTGATATCGAGGTGGTTCGGGTGGCCGATGGTGATCCGGCTGGGCTGGGCCGTCGCCCGGGTGTAGGCAGCGGCCTGGGCGGCGGATCGCAGCAGCGCCTTTGCGCGGGGCAGGAAGACCTCGCCGGCCTCGGTCAGCCGGGTGCCTTGCGGGGTTCGATCCAGCAGGCGGGCGCCCAACTGCTGCTCGAGACGGTGGATCTGCCGGCTCAGGGACGGCTGGGCGACATGCAGCATGGCGGCGGCCCGGCCGAAGTGCCGGCATTCGGCCACGGCCGTGAAGTAGCGCACCAGCCGTAGGTCGAGGTCGGGTGGCGGTGGCTCGGACACGCCGCCAGCATAGCCCATCCACCCGCAATGAGCTGCGGTGATGCCTGAAACGCATTGCGCTACGGAACAGGCATTGGACTCGGCTCGGCAGTCGCTTGCAAGGTGGGAAGCACCAAATCCCGCTAGGAGCTTTCATGATCGTCATCGCCACCCCGACCGGCCAGATCGGCCGCCAGGTGCTCGACCACGTCCTCGACAGCGGCGAGCCGATCCGGGTGATCGCGCGCGACCCCGCCCGCCTCCCCGCCGGCGTACGCGATCGGGTCGAAGTCGTGCCCGGGTCGCACGGCGACCTCGCCGTCGTCGACCGGGCGTTCGCGGGCGCCGACTCCGTCTTCTGGCTGGCGCCGCCGAACCCGCGCGCCGGCAGCGTCGACGCCGTCTATCTGGACTTCACCCGGCCGGCGTGCGACGCCTTCAAACGCTACGAGGTCAAGCGGGTGGTCGGCGTCTCGGCTCTCGGCCGCGGGGTGGCCCGCAACGCCGGGCTGGTGTCGGCGTCGCTGGCGATGGACGACCTGATCGCCGGCTCCGGCGTGAGCTACCGGGCCCTGGCGCTGCCCTCGTTCATGGACAACACCCTCCGGCAGGTCGCGCAGATCCGGGACCAGGGCGTCTTCGCCCAGCCGGCCTCCGCCGAGCGCAAGGCTCCGACCTGCGCGGTCCGGGACATCGCCGCCGTCGCGGCCGGGCTGCTGCTCGACCACTCCTGGAGCGGGCGGGACAGCGTCCCGGTGCTCGGTCCCGAGGACCTGTCCGGCAACGACATGGCGCGGATCATGTCCGAGGTGCTGGGCAAGCCCGTGCGGTTCCAGCAGACCCCGATGGACGCCTACCGGGCCATGCTGACCGGGCGCGGGATGTCCGAGGCGATGGCCCAGGCCATGGTCGACATGATGGTGGCCAAGGACGCCGGCCTCGACAACGCCGAGCGCCGCACCGTGCAGTCCAGCACGCCGACCAGCTTCCGGCAGTGGTGCGAAGAGATCCTCAAGCCCGCTGTGCTGGCCTGAGCCCGGGTGTCAGCCGCCGCGGTGGGTGCGCTGGCGGGTGGCCTCGTACAAGAGCACTGTGGCCGCCGTGGCCGCGTTCAGTGAGCTGGCCGCTCCGGTGATCGGGATCCGGACCATGGCGTCGCACGCCTCGCGCCAGGCGGCGCTGAGGCCGTGGGTCTCGTTGCCGATCAGCACCAGGCGCGGGCCGGTCAGGTCGTAGTCGGCGACGTCGACCGCGCCGTGCTCGTCGGTGCCGACGATCTCCAGCGGCAGGCCGTCCGCGCGCAGCCCGCCCACCCAGTCGAGGACCTCCCGGTGGGAGTCGGCGCGCAGCACCGGGAGGGCGAACAGCGAGCCGGTGCTGGCGCGTACCGATTTGGGGTCGTAGGGGTCCGCCGCGTGGCCCGTGACGATCACCGCCGCCGCGCCGAACGCGTCCGCGGACCGGACCAGCGTGCCGATGTTGCCCGGCGTGGTCGGCCGGTCGAAGACGACCACCAGCAGGCCGGGGGCGGGCGCGATGCCGGTCAGCTCGTCCGGTGGCAGCGCGACGACGGCGAGCAGCTCGGAGTGCTCCTTGTCGGCCAACTCGGCGAGCAACTCGGGCGCCATCGCCACCGGGGTGGCCGCCGTCCGGTCGAGCATCTCGCGGGCCCAGGCCGACAGGGCGCCGCGGTCGGGGTAGAGCAGCGCGTTCACTGTCCAGCCGTGCTCGACGGCCAGCGTGATCGGGCGCACACCCGAGACCAGGAACTCGCCGGCCCGGGAACGCTTGCTCCGGTTGGTCAGCAGCGCCTGCCATTGCTGGAAGCTTGCGTTGCGCGTGGTGACCCGCATTGCCCTGGACATCGGGCAGACGATACCGCCCCGGCGCGCGGGTGAACGCCACGCTGCGCTCAGGCGGGCGGAGGGTCACAATTACTGGGCCAGGAGGTATTGCCCATGCACACTGACGGCGTGGCTTTCACGTTGACGATCGACTGCGGCGGTGGCGGCATCAAGGGATCCGTCCTCGACGAGGCCGGGACCATGCGCGCTCAGCCGCTGCGGGTGCCGACGCCGTATCCGTTGCCGCCCGATCTTTTCGTCAAGACGCTGGTGGGGCTGGGCAGCCGGTTGCCCACCGCGGACCGGGTCACCGTGGGCATGCCCGGCATGCTCCGGCACGGCGTCGTGGTGGCGACGCCGCACTACGTGACCCGCAGCGGGCCGCGCACCCGGATCGACCCTGAGCTCGTCGAGGCCTGGCACGGCTTCGACGCGCGGACCGCGCTCGCCGAGGCCTTCGGCCTGCCGACGCTGGTGCTCAACGACGCCGAGGTGCACGGTGCCGGCGTCGTCGCGGGCACCGGCTGCGAACTGATCCTGACCTTGGGTACGGGCCTGGGCTGCGCCCTGTTCGACGGCGGCGCGCTCGCCCCGCACCTGGAGATGTCCCAGGCCCCGGTGCGCTGGGGGATGAGTTACGACACCTACATCGGCGAGCACGAGCGCCGCCGCCTGGGTGACGCGCTCTGGTCCCGGCGGGTCCGCAACGTCGTCGACGGCCTGCGCCCGGTCTTCCGCTGGGACCGCATCTATCTGGGCGGCGGCAACTCCCGCCTGATCACCCCGGCCCAGCTGGCCCGGATGGGCGACGACGTGGTCGTCGTGCCGAACACAGCCGGGATCGTCGGCGGCGTCCGGGCCTGGACGCTCGGCGCGCACCGCTGAGCGCGGAGCCACACCGCCGGGGGTCACTCGATAGGTTGGGGTGATGTTGCCCCGGCCGGTCGCTTTGCTCCTCGACTTCGGCGGGGTTCTCGCCGACGCGCCACCCCCGCGGACGCCGCCGCCCGAGTTGGTGCTGCGGGTCTACAACCTGATCGGGGGCGTGCTCACCCCTGGGGAGATCCAGCGCTCGCTCGCCGACGGTGCCGCCGCACACGCCCGGTGGCGCGACGAGGATCATCCCGACGAGTTGTCGCAGGCCGAGGTGTGGGACCGGTTCGTGCTCGGCGACTGGCCGCGGACCGCGCAGGCCGCTGTGCGGGCGATGGCCGGCAAGCTGAGCTACGACCTGGCGTATCGGAACAACTGGGCGCTGCGGCCGGGCATCCCCGAGGCGCTCGACCTGGCGGCCGGCCGCGGGCTGCCGATGGCCGTGGTCAGCAACACCTTGTGCGGCGCGGCCCACCGGGACTTTCTCGCCAAGGCCGGGGTGGGCCGGCTGTTCGCGACCCAGATCTACAGCGACGAGGCCGGCGTCCGCAAACCCAACCCCCAGATGATCTGGAACGCGACGGATGAGCTGGCCGTGGCCCCGCAGCGCTGCTGGTTCGTGGGTGACAGCCGGCGCCGGGACGTCCTCTGCGCCCGCCGGGCCGACGCCACGGCGATCCTGATGCGCTCGTCCCGCACGGACGAGGAGGACCCGGCCGGCTGGCCGAGCCCGGACGCGACGGTGACGGACGGCTTCGGCCTGGCGGAGCTGCTCACCCAAGCGTTGTAAAAGCCAAGCGCTGTAAGAGCTGGGCGTGGTGAACCGGGTCAGCGCACCTGCCAGACCGTCGTGTGCCGGATCGGGACGCTTTCCAGGGCCTCGGACACGGGTACGTCATAGGACGCTTGCTTGATCATCGCGTCGGTCGGGAGGTAGGCCCGGCCCGGGTCGCCGACCAGGACGAGCGCGCCCCGGGACGCCGCCCGGCGCAGGAACGGCAGCACCCGCCCCGCCATCTCGCGGCTGTAGAAGACGTCGCCGGCCAGGATCACCGCGTACTCCAGGGCCTTGGTGTCCAGAAGGTCGCCCTCGACGGTGCGCAACGTGATCTCGTTGGCCGCGGCGTTGGCCTGCGTCGCGGCCAGCGACAGCGGGTCGATGTCGTTGGCTGTGACCGGCCGTGCCCCGGCCCGCGCCGCCGCGAGAGCCACCAGCCCGGACCCGGTCGCCAGGTCGAGCACCGCCCGGTCGGCGACCAGGTGCGGCGCGTCGAGCACGTGCCGGGCCAGCGCCTGCCCGCCCGCCCAGGCGAACGCCCAGAACGGCGGCGGTTGCGCCACCCCGTCCGCCTCGGTCTCGGTCCAGAGCGCGATCGGCTCGTCGGCCTGGTGCAGCACGAGCTCGGGCACGAACGGCACCGGGGCGAGCCGGGTATGCGTCCGCAGGTAGTCGGTCACCCGGAGATTGTGCCCGTTTCACTCACATCGCCCCGCGGCGGACCGATCAAAACAACAGTGACCGAGGAGAGGAGCAGGATGCCGACACGGTTGGCAGCCGCCCTTTTCGGCGCGTGGATGGCGGTGCTCGGCGCCGGGCTCTGGCTGGTGCCCGCCCTGCAGGCGCCGATCCATCTGGTGGCCGGCGGCTCCGCGGTGGTGGCGATCGGGGCCGGGGTACGCCGCCGGATGCCCGCGCGCACCCCGCCGTGGCGCCTGCTGGCCGGCACCGTCGGATTGTCCGGGCTGGCCGCTGCCGCCCGCGTCGCCCCGGACGCCGTGACCCGCGCGCTGCCCTGGCTCCCGCACGTGGCGGACGGGCTGCTGCTCGCCGGCTACCCGCTGCTGGCGTGCGTCCTGCTGATCTTCGTCCGGGACCGTGCGGGCGGCGGCCGGGACCGGGGCGGGCTGCTCGACGCGCTCGCCGTGACGTCCGGGCTGACGCTGCTGACCTGGGCGTTCGTGATCGGCCCCGACCTGCGCGGGATGGACCTGGGCGCCTTCGACCGGTGGATCGAGATCGCGATCCCCGTGGGCGACCTGCTCTGCCTGTACGCGCTCATCCGGCTGTTCACCACGTCCACGCACCGGCTCGCGTCGGGCTGGCTGCTCGGCGCCGGCGTGGTAGCGCTGCTCGGCTCCGACTTCGCCGGCGACCTCGTCCCGTCGCAGGGGATCCTGCTGTACGCCGCGGCCGGCCTGGCCGCCCTGCACCCGTCGATGAGCCAACTGGCCGAGCCCGCCCCGCCCGCGGCCGACCTGAGCCGGCTCCGGCTGCTGCTGCTGGCCGTCGCGTCCCTGATCGGCCCGATCGTGCTGCTTGCCCGGGTTCGTGCCGACCTGCTGATCGCCGCCCTGAGCGCGGTCACGTTCCTGCTGGTGCTGGGCCGGATGGCCGGGATCATGGCGAGCCACCGGCTGGCCGTCGCCCGCGAGCGTGGCCTGCGGGAGGCGTCCGCCGCGCTGGTGTCGGCGGCCGACGCCGAGGAGGTGGGCAACGCAGTGCGGACGGCGGTCGCACAGCTGCTGCCCAACGACGTGGCGCACGGCGTGGTGCTGGCGATGGCGATCGCCAACCCGGAGGATCCGTTGCCCGCCGCGCGGTCCGAGCGGTCCGAGCAGGCCGAGCAGGACCGGGCCGGCGGGACCGCGGCGCGGCTCGTGCCCACCCGCAACGTGGACTGGGCGGTGGCGGTGCGGCTGACCCAGTTCAACATGGTGCTGCGCTGCCCGCTGGTGTTGCAGGACCGGCCGACCGGCGACCCGCTGGTCGGCGTGCTGCATGTGGGCGGGCCGACCTGGGCGCTGCTCGGCCTGCAACGCTCGCTGGAGGTGCTGGCGTCCCAGGTGGCGCTCGCGCTCGAGCGGATCGAGCTGAGCCAGGAGGTCACCCGGCGCAACAGCGAGACGTACTTCCGCACCCTGGTGCTGAACACCTCCGACGTGATCGCGATCGTCGACGAGGACGAGCGGATCCGGTACGCGAGCCCGTCGGCGCAACCGGTGCTGGGCGGCGACCCGGTCGGCGTCCCGCTGTCGGACATCGTGCACCCGAGCGACCGCGCCCGGCTGGGCGATCTGCTGGCCGCCGTACGCGATGGCCATGGTCCGGAGCAGGGCCTGGACTTCCGCGCGGTGGACTGGCGGGACGCCGAACTGACCCTCGAGATGCAGATCCGCGACCTGCGCGCCGACCACACAGTGGCCGGCCTGGTGATCACCATGCGGGACGTCACCGAGCGCCGCCGGCTCGAGCGGGACTTGACCCACCAGGCCTTCCACGACGCGCTGACCGGCCTGGCCAACCGCGTGCTGTACACGAACCGGCTCGAGCACGCGCTGGCCCGCGGCGCCCGGGACGGCTCCCAGGTCGGCGTGCTCTTCATCGACCTGGACGACTTCAAGATCGTCAATGACACGCTCGGCCACGCGGTCGGCGACCAGCTGCTCCAGGCGGTCGCCGCTCGGATCGGCGGCGCCCTGCGCGCCGACGACACGGCCGCCCGGCTGGGTGGCGACGAGTTCGCCGCGCTGATCGAGAACGTGCAGGACCCGGGGGCGGTCGAGGAGACCGCCGAGCGGATCCTGGCCGCGCTGGCCGAGCCGATCATGGTGGACGGCGGCGCGCTGACCGCGGTGGCGAGCATCGGCATCACCACCACGCCCGAGGCCGACAACGCCGACGAGTTGCTGCGCCAGGCCGACCTCGCGCTCTATGTCGCCAAGGGGGCCGGCAAGAACCAGTGGCGGCGGTACCAGACCCACCTGCACGGGGCGATGGTCGAGCGGCTGGAGCTGCGCTCCGCGCTGGACCACGCGGTCAACGAGGGCCACTTCCTGCTGCAGTACCAGCCGATCGTCGACCTCACCACCGGCGCGGCCGTCGGCTTCGAGGCGCTGGTCCGCTGGGCCCACCCGGTCCGCGGGATCATCGCGCCCGACCAGTTCATCGAGGTGGCCGAGGAGAGCGGGCTGATCGTGCCGATGGGCCGCTGGGTCCTCGACCAGGCCCTGCACACCGTGGCCCAGTGGCGCCGGATCCTGCCGCGCACCCGCCAGCCGTACGTCAGCGTGAATGTCTCGGTCCGGCAGTTCCGCCAGGCCGGCTTCGTCGACCACGTCAAGCAGTCCCTCGAGTACGTCGGTGTGCCGCCACGGGCGCTGCTGCTGGAGATCACCGAGACCCTGCTGATGCGCGACGACGAGCAGATCTGGGCCGACCTGGCCGAGCTGCAGGAGCTGGGCGTACGGATCGCCATCGACGACTTCGGCACCGGCTACTCGTCGCTGGCCTATCTGCGGCAGCGGCCGATCGACATGCTGAAGATCGACGGGACCTTCATCGACGACATGGTCGGCAGCCAGCAGCAGCTCGCCCTGGTCAACGGGATCGTGGGCCTGGCGCAGAACCTGAACCTGACCGTCGTCGCCGAGGGCATCGAGGACGGGCAGCATCGCGATCTGCTCGTCCAGATGGGTTGTCCGTTGGGGCAGGGTTACTACTACTCCGCCCCGATAGATGCCACGGAAGTGCTGAGCTGGATGGCCGTCCCCGGGGATGCGCCGGAAACCGAGCGGGTCTACGTTGCCTGAGGCATCGTTCATCTCCTGTGTTTCCGGAGGCTTTTGTGTCACTCCACCTCTCTCGCCGGATCAGCGTCACCGCGGTGGCGGCTATCGCGGTGGCCACCCTCGGCGGCGCCGGCATCGGTTACGCGGCCGCGACCGGACCGGCGATCCACACCCGTACCCCGCACTCCGAGCGCGAGATGACGAACATCGACGTGCTGCGCCAACAGATCCGCAACTACTACGGCGACGCGCTGGGCACGGGCATCTTCGCGGCCGACAGCTACTACGCCAAGGAGGCCCGGTCGGTGGCGTCCTCGGGCACCCGCTACCTGGCCGCGCCGCACCGCACGCACAAGACCAAGGCGATCATCCTGGACGTCGACGACACGACGCTGAACACGTACAACTATGAGATCGCCAGCAACTGGGCGTACAACCCGACGACCAACGCCACCTACGTCAACGGGCAGCTCTTCCCGGCCGTGCCGGGCATGGTCGACCTGGCGACCGCCGCCGAGCGCGAGGGTTACGCGGTCATCTTCCTGACCGGCCGCCCGCAGGCGCAGGAGGCGGCCACGCTCGGCAACCTCACCGCGGACGGCATCGGTGTCGACGCGAACTATCCCAAGCCGACCACGCTGAGCAACGGCGAGGACGGCCTGTTCACCAAGCCGGCCGTCGCGGACTACCCCGACTATCTGAAGACGGCGTGCGCCGGCGACACCAACGGATCTTGTACGACCATCCACTACAAGTCGGCCACCCGCGCGCACATCGAGTCGCTCGGCTACGACATCGTCGCGAACTTCGGCGACCAGTACAGCGACCTCGACGGCGGTTACGCCGACAAGACCTTCAAGCTGCCCAACCCGAGCTATTTCCTGCCCTGATCGGGGTGCTTCCCCGGTCCCGGCCCGGGACCGGGGGAGTCGGTCAATGCCGGGCGGATCCGAGCGGCCCGCCCGGCGTACATCCGGTCGGCGACCCCGGGCAGCGCCCGGGACAGCAGGATCGCCCCGCGATAACGGACCGGCACGACGATGCGCCGCCGCGGCTTCGTGACGGCCCGCTCGACGGCCGCCGCGACCACCTCGGGACCCGGCATCCGGCCCTTTCGCCCGGCGTTCAGTGGCGTGGCGATGTGACCGGGCTCGATCAGGGTCACCCCGATGCCCGTGCCCTTCAGTTCGCGGCGTACCGAGTCGGTCAGGCCCCGCAGGGCGAACTTGGTGGCCGAATAGGTGCCGCTGATCCCGATCTCGCCGGCCACCGAGCCGATGTTGACGATCGCGCCGTGTCCCTGGGCCCGCATCACCGGGACGACCGCGCGCATCAGCCGGATCGGCGCCAGCAGGTTGACCTCGACCATCGCGGTCACGGTCTCGTCGTCGGTCAGCACGGACGCGGCCCCGCCCAGGCCCGCGTTGTTGACCAGGGCGTCGATCTGCCCGGTCACCGCCGTGGCGCGCGCCACCAGCGTGGCGATGCCGGCCGGATCGCGCAGATCGGTGGGCACCACGACCGCGGCGTCGATCTGTTTTGCGACCGCCGCCAACTCGTCCGGGCGCCGCGCGGCGAGAACCACCGTCCAGCCCGACTTTCCGAATCGGATCGCGGTCGAGCGCCCGATCCCACTCGACGCGCCGGTGACGATTACCACCGCCATGCCCGCTCTCCTTTCACGGAAAACGGCGCCACCCCGGCAAGGGCGACGCCGTCTTTCTCGTCGTACGGACGAATCTATCGCTTGTTGTGGTACGCCTCGACGATGGAGCTCGGGATGCGGCCGCGCTCGGAGACCTCGTAGCCGTTCTTGCTCGCCCACTCGCGGATCGCCTGGTTTTGATCGCGGCTCGCCCGGCCGGTGGAAGCCGGGGCGCCACGCCGTGCGGCCGCGCTGGCGATCCCGCCGCTGCGGCCGACCCGGGTCGCGACACCGAGGTAGGGATCCAGCGCCTTGCGCAGCTTCGCGACGTTCTTTTCCGACAGGTCAATCGTGTAGTTGACGCCGTCGAGTCCGAACTCAACGGTGCGATCCGCCTCGCCGCCGTCGAGGTCGTCGGTGAGAAGAGTAATTACCTGCTTGGCCATGATGTGGTCGCTCCCGAACCGGTGTCATTGTGTAACGGCTATACGCACACGGCGTGGGTGCCGTAAATAACTGATCAGAGTCATTCTGGCCCGAACTGCTTTGACAATGCAAATTGTCGTTCCGCATGTCGCATTGTTTTCGACCCAACGTGGCGATCCGGGCGGCTGCGGTGGCTCTACGCCCTGACAACGGTGTCAGCGGCGTGCCTGGATCGAAACATGCTGGCAATGCTTTTCACATCTATCGATCTGCGGTAGCTTCATGGGAGCGCTCCCAGGACACCCCCGTCCATTGAAGGAGCTGTCGTGAGACGTGCCATCCGTGCCGCCGTGGCGACCTGCCTGCTCGCCGCCGGCTCGATCACCGCGTTCGTGCTCGCCGGTCCGGCCAGCGCCGACACCGCGATCTGCGAGCAGTACGGCTCGACCACGATCCAGGGCCGCTACGTCGTGATGAACAACCGCTGGGGCACCTCGGCGCAGCAGTGCATCAACGTGACGAGCACCGGCTTCGCGATCACCACCCAGCAGGGCACGGGAAACACCAGCGGCGCCCCGGTTTCCTACCCGGCCGTCTACTACGGCTGCCATTACACCAACTGCTCGCCCGGGACGAACCTGCCGCTGCGGCTCAGCTCGATCAGCAGCGCCACCAGCAGCATCAACTACACGTACGTGTCGGGGGCGACCTACGACGCCGCGTACGACATCTGGTTGGATCCGGCGCCGAAGACCGACGGCGTCAACCAGCAGGAGGTGATGATCTGGTTCAACCGACAGGGCTCGATCCAGCCGATCGGCTCGGTCGTCGGCAGCGCCACGATCGGCGGCCGGAGTTGGGAGGTCTGGCAGGGCAACAACGGCTCGAACGCGGTCATCTCGTACGTCGCGCCGGCCCCGGTGGCGAGTTGGAGCTTCAGCGTGCTCGACTTCCTCAACGACGTGCGCAACCGCGGCGCGATCACCAGCGCCTGGTATCTGACCAGCATCCAGGCCGGCTTCGAGCCGTGGATCGGCGGCACCGGCCTGGCCGTGACTGACTTCTCCGCAGCGGTCAACGGTGGGGGAAGCAGCAGTACACCGGCAACCACCCCGCCCACCGGGGGGACCGCGGCCTGCACGGTGACCTACGCGCCGGAGGTCTGGAGCAACGGCTTCGTCGCGAACGTGACCGTGGCCAACACCGGCGGCGCCGCGCTGAACGGCTGGACCCTCGGCTTCACCCTGCCGGCCGGTCAGGCGATCACGAACTCATGGAACGCCACCCTCTCCGGCTCGAGCGGCGCCGTGACCGCCCGCAACCTCGCCTGGAACGGCGGCCTGCCGGTGAACGGCAGCCAGTCGTTCGGCTTCCAGGGCACGCACAGCGGCAGCTTCGCCGCACCGGCCACCTTCACCCTGAACGGCACGGCCTGCGCCAAGGCCTGACCGCCCCGAACCCGAGCCGCCTCGTCGCCGATGCTCCGGTGCCGGGGCGGTTCGCCGGCTCATCTCAGGGAAAATCCGGAAACTTCAGGGCCGTGGGCGCGTGCGGCGGCACTGCCGGCGAGCGGGGCGCGATCGGGGAGAGCGGCTCGTAGGCCGCCCCGACCGGCGGCCGCGGGTCCGGGTCGCCCTGATTGGGCCAGAGCGACATGGCGCGTTCGGCGAGCGCGGTGATTGTCAGGGACGGATTGACCCCCAGGTTCGCCGGGATCGCCGAGCCGTCGACGACATGCAACCCGGCGTAGCCGTAGACGCGGTGGTAGGCGTCGATCACCCCGGTCTCGGCCGACTCGCCGATCGTGGCCCCGCCGAGGATGTGCGCGGTCATCGGAACGTCGAACACATCACCCACGGTGCCGCCCGGGAACCCGCCGATCGCCGTGGCGATCCGGCGCACGGCGTCGTGGCCGACCGGGATCCAGCGCGGATTCGCCGGCCCGTGCCCGGGACCCGTGGTCAGCCGCCCGCGCCGGGTTCGCCGTACGGTGAGGGAATTGTCCAAAGTCTGCATCACCAGCGCGATGATCGTCCGCTCGCTCCACCGGCGGGTGGAGAGCGACCGCAGCAGCAACGCCGGATGCCGCAACGCCTGGCCGAGGAAGCGGACCGGCCGCGGCACCCGGCCGCCGCCGTCCACCAGCAGCGTCGAGAGCAGGCCCATCGCATTGCTGCCGGGCCCGTAGCGCACGGGCTCGATGTGCGTGTCGGCGTCCGGATGGAAGCTCGAGGTGATCGCGACCCCCTGCGAAAAGGCCTTTTCCGGTACGCGGACAGTCTGCGCGCCGAGCAGGGCCTCGGAGTTGGTGCGGGTGAGGAACCCGAGCCGGCCGGACAACCGCGGCAGCACGCCGGTGTCCCGCATGGCGTGCAGGAGCCGTTGGGTGCCCAGCGCGCCCGCCGAGAGCACGACCTGCCGGCTGGTGAAGACGCCCTGCGAGGTCGACACGCGCCAGCCGTCCGGGACCGGCCGCAACTCGGTGACCGTCGTCTCGGCATGGATCACCGCACCGGCCCGCTCGGCCAGCCACAGGTAGTTGAGGTCGAGCCGGTTCTTCGCGCCGAACCGGCACCCGATCATGCAGTTCCCGCACTCGATGCACCCGGTCCGCGCCGGCCCGACCCCGCCGAAGTACGGGTCGGGCACGGTCTTGCCGGGCTCGCCGAAGAACACCCCGACGGGCGTACGCCGGAAGGTCGAGCCGACCCCCATGTCCTTGGCGACCTGCTCGATCACCAGGTCGGACGGGGTCATCGTGGGCTGCTCGGTCACGCCGAGCATCCGCGACGCGATCGCGTAGTGCGGATCCAGCTCCTTGGCCCAGTCGGTGATCCCGGACCAGCGCGGGTCGGCGAAGAACGTGGCCGGCGGTTGGTAGAGCGTGTTGGCGTACACCAGCGATCCGCCCCCGACGCCCGCGGCCGACAGCACCACGACGTCCTTGAGCAGGGTGATCCGCTGGATGCCGCGCAGGCCGAGCCGCGGCGCCCAGAGGAAGTTGCGCAGGTCCCACGACGTCTTCGGCAGCGTTTCGGGGGTGAACCGCCGGCCCGCCTCGAGCACGCCGACCCGGTAACCCTTCTCGGCGAGGCGCAGGGCGCTGACGCTGCCGCCGAAGCCGCTGCCCACGACGACGATGTCGTAGTTTGTCACCTGCACACTCTCGCACCCGCCGGGCCGCGCGGTCTTGTCTTCGCGCGCCACTTCCTGCCGGCGGCATTTCGGTGAGCTGGGCCGAATCCCTCGTCCGGCCACGACTTGGCCGTGTTTGTCGATCACGCATAGCTTACGGAGCCGATCTCCCCGTAAGGTGCACGCCGAACAGATCGTCACTTTGTGGTGGCTCCCCATCCGCCGCACGCGACGTACCCCTCCGGAGGACCCCTATGCTGAGCCACCCCGGCCCGGCTAACCCGAATGTCCACATTGGTCAGTCATCCCCGCTGACGGTTTCCGTCGCCCTCGGGCGCAAAACCATGACCACCTCGGGCATGTTCACCTTCTCGGTCGCCGCCTCGGCCCCCATGGTCGTGCTGCTCGGCGCCATCCCCGCCAGCTACGCCGCCACCAGCGTGGTCGGCGTCCCGCTTTGTTTCCTGCTCGTCGGCGCTGTCGTCGCGCTGCTCTCGGTCGGCTACACCACCCTGTCACGGCATATCCCGCACCCCGCGGTCTACTACGCGGTGCTCGCCCGCGGTCTCGGCCGGCCCTCCGGTGTCGCCGGCGGCATGGTCGCGCTGCTGGCCTACAACGTCATCCAGACCTCGCTGTACGGCCTGCTCGGCGCCACGCTGAACGACCTGTTCGGCCTGCCGTGGTGGCTGTGGGCGCTGCTCGCCGTGGCGCTGGTCGGCGTCGTGGGCGTGCGCTCCGTAGCGCTGTCCACCCGGCTGCTCGCGACGGTCCTGGTGCTCTCGTTCGTGGCCCTGCTGATGTTCGGCGCGGCGGCGGTCAGCCACCCGGCCGACGGCAACCTCAGCGCCGACGGCTTCAAGTTCGCCGAACTGGCCAAGAGCGGCATCGGCGGCGCGGCCGCGTACTGCCTGGCCGCGCTGATGGGCTTCGAGGCCGCGGCGTCGTTCAGCGAGGAGACCCGGGCCCGCGCCGCGCCGGCCCGCGCGGTCTTCCTCGCGCTCGGCGTGCTGGTCGTCGCGTACGCGGTCAGCGCCTGGGCGATGGGCGTCGCGGTCGGCCCGCAGCAGGTCGCGACCGTCGCCGCCGACCCGGCCGGCGGATTGCCGTTCAACGTCTTCGCCGAGGGGTACGGCTCGCTGATGCCGCCGCTGGTCCGGGCGATGCTGGTCGCGGCGATCATCACCTCGCTGCTCGCCCTGCACTCGATCGCGGCCCGGTACGGCTTCGCCATGGCCCGCGAGGGCGTGCTGCCCAAGGCGATCGCCTCCACCGGCAGCGGCCGGCTGACCGGCTCGCCGTTCGGCGGGTCGCTGCTGCAGAGCGGCATCGCCCTGCTCGTGGTGCTCTCCTTCGCGATGGCCGGGGCTGATCCGATGACCACGTTGTTCGCGTGGTTCTCGACGCTCGGCGCCCTGGCGCTGCTCGCCCTGCTGGTGGTGACGTCGCTGGCGGCGATGGCCTATCTGCCCGGCCGGGGCGTGGACAACGAGAACCTCTGGCGCCGCCGGATCGCGCCGGCGCTGGGCGTGCTCACGGGCGCGGTGGTGCTCGGCACGATGGTGGTCAACGTGGACTCGATGCTCGGCGCCGGCCCGGACTCCCGACTGCCGTACGTGATCCCCGCCGTCGTCGTGGCGGCCGCGATCGGCGGTGTCCTGCTGGCGATCTACCTGCGGGTCGCGAAGCCCGACGTGTACTTCAAGATCGGCCGGGGCCAGCCCCGCCGGCACGCGGTCGTCGACGTGCAACTCGCCGACATCGAGCTCTGAAAGGCGCCCACCTTATGACCTCTCCGTCGCGTCCGCCGGCCCCGGGCCGTCATCATCTCGGCCCGACGCTGGGGGAGCCGAGCACCGGCCACCACCGGCCCGGCGGTCGCCGCGACCCGGCCGGCGGCTGGAGCGGGCCGCCCGAGCAGCCGCCGCCCGGCCCTGTGCCGCCCGCTCGCCATACCCGGGCCGAGCCGCCGCACAGCCCTGGCCCTGGCCCTGGCCCTGGCCCCGGCCATCCGGGCCATTCGGACCAGCCGGTCGATCCGGCTCAGACGGCCCGAGTGCAGCTGGGCCTGCCTGGCGCCCCGCCCGGCCGGCCGGAGCCCGATCCGCGGGAGCCCGGCCCCGGCCGGACCGGATCGCTGCCCGTCGCGGCTCCCGGCTGGCAGCCGCCCTACCAGGGCGCGGCGGAGTTCCGGCAGGAATACCTGACGGCGCCGACGTGGGACTCCGCGCCGCCGACGGAGCTGATCCAGCAACCGGTGCGGCCCGAGAGCGAGTCGATCAGCTCGACCATGCGCGGGCAGATCGTCGACCGGATGATCCGGATCAACACCTCGCACGCGTTGCAGGCGGCCGACCGGCTCGGCACCAAACTGGCCGTCGGCCCGCACTGCCTCGCGCTGTTCTCGGTCGACCAGGCGCCGAGCCGTTACCAGCGGCTGAGCACCGCCACCCGGCTGATCCTCGACGGCGACGACGCCGAGAACCTGCCCGATCTGCTGCGCGACCTGACCGACCGGGCCCGGGAGAAGATCGCCGAGGGGTACGCGTCCGGCCGGCGCTGGGACCCCCGGACCCCGCTGACCGGCCTGGTACTGCGCAGCGAGGAGCTCGACGAGGCCACCACGTACATCGGGCTCGGGGTGTCCACACTGGACACGCCCGGCCTGCCGTGGAGCCGGGCCCGGCAGCGGGTCACCGGCGCCGACGGGCTGCACCTGCGCGGCCAGGGCCTGATCTACCTGCAGGACGGCACGGCCATGCAGGTCATCCGGCGCGCGCAGATGGCCAGCGGGCAACACGAGATAACGGCCAGCCGCCGGGTGGACAGCCAGTACCCGTCGCGCCGCGACGAATACCTCATCGAGCGGGCCACGCACCACGGGGACGAGAGCTGGGAGCTGATGCGTCACCTGCACGAAGTGCTGCTCACCGCATGAGCGAGCGCGCTGCTGCCTCCGCCGCTGATCGTCAGGGCGTGAGCAGGACCTTGATGTTCCGGCCGCTCTCCGCGTCGCGGAACGCCTCCGCCGCCTCGGCGAGCGGCCGGACCGCGGTCACGAAGTCGTCCGCGGTCACGGTCCCGGCGCGCAGCAGGTCCATCGCATCGGTGAAATCCTCGGGCAGGTAGGTCGCGCTGCCCTGGATCCGGATCTGGCTGTCCTGGATCACCGGCAACGGGATGCTCACCGCGGCCGCGGGCACCCCGACGACCACCACCGTGCCGCCCTTGCCGGCCATCCCGATCGCCTGCAACGTGGTGGACTGCTCGGCGACGCAGTCGAAGACCACGTCCGCGCTCTCGCCCAGCGCCGCGCGCACCTGCTCGACCGCGTCGGCCGCGGAAGCGTCGACAACCGCGTCCGCGCCGAACCGCAGCGCCCGCTCGCGTCGCTCCGGCGAGCGGGCGGTCAGCACGATCCGCCGGGCGCCGTGCGCGCGGGCCACCTTCAGCATCAGCAGTCCGATCGTGCCGGCGCCGAGGATCGCGACGGTCCGGTCCTTGACGTCGCCGACCAGCCGGATCGCGTGCACGGGCGTGGCCAGCGGCTCGATCAGCGAGGCCGTCCGGTCGTCCAGCTCGTCGGGCACCTCGTGGAGCCGGCGGGTGTCGATGGTGAACCAGTCGGCCATCGCGCCCTGGTCGTGCGCGCAGCCGAAGAAGCGCAGGTTCTCGCAGACGTTCTGCCGCCCGGCGGCGCACTGCTTGCAGTTCCAGCACGGCAGGTCCGGCTCGAGGGTGACCCGCTGACCGGTGCCGTGCACGACGCCGACCACCTCGTGGCCCGGCGCGTACGGCAGCACGATGAACGGGTGCCGGCCGTGCAGGGCGTGCGTGTCGGAGCCGCAGACCCCGGCGACGACCGTGCGCACCAGCACCTCGCCCGGCCCGGGCACCGGCGTCGGCACCGACTCCACAGTGACGCCGTCACCCGTCACAACGACCCTGCGCATGGTTGGCGGAACACTCATGAGATCACCGTACGGGCGCCCGGCCCGTCATGGCAGATATCCGAGCCGCCGGGCGGTCACCACCGACTCCATCCGGCCGTGCGTGCCGAGCTTGCGCATGGCGTTGCGCAGGTAGCTCTTCACCGTCTCGGGCAGGATCCCGAGCCGCCGCGCGGTCTCGGCGTTGCCGCAGCCCACCGCGACCATCGCCAGCACGTCCAGCTCGCGCGGCGAGAGCGGATTCGGCCCCGCCGCGGCGTCCGCTGGGCCGGTCAGCCGGGCGCAGACGTCCTGCAGGCGGCTCCGCAACGCCGGATCGGTGATCTCCTGGGCGATCGAGCGCAGGTCGGCGTGGGCGCGCCGGACGTCCTCCCACTCCGGAGCCGTCGGCCGGCTGCGCGCCGCGCGGGTGATCGCCTCGGTCTCCAGCTCGGCGATCCGGCGGCGTACCTCCCGGCGTACCGTCAGCTCGGTCCCGACCCGGAGCGCGACCTGGCTCATCGCGTCCAGGGCACGGCCACCGACCGAGAGCGGCTCCCGCGTCCCGGCATAGAGCACGGCGAGCACGGAGTTGCCCATCGCCACCGGCACCGCGGCGATCGCCCGCAGGCCCTCGGCGGTGACCGGCTTGTCGTATTCGTGGGTGATCCGCGGGTCGGCAGCGTAGTCCTCGACCCGGCCCGGCCGCGCGGTCGCGACGACCCAGCCGCCCAGCCCGTTCCCGGCCGTGATGACCAGGCCGTTCAACGCGGTGGTGACGGTGCCGGCGAAGTCGGTGAGCCGCATGGTCCCCCCGGCGGCGACCGCCCCGCCGAACGCCACGGGCAGCCCGGTGACCCGCCGCAGCCGGCCCATCGCGGCGTGCAGGACCTCCGCGTCTGCTGTCTCGCCCACGTTCACCAGCATCTCACCCCCGTCCGGGGGTGGTGACGGCCAATTTGCGGGCTCATGCTGCAGCCATGTTGTCCTACGCCTCCGGCGTCTCCGCGGTCCCGCTGCTGGGCGAGACGATCGGCGCCAATCTGGAACGCACAGTCGCCCGCTTCGCCGACCGCGAGGCGCTGGTCGAGGTGGCGACCGGCCGCCGCTGGACGTACGCCGAGCTGAACGCCGCCGCCGACGAGGTCGCGCTGGGGCTGCTCGCGCGCGGGATCGAGCCGGGCGACCGGGTCGGCATCTGGGCGCCGAACTGCGCGGAATGGGTCATCACGCAGTACGCGACGGCCAAGATCGGGGCGATCCTGGTAAACGTCAACCCGGCATACCGGACGCACGAGCTGGCCTACGTGGTCAAGCAGTCCGGGATGCGCACGATCGTCAGCGCGGTGTCCTTCAAGACCAGCGACTACCGGGGCATGCTCACCGAGATCGACTTCCCGGACGTGGTGTACATCGGCGAGCCGAGCTGGGCCGAGCTGGTGGCCGCGGGCGCCACACGAAACCGGGACGAACTGGTCGCGCGGGCGGCGACGCTGGCCTTCGACGACCCGATCAACATCCAGTACACCTCGGGGACCACGGGCTTCCCGAAGGGCGCGACGCTCTCGCACCACAACATCGCCAACAACGGCTACTTCGTGGGCGAGCTCCTGTCGTACACGGAAGAAGATCGGATTTGTCTGCCCGTGCCGCTCTATCACTGTTTCGGCATGGTGATGGGCAATCTCGCCGCCACCTCGCACGGGGCGTGCATCGTGCTGCCGTCGCCCGGCTTCGACCCGGCGGCGGCGCTCGCCGCGGTCGCTCAGGAGAAGATCACTTCGCTGTACGGCGTGCCGACCATGTTCATCGCCGAACTGGGCCTGGCGAACTTCGCCGAATACGACCTGTCGTCGTTGCGCACCGGCATCATGGCCGGCTCGCCGTGCCCGGTCGAGGTGATGAAGCGGGTGATCGCCGAGATGCACATGACCGAGGTGGCGATCTGCTACGGCATGACCGAGACCTCGCCGGTCTCCACGATGACCCGCAGCGACGACGGCTTGGCCCGGCGCACCGAGACGGTCGGCCGGGTGCTGCCGCACCTCGAGTCGAAGGTCGTCGACCCGGCCACCGGCCTGACCGTGGACCGCGGCCGGCCGGGCGAGCTGTGCACCCGGGGCTACTCGGTGATGCTCGGCTACTGGGACCAGCCGGAAGCCACCGCGGAGGCGATCGACCGGGCCCGCTGGATGCACACCGGCGACCTGGCCACGATGGACGCCGACGGCTACGTCAGCATCGTCGGCCGGATCAAGGACCTGGTCATCCGCGGCGGCGAGAACGTCTACCCGCGCGAGGTCGAGGAGTTCCTGTACGCCCACCCGGACGTCTCAGACGTGCAAGTGATCGGCGTTCCGGACCCGCGGTACGGCGAGGAGCTGATGGCCTGGGTGATCATGCGGCCGGGCGCGGAAGAACCACTGACCGCCGAGGCGGTCAAGGAGTACTGCCAGGGCCGGCTCGCGCACTACAAGGTGCCACGCTATGTGCACGTGGTGGACGAGTTCCCGATGACCGTCACGGGCAAGGTGCGCAAGGTGGAGATGCGAGAAAGGGCCGTCTCGATCCTGAGCCAATGACCCTTTCGCGGCGGTAAGGTCACATCGGTGCTGAGCCGGTCGACGGACAGTCCTGCGGGCGGCATCCGGTGCTGGCCGGGATCGCCGCGTGGGCGGCCGGGTGCGTACTCTGCTGGCTCCCGGTCGTGACGCCCGGGGCCGCGACACCAGGTCGTCACCTGCACCCGCCGCTCGGCGGCAGATCCGGGCGTGGCGTGTGCGGTGCGGCCTAGCCTGTCTGCATGCGACGCTTCCACGACGAGGATCTGACCGGCGCAGAATTCCGCGAATGCGACCTGAGCAGAGCGCGGATGGTCGGCGTGGTCATGCAGGACGCCGAGATCGACGGCCTGGTCACCAATCTTGTGGTCAACGGGGTCGAGGTGATGTCGTACGTCGAGGCGGAGCTCGACCGTCGTCACCCGGTACGGCTGCTGATCCGCTCAGATCAGCCGGACGACCTGCGAGAGGCCTGGCGGCAACTGCGGGACGATTGGACGAGGACTACCGAGCGAGTTCGGTCCATGCCCGAGAACAGCGAACATCAGGGCGTCGACGGCGAGTGGTCGATGGTCGAAACCCTGCGCCACCTTGTTTTCGTACACGACTCTTGGTTCCGGCGCTGTGTGCTCGGGCTCACCGAGCCGTTCACGGCCATGGGGCTGGGTCCACCGTTCGTCATGGACCAGGCGAACGGGCTTGACCCGTCCGCGCGACCGAGCCTCGACGAGGTGCTCGCCGTACGGGTCCGGCAGGCTTCAGAGGTCGAGACATGGCTGGCCGGGGTCACGCCTGATCAGCTCGCGAAGACCGCGCCGGTCCCGGACGACGACAGATGGCCCCCGTACGCCAAAGGGCGCACAGTGCGGCAATGCCTCGGCACGGTGTTCAACGAGGACTGGGCTCACCACCGGTTCTGCAAGCGTGACCTGGACAAACTGTCACATCAGGGTTCATGAATGTTTTCGGCCGTCTCCCGCCGCGGGCTTACGAACAGGTTGGGTGACCACGTGCCGTTCCGCGAGGAGCGCGGCGAGGCGTTCGCCCGCCGCGTCGTCGTCGAGGGTTTCGTTCTCGTGGTGGGCCAGGCAGCTGCCGTCGTTCCACACCACCTCTCGGCCGAAGTGATATCGACCGGGACCGACCCGGTGCGCAGTGACGTAGCTGTCGCACAGGCTGTAGTCGCCGGGGTCCGCGGGGCGATCGGTCAGGTGGATCGGCTCACCCCGCCGCAGGGCCTCCATGAGCGCGGCCGCGTCCGTCATCGCCGCCCCCTCGCTCTGGTCTTCTCCCTGGACCGTGCGCGCCGCCACCACCAGCTGTAGACCCACACACCAAGAGCAAAGACCAGAAACAGGACCACCAGGGCGTACGGCATGAGGTAGAGAAGCCACAGCCAGGCAGTGAACCCGGCCGCGTGCGCCGCCCACCCGATACCCAGCGGCGCGATGAACAGCAGGATGAACGGGGCGATCACACCGCTGTCGAAGATGTCGGTGGAGCCCGCGGGATCGACCGCACCCATCAGATGACGCCCGGACAGCCAGACGGTCGCGATCAGCCACGGCACCGTCAGCCCTGTCAGCCACACAAGTTCCATAGTGGAAAGACTAGGAAGTCCGCAACGACGCGCACAGCCTTGCGCCCGCCCCAGGATTGTCGGTTTCAGGACCTTGAGACGACTGACGCCCGTTCATCGGCGAGTCGGCCTGATGGCGGCGGATCAACGTGCCCAGCGGTCCATGGTCCTAGCAGTGCCGACCAGGCACTCCACCTCGACCGGAAACCCGGCCAGCGCGTACGCGGTCAACCGCAGATGACCCTCCAGGCAAACGAGCGTGTCCCGTCGCCGCCCGGCCAGAATGAGCGGCGAGAAGGGCACCCCTCGCCGGACGGCACGAGCAGCCGTGACAAACCTGCGGTTCGAGACGCCGAACACCCGCACCCCGGCCTGGATTCGCTTGGCGGCGTCGCCGGGCAGCCGGCTACCACCCGACAACTCGTTCCAGTACGAGTATTCGACGTAGCGCACGCGCGCCAGCTCATCGGGCGTCAACACCGCCCGGATCCAGCGAACCCGGGCGGGAAAATCCACCGATGACCCGCACGCCGTCGATTATCGCCGTCGGCTAGGCGAACACGTCCTGCTGATAGCGGCCTGACGCCTCCAGCGACCGCAGCCAGGCGTCGGCCTGCTCGGCCGTGCCTCCCGTGTGCCTGCGGTGCAGTGCGGCCAGCTCGGCCCGCACCGCCGGTGCCATCCGGGCGCCGTCCCCGCAGAGGTAGACGTGGCCGCCGCGGTCGAGCAGTTCCCACACCGCGTCGCCGTCGGCGGCAAGCGCCTCCTGCACGAACCGGTGCGGATGCCCGTCCACGGCCGAGTAGGCCAGGTGCAGGTCGACCACGCCGTCGGCGGCCCACTGCCGCATCTCGTCCCGGTACAGCCAGTCGTGCTCGGGGTGGCGGCAGCCGTAGAACAGCTTCGCCGGCCCCCGGCCGGCGAGCGACGCCCGTTCCTGCAGGAAGCCACGCAGCGGCGCGAAGCCGGTGCCCGGCCCGATCAGGATCACCGGGGTTGCCGGGTCGGCCGGCGGGCGGAACGGCGGCGCCGGCACCCGGACGTGCCCGAAGAACGTCTCCCCGGGAGCGAGCCGGGCCAGGTATTGCGAGCACATCCCGCGGTAGCGGCCCTGCCCGCCCAACGCCGGCCCGTCCACCAGGCCCACGGTGAGCGTGATCAGCCGCGGGTCGACCCGCGGCGACGACGAGATCGAGTAGAACCGCGGCCGGATCGTGCCGGCCATCGAAAGGAAGACGGCCAGCGGCAGCTCGATCGCCGGGAACCTTTCGAGCAGGCCGAGCAGCGACACCCGCTTGGCGAGGATCTCGTCGGCGTACAGTCGCCGGGCCTCGTCGGTGTCCGCCGTCCAGGCGGCCAACTGGCCGCCGGTCCACGGGCAGCCGGTGTGCGCGGCCAGCGTGCCGATCTGCGCCCGGGTGGCCGGCTCCTGCAGCTCGACGAACTCGGTGAGCAGCAGCTCGGCGGTGACCGGTACGCCGATCGGCAGCGAGCTGGGCCGGTCGCCGTCCTGGCTGAGCCGCACCACCCGGTCGCGCGGCACCCGCAGGCAGCCCAGCGCCCAGGCGACCAGCTCGGGTTCGTTCTTGGCATAGACCGCGAGGTGGTCGCCGGCGAGGTAGCTCACACCCTCGGGGAGCCGCACGGTGATCGCCTTGACGCCGGGCCGCGGCGCCTCGCGCCGAAAGTCCCACAGGCCGGTGGGGTCGCCGACCATCTCCTCGACGGAGATGACCTCGATGGGGTACGCCTGCTCCGACACGACGGCGGGCCGCACCCGGTCCTCGCCGAGCACCTCGACCCGGTACCGCTCGCCCTTGCGGGGACCGTCGGCGGCGGCACCGTACTCCGATGCGAGCGCGGCCCACAGCCGGTCCAGCCAGGCCGCGGCCATGCCGTCGAAGTCGCCGGCCGCGTCGGTCTCGCCGCGCGGCACGATCGCTGTGGCGCCGGCCGCGGCCAGGGACGTCTCCACCCGCTTGGGGAAAGCCTGGTACGTCGCCCATTGGGTGTTGCCGTTGCCGAGCACAGCGAACCGGACGCCGGCCAGTGCGCCGGCGGGGATCTCCAACTCGTCGAAGCGGGCCGCGTTGTCCGGCGCCTTGCCGTTGTAGCTGGACGTGACGACCGCGAGCAGGCCCTCGGCAGGTAGGTCGCCGGCCAGCTCGTCGAGGGTCTGCACGGTCACCGCGAAACCGGCCCGCCGGGCCCGATCGGCGAGCTGCTGGGCCAACTCCTCCGAGGTGCCCAGGTTCGAGCCATAAGCGACACGCAGGCGTACGCCCGCGGCATGGACCTCGGCCGTCTCCGCGGCCGGCGCCTGCGCATCCACCGGGACCGCCGCCAGCCGCTCGTGCTCCTGCCGAGGCCGAACCCGCAGGGTGAGGCCGTCCGGCTTGATGGTCAGCGTCTGCTTGATCGCCAGCCGGTGACCGTCCGGGTCGGACAGCGCGAAGTGCCGCAGGATCAGCGCGAGCGCAAGCCGGGCCTCGGTGAGCGCGAACTGCCGGCCGATGCAGGCCCGCTCGCCGTTGCCGAACGGCTTGTAGGCGTGCGGGTGGTGGCCGGCCTTGCGCTCGGGCAGCCACCGGTCGATGTCGAAGGTCTCCGGGTCGTGCCAGGCGGCCGGGTGTGTGTGCAGCGGCCGGAGGAGCACCGCGATCTTCTGCCCGGCGGCGACGTCGTAGCGGCCGCCGAGCACCGTGTCCTCCCGCGCCTTCAGGCCGATCGCCGGGATCGGGGAGAGCAGCCGCAGCGTCTCGTCGAGGATCCGGGGGATCACGTCGAGCTTCATGACGGTCTCGTAGGTGGGCACGGTGTCGCCCGGCAGCAGACGGTCCACCTCGGCGTACGCCTGGGCCAGCACGTGCGGGTTGCGCAGCAGCAGGTGCAGCGCGAAGGCGAGGGTGCCGCTGGTGGTCTCGTGCCCGGCGATCAGGAAGGTGAGGACCTGGTTGCGGATGTTCTCGTCGGACAGCCGCTCGCCGGTCACCGGGTCGGCCGCGTCCAGCATGAGCCCGAGCAGGTCCCGGGCCGGTTCGGCGGTGCCCGACCGGCGCTGGAGGATGACGTCGTCCACTAGGTCGCTCATCAGCGCGATGTCGGCCCGGTATGCGGCGTCGGCCTTGCGCTTGAGGTTGGTCACCGCGGGCAACTGCCGGCTGCGGTTCATCGCCTCGGTCAGCGCCCGGCCCATGGCCCG